>SDBT01003438.1_pt1 | contig 27392 bp, 23 predicted proteins | sample 2277101 | NCBI WGS metagenome assembly SDBT01 (sample SAMN10404973, study PRJNA504765) | marine sediment metagenome | isolation source: marine sediment core GS10_PC15, 103 cmbsf | place: Arctic Ocean: Southern Knipovich Ridge | collected 2010 | reverse complement strand
CCGTTCTGTCGTGCCGCTCAGGCCGCTACATAGTGGGTGTCGGGCGAGGCCGGCCACAAGCTGTTCGCAAGTGTGCCGTGCGTCAAGGATTCAACAGAGTCAAAAATTCAACTTTTATGAATTTTTTTCTTGCCGAGTCCCCTGTTAATGGTTAAAAATCCCTATAGTTCCCATCGAATGGTGGAAGGGATCTGCTGAATGGCACTTTTTATCGGAGAATTTGAGCAGTCGATTGACCAGGCCAAGCATCGCCTGTCGATCAGTTCTGCCCTGCGGGAGCAGATCGATTCCGATGAAGACGGCAAAGATTTCATCCTGACGCTAGGCCCCGACCGTCGTTTGTGGCTGTACCCGGACAAGTATTACCGTCGCCTGCTGATGACGATGAAGCGTTCTCCACTGCCTGATCGCCAATCGCGTCGCATTCATTTACTCACGGCAATGGCCCGCGTGGTCAAGTGCGACTCGCAGGGTCGAATCGTTCTGCCAGAGAAATCGATGAGTCGCGCGATCATTGACGAGAAGGTGACGCTGGTGGGCGTGCTGGATCATATCGAGATCTGGCCCACCGATCAGTGGGAAGAGCACGTGGAAGAAGAATTGCCGCATTACGGCGAGATGTTGTACGAGGCGTCGGATCGCCTCAACGCAGCCAGCGATGAGTAAAAAGTGAATAGTGCCGCCTCCCGAATTTCGGCTGGAACTCGTGAGCGGCGAATGACGGACAGGGAGAACCTGGTGAGAAAGGATTCGCATATGCTCATTTCTCCAGATGCCCAGCGTAGTCCGAAGGCCCGGCATGGTGGCCGGGTAAAACGGATTGCCGAACTGCGCAGCCAACTGGCGAGCCCATCGCAGTGGACGGATGGTGACCGACAGCGCCTGCTGGATTTGGCACGATGTGTGGCGCGCGTTCAAACGCTTGGAAGTGAGTATTATAGCCGGGTTTGCCTGTCCGAATTGGCCCAGGCCGCTCTCGACCGTACAACCACGGTCGTGTGAGGCGGGAGGTTTATCGTGGACCAATACCCGCATCACATTCCGGTGCTGCGGGATGAAGTGCTTGAATTACTTCAACCCGCTGGTCGAGGGGTTCTGGTCGACTGCACCATCGGTGCGGGCGGGCACGCTGAGGCAATGCTGAACGCCGCCGGCGAGCAGGCCCAACTGATCGGTCTCGATGCCGACTACGACAACCTCTCCCTGGCCAAGAAACGACTTTCGCCCTTCGCCGAGCGTGTCAGGCTGTTCCATGCAAATTTTTCCCAGTTGCCCGATGTCCTGGCTGAGACGAACACACCAGTCGTAGACGCGATCCTTGCGGATCTTGGGATTTCATCGATGCAGGTGGACGATGCAACGCGAGGTTTCAGCTTCGTCGGCGACGGTCCGCTGGACATGCGGATGGATCGCAGCACCGGCAACACGGCCGGCCACCTGGTCAACACGATGGACGAAACGTCGCTGGCCAACCTCATCTACGCCAACGGCGAGGAGCGGTACAGCCGGCGAATCGCCAAAGCGATCGTTATCGCTCGCGGCGAAAAACCCATCGAGACGACCGGACGGCTTGCGAGCCTCGTGCGAGGCGCGTATCCGCCCGCCGCACGTCGCAGCCGGCGAGGAGTACACCCGGCTACGCGGACGTTCCAGGCCCTGCGAATTGCAGTAAACGACGAACTGGGCAGCCTGGATCGCCTGCTTGCGATGCTGCCCGACGTGCTCGCTCCGAGTGGGCGGGCCGCAGTTATCAGCTTTCATTCACTGGAAGACCGACGAGTGAAGCATGCGTTTGCCGACCTGGTGTCGACGGGTGTGGCCGAGCGGCTGACGAAAAAGCCCATCACAGCCTCGGCCGACCAGGTGCGGAATAATCCGCGAAGTCGCTCAGCGAAACTTCGCGGGATCGAATGGATTCGAAGCAACGGCGAGTAGCATCTCGCCGCGGAGACGGAACTATGACGCGAGAGACGCGAATCGGATTGTTGGTTGGACTGTCGTTCATCGTGATGTTCGGACTGGTGCTGGGCGAACTGACCGGCGGTGCCCAACCGATGCCCGAACCCCAGGACGCCCTGAGCAATATTCGCGAAGACTGGGCTGCTCCGATTACGCTCCAGGCTACCGATCCGCAAGAGCACATCCCGGTGGTCCAGCCGGAACGTTCGGCTCGCCAGGACGGCTCGGCGGTCGAATCACGTCTGTTACGCCCCGGCCGAAACGCCGGGCGAGTCTCCAGCACGCTTCAACGCAGCCAGCCCACTGTACAAACCGCCAGCAGACGTGCAGCTACCTCTGCCAAACGCTACTATGAGGAACTGAGCCTCGGTCAGTTGCAAAAACGATTCGCGCCGGTCGCGAGCAACAAGCGAACGGCTCGCTCCAAAAAGCCATCCGGGCGAATCTATGTCGTTCGCTCGGGAGACAACCTGACCAAGATCGCTCGCAGGACGCTGAAAGACGACAGCCACGCTGCGGTTCGCAAGCTATATGAAGCCAATCGCGATCGTCTGGATAACCCCGACCACCTGTCGGTGGGCATGAAACTCCGCATCCCCAGTTAAGCTTTTAGGAACAAGACCATGCGATTCGGATTGGTACTGGCAGCCCTGGCCGCCATCGCGGTAATGCTCGTTCAGGTCCGCCGTCAAGAGACGGTGGTCCGCCATGAAATGCAGCAAATGCGCAACGAGCGCGTGCAGATTCGCCGCAAACTCTGGGACCAGCAGGTTCGCCTTGGGTATCTGACAGGCCCGGCACGGGTGCGCCAGCGAGTTGGCGAGGTGGCGATTCACCGATCCGCCGACGAAAACCGGCGCGTAGCACAGGCCACCAAAGATGAGATTGTAGACAGGAATTGATTCGTTGAAACACAACAAGCGCAATCCGAAACCAGCCCCGCCGGCCGCGGCCGACAAATGGCGGTTCGAGGCGGTCTTCGGATTGTTGATTCTCGCGGTCATTGGTATGGGTTTTCGCCTGGGCTGGCTGATCTACCACACCGATCCTCAAATCGCCGAGCGAATCACCCGCCAGCAGCGCCGCGTCTTCCCATTGCCTGGCCGCCCTGGCAGCATTCTCGCACGCACCAGCCAACGCTACGTTCCGCTTGCGTCCAGCCGGCAGCTTCCAATGTGCTTTGCGGACCCCTCGCTGATCGACGAAAGCAAGCTGGCCGGGCTTGCCGTGCGAGTCGCCGAGGCGATTCAGGCAGACCCGCAGGAGATTGCTCAGGCCATCCGCAGTCGCCGCGACAAGCGATATGTATGCCTTAAACGCAAGCTTACCGAAGAGCAGGCTCTCGCCGTTCGCAAGTTGGGCCTGCGCGCGGTGGGTGTCGAATACGAATGGTGTCGCGAATATCCCAACGAACAATTGGCAGCCGCGGTGGTGGGCTTCCGTCGGAGCGACGGCGTGGCCGGCGGGGGGCTGGAACTTACCCAGGACAATTACCTCGCTGCACTGGCCGGGCGAAGCGTCACGCTTACCGATGCGGCGCGTCGGCCGATCTGGCAACTGACCAGTGAGTCTCGCGCTCCTCAGGATGGCGCGAACGTGCTGCTGTGCCTCGATGCGGTGATCCAGGGCTATCTCGAGCAGGCCGTCGCCGCCAGCGTGGAAAAACACGAGGCCAAGTGGGCCACAGGCATCGTCGTCGACCCGCACACAGGCAAGATCCTGGCGATGTGTTCGCTGCCGACGTTCAACCCCAATCGCCCTGGCGAAGTCGAGGCTGGCTGGCGAACCAACCTCGCCATCTCCACGCCGTACGAGCCTGGCAGCGTCTTCAAGCCGATCATCGCAGCGGCGGCTGTCGACTCAGGCATGATCGATTATTCCACGCAGATCTTCTGCGAGAACGGCACGTATCGCCCGCCCCGCGGCGGTCGCATTACCGACCACGGCGAAAGCTACGGATACCTGACGGTCGCCGAAGGCCTGATCCATTCCAGCAACATCTGCCTGGCCAAGATCGGCGGAATGCTCGGCAACGAGAACATTCATCGCATCGTGAAGCATTTCGGCTTCGGTGAGCGGACGGGCGTGGAACTGGGCGGCGAGAGCCCGGGCATCGTTCGCCCGCTGAAAAAGTGGGGCACGTACAGCACCCCGCGCGTGCCGATGGGGCAGGAGATCTCGGCCACCGCGCTACAACTAACGATGGCGTTCAGTTCGCTGGCCAATGGCGGACTGTTGATGCGACCGTGGCTGGTCGAGCAGGTCGTCGACAGCGACGGCCGGACTGTCTACCAGGGTCGCCCGCAGTTGGTTCGTCGGGTGCTGTCCGCCCAGACCGCGCGCCGGACGTTGGGTGTGCTTCAGCACGTGGCCGAGCTTGGCCCGAACAGCAAGGTGCGCATGGATCGCTGGACGAGTTGGGGCAAGACCGGCACGGCCCAGATCGCCGGGCCTGGCGGATACGTCGAACGCGCCTACACAGGTTCGTTCATCGGCGGCGCGCCGGTCGACCGGTCGCGCGTGGTTTGCCTGATCTCGGTGTACTGGCCGAACTATTCCAAGGGGCATTTCGGCAACACCGTCGCCGCTCCATACGTCCGGCAGGTGCTCGAACAGACACTGGATTATCTCAACGTCCCGTCCGACAAGAACACCCAGGAAACCTGGAGTCGCTGACCACCGGCCGCGAACATGAGTGAGCGGTTTTTCTAATGAGTGCCTACTCTCGCGGTGTTTCTAATGAGTGCCTACTCTCGCGGTGTTTCTAATGAGTGCCTACTCTCGCGGTGTTTCTAATGAGTGCCTGCTCTCGCGGTTTTTCTAATGAGTGCCTGCGCGTATGATTTGCCACGGGCAAACTAGCCGTGATCGTAAGCGAGCGGTATTTTTATGAAACAACAGAACCGCTCGCTCAGGCGCTCGCGGCTAGCGCGATTGGGCGCAAATGAGCAAACCGTTGGTTGTCGGGTGGCACGGCTTGCTCGCAAGCCGTGTAGCTACACCTTGCAAAGTCGCGGCTAGTTGCGATGCTTTCGAAGCAGTGCCGTCGCACTGAACGCCAGCAGCGCCAGTGTCGCAGGTTCGGGCACGGCCGGTGCTGACGGGGTATCGCAGGTGTTCTTCCAGCGGGCTAGCAGCGCGCCCAGGTCAGCGCCATCCACTATACCATCAGGCGCGCCAACCGGTGCGATGTCGGCCACCGAGGCGCCTGTGTCTTTCCAGCGAGCCAGCAGAGCGCCCAGGTCCGCGCCGTCTACGATACCGTCCGGCGCGCCCACTGGTGCGATGTCGGCCACCAGGTCGCATATCTCGGGGACGACGCCAACCGTCAGCATCGTAAACCCGGCCAGGTTGCCGTCGGTCAGATATTCCAGCCAGTAATCGTCGCCAAGTGTCGCTTCGGTGATGTCGAGCCAATCCGAGTTGGAATCATCCCAGTAGCGGATCGCATCCGTCCCGCCGATCAATCCCAGGAAATCGATCAGCGAGTCATCCGCGTTGCCGTCCAAGGCCAGCATTCCGCCGCTGATCATGTTGATGAAACTGTCTCCGTCGAGATCATTGTCGATGGTCAGCGTTCCACTCACGCTGACCAGTCCACCATTTTGAATATTCAGTGTGCCGCTGCCCTGCTCGCCAACATAGAGGTTGCCGTTATTGGTCCAGGTCGAGCCGGGGCCGTCCACAGTGGCCAAACCCGTCGCGGTGGATTCGTAGCCGATGCGGCCGTGACTATTGCTGACCGTGCCGCCGTTGGTAACGTTCAGCGTGCCGCTGCCAACCCTTGCGATATAGAGGTTGTCGTCATTCGTCCACGCCGAGCCAGGCCCGTCCACGGTCACAACGCCCACCGAACCGGTCGAGATGGCGCCAACGTGGCCGGAGTCAAAGTGCACCACGCCGCCGTTGGTGATGTTCAATGCGCCGTGGCCGGAACCGCCGACGCGGAGTGCGTATTCGCTCGTCCACGTCGAGCCGGCGCCATCCACGGTGACCTCGCCAGTCGAGCTGGATTCGGTGCCGATGATACCGAATTTACTGGTGACCTCACCGCCGTTGGTGATATTAAGCGTGCCGTTGCCAGCGGCGCCGATCTTAAAAAACAAACCGTCGTTCGTCCACGTCGAGCCGGGGCCGTCTACAGAGGCCTCGCCAGCCGATCCGGAAAGAGAGCCGATGTGGGCATGCACGTTGCGGACCGATCCGCCATTGGTGATATTCAGCGTGCCTGCATTGTATCTGCCGACGTACATATATGCCGTGGTCGTCCACTCCGAGCCGACCCCGTCCACTGCTACCACGCCGGAGGAGCTAATTATGCCATTGCCGGTGCTGACTGTTCCACCGTTGATGATATTCAGGTTGTTGTCGACGTAAAGATTGTTCTTGCTGATCCACGTCGAGCCAAGCCCATCCACTATGGCCTCTCCATACGTTTTGATATGGCTTCCTGCACTGCTGACCGTGCCGCCATTGATGATGTGCAACGTGCCGGTGCCAAGCCTACCGATGGAGAAATTGCCGTCATTCGTCCATATCGAGCCGGGGCCGTCCACGATGGCCATGCCATTCGAGCCGAAATCGTCGCCAATGTAGCCAGAAATACTGCTGACTGTTCCGCCGTTGGTGATGTTCAGCGTGCCGTTGCCATACTTTCCGACCATACAATCGGTGTTCGTCCACGTCGAGCCGCCCCCGTCCACGGTGACATTGCCATTCGAGCCGGAATAAGTGCCGACGAAGCCGAACGGGCTGGTGACTGTCCCGCCATTGGTGATATTCAATGTAGCATTGCCGTCCCGGCCGACGTAAAGGTTCTCACTGTTCGTCCATGTCGAGCCGGTCCCGTCCACCGTAACTTCACCCGTTGCGTTCGCATCCTTACCGATGCTGCTATAAGTGGGACTGGTGACCGCGCCGCCGTTGGTGATATTCAGCGTACCGCCGCCGAGGCCTCCTACGTCGAACAACCAATTAGTGATAGTCCATGACGAGCCGGCTCCATCCACAACGGCCAGGGCAGTCGAGCCGTCACGACCACTGACTCTGCCATCAACACTTGTTACCTCGCCGCCGCTGGTGATATTCAACGTGCCGCTGCCATAACCGCCGACGAAGAGGGTTTTGGTATTCGTCCACGTCGAGCCGGCTCCAGCTATTGTTGCCTCGCCAGTCGAGCCTACTTCGCGGCCAATATAGCCAGCCTGGCTGGTGACAGTTCCACCGTTGGTGACGTTCAGCGTGCCGCTGCCCTGTTCTCCGATGTAGAAGTGTAACCGGTTCTCCCATATCGAGCCGGCGCCATCCACAGTAACCACACCCGTAGCGCCATGTTCGTAGCCGACATAACCACTAGCTATTTTGATCGCGCTTCCGTCGGTGATATCCACTGTGCCGTCGGCCGAGTTGCCGACATGGACGATCGTGCCTCCATCCCATGCGTTCGGATCGTTGGGATCGACGTCTCCGGTGATGGTTACCTCGGCGATGGCCGGGGCGGCCGTGATGCACGTCAATAACAAAACAGCAACACCGAAACGGTAGGTCCACATGGCTGCCCTTTGCATACTTTTGTCTCCCTAAGTGCAGTTCACGCTCCATCCAAAACAGACGTTCATCGAAGCGAAAGTAAGTGTTCGATCATGGAGGATGTACAGGCCTTCCCCAGCAACCAATAACTCCTGTTTGTAACGACATCAATCGATTGCGATAGTACACCGCTATTGCTGATTTGTCAAGGGTTTAGTTCGTGAATTGCAGGCCGGGTCTCGCGCCATGTCGATTGATGGCGGATGGTTCGAGAAATGCTCATGCTCGCCGAGCGGGCGGCGCTTATTCCACGATTTCGAGCAGGCGTTCTACGAGGCCGATGTGGCGTTGCTTTTCCCTGCGGATCAGCTTGAGTTGCTCGATGGCGGCCGGGTCGGTCAGTTTGTCGATCAGGCTGGCGCAGACGTCTTCGGCCTGGCGTTCGGTATCCAGCAGCATCTCGAACTTCTCGGCGAGTATTGCATGTTCGACGTCAAGCACTGGCGGCATCCTCTCGCAGTTTCGAGTGCAGCAGCTTGACCATAGCGCGATGGGTTTCGGCGTTGGCTTTGAGGGTTTCGAGAATGGTATAGACCTCGGCGCGTTGCTCGCGGTCGAAGCATTCGCTGTGTGCGACGTCGTCCGAAGTTTCGGTAAGGGTGGCGCGGAACCGATCGTCCAAGGATCCCATTTCCGCTACGTAGGTCGAAGCCAGTCCATTTGCTTCCGTCATCATTCATCCTTCTCGGTGCGTTACGATGTGGCCCCCAACACACACGATAAACCATTATCCTCTAAAGGTGGGTTTTCTTCAAGCAAGAAGGGCGGAAAATATGCGAAATATCGGCGGAGTTCGGCCGATTTGGTCCGGCGGCGATGCGGCCGGGCGGGGGCCAAGCAGAAAGGCCCGCACCGAAATGCGGGCCTTAGGCAATGCCCGGGACTGGAATCGAACCAGCACGAGATATTAATCTCACTAGGCCCTCAACCTAGCGCGTCTGCCAATTCCGCCACCCGGGCGTGCTTCGCAAGCGTAGGGGCTAGGCCGGCGAATGTCAAGGCCGAAGCGAGCCGTTTGAAAATGTCCACCCGCGCTGCCAGCCCAGCCCGGCCCGGCCCGGCAGCAGAACGGAGAATTGGTCGCCACGTTTCTCTAAGCGAATTGGGTGCCGCGTTTCTCTAAGCGAATTGGGTGCTATGCTTCTCTAAGCAAAGCGGAGAAGCATGTTTTTCATACTGTCCACGAATTGCTTGTCCTGAGCGCCGCCGAAGCACTTGTCCTGAGCTTGTCGAAGGACGAACCCAAATGCCCGCAAAACATCCGCAGTCGGGACCAGCTCAAAGAAGCCCACAACGCTTTGAAGACGCAGTCGCAGCCGTGAGGCTTACTCAAACCCATCCTGTCCCCAGGCACGAAGTCCTTCTCTGAATTGTCCGACCATAGCTTGGATCTCAGCAGACCAGGTTTCTTCTTCCGATGCTGGTTTTAGGATAGCTTCTGAAAACGTTGATCGTTGTTTTCTGCTTCCAAACAGGCACCTTATCCAATCTTTATTCAACTGGTAAACCATTCTCATGCCGTTTGATTGCTCCTCAGTTTCCTCATCTTCATTGGCATGCCGATCAACTTGTGAGCCTAAAAATTCTATGAATATCACCACAATCTGTGGAATCAAAAGAGACGCGTCTTGCCTCAATGCCTTCATAAATTCTGGTACTATCCATTCCCATGTTGGCCAATCCGGATCAGGGGTTATCCTATCCTGAGTTGGTCCGAGAATGAACTCTCGCAGAATGCACGCCTTATTCAAGGGAAGGGTGCGGCATAGAGACTCAGCTTTGATGTTCTCCTTAGCCCACTTGGCTATGCGGTGCCTTAGACATATTCGCGATTCCTGACCAATGGGTGAGTTGGTGCCTCCAAAATAATGTTCAAGGTCAACTTGAAAATAGAGACTTGTCGGCAAAGCTTTTTGCATCTCTTTCCACAGCCATCCTTCGTAGTCAACAATGCTAGATCGTTTATTCTGCAGCCTCCATAGTGGAATGAAACCGGGACTGCTCCCATGGTTCGCTTTGCTGCCATCTTTGTGCAGCATCTTCTCGAAAAGCTGGCTGGCTAGCACCATAACACCTTTTCCATTAAGACTAGCAGGAGCAGGTCTTGGATATTCGAAAAGCTGCTCAAAAACTGAAGTATAGTCCACGTCAACCATCAGTTTTTCGACTATTGCGCGCGCCTCCCCAGAATCCTTCCATTGCACTACCTGTCTAATTATCTCCTGATCCCGAATGCCTTCAGTCTCAAGTCTGCCATTTGAAATGCGCTTCCAGTATCGCTCATTGTTAATGCCTTGAGTTGAGGAGCTTCTTTGTTTATTTCCATAATCAGGAAAAAGAACACCAACAAGTGTCCACAGCCATCTCTTAACGTTGTCATCGACACCACTCATGTACTTATTCCAGACCTTCAGCATATCCTCCTGCTTATGCACCGTCCGGTCACTTTGCTGCCCTGATGCAAGACCAGACCAGTGATCGCGCATGAAGTCTATGGCCCCAGAGTTGACTGTGTGGATTGTGTTGTAGATCAGTAAATCTTCCAGACATACTTCGCCATGCAACGACTGCCAAGCCAGCCACGTGCGGCGGAAAGCCTGCTTGAGAAGTCTTGGTCTTCGAAGGATTTGCGTGAGGGCAATTTCCATTGACTGTCCCGGGAACTCACGAGCAGCAATAAAAAATGTGTAGGGATTGTACTCTCGGAACTTTTTTGATTCCTTCATCACATCAATCTGGATGTCGCCGTGTTTCGCCGAGAATTCGTCGCAATGACGGACAAACGTCTGAATCACCTTCCAGATGCGTTCCAGATCAAGGCCCAGCATTTCTACCTCATGATCCAGGATGCGGTTGAGATCCATTGGAATCATGCTGGTCTCCTGCCAAGGGCCAGTACAAAGGACACGCGTTCCACTTCGGACATCCGGTCCAACAGCGATTCGACCTCCAGGAAAATGCGTCCATTCGGTATGGCTGCTACGTTATTGCTTACCTCGGAACTAATATTGTCACCGTTATGGTTGAAATTCTGGTTGATAGTCACATCCGGCATTTCTGTATTGCGGTCCAGGTCTTCGATGAAGATTACGAGCCTGGCATTGATGGCCTCAAGCAAAGGGTCCAGTCGCTTCAATTGCTCCATAGGATTATTGGCTGACAGCAGAGCCAACGGTACGTGAAGCCAAGAGGGAGCAATGCCTTTGAGTGTGCCGAGGTATTCCTCCGGCAGGCTGTGAACGGCCAGGCAGTCCACGTGATTGCTCAACTCAACGATAGCCTTACGTAATACGACATTGGCGGCCGGCTCCTTTATAAAGCCCCACGCGCCAACGTGGCACGTAAGAATCCTTGGAGGAGGACGCAATGGTTTCTCTCCATCCTTCCGCCATCGTCTGTAATAATCAATTGCGAAAGACTTGGACTTATGCAGGAGGTATTCGGTAAGGTTCAACACAGAAGTTTTGCCTGCCCCCAATGATCCGATCAATCCGATGCGTCCCAATCGTTTACCCGTTATGAGCTCAGCAATATGCTGGGCATGCCTGTGCGATTCGAACAGATCCTGCCATGGTTCCTCCACAGGATCGTCACTCATTATCCAGTCGATTAGATCCTGAGGGTTATTGGCCAAACGTTGAAGTGTTTCCTCAGAAGTTGGCAGGTGCTCTGAGTTGCTGCTTCGCCTTCGCCATGGCCATATAAGACTCTTGAGGCGATTGGCTATACCGTTGCCACTAAAGAGGGATGTCGCCGAAAGGGCGAGAATGCATGAAATCAGCAATACCAAGAGGGATATCCGATATGAGGATAACTCAATTATGATCGTTGACGGTATCAGCCAATAGACAATCAGAAACGGCCAGACGGCAGCAAACCATGTGGGTGGATATAACAGGAAGCTGAAGGTTGACCCCCACCTTAGTGCCCCGAGACGGATCAGCGGTGCACAACCCAGGGACAAGAGTATGGTCAAGCTGCTGATAATAATCGCCTGTTGCCATGGCCACATCCCGAAGGCTATTCCACCAATGCCGAGTGTATTACTGATATGCAGCCAGATAAAATCCAACAACCAACTAGTGCCTTCACTTATTTTGGTCAATAGCGGCCAAAGCAAAAAGCAGACGGTTGAACCGATCACACCTAACAGGAGAATGTCCAACCATCGCCGGAACGTAGCCCAGTTAAAAGGCTTCAACAGCCAAGTAATAAATCGCAGGCAGTTTTCTTGTAGGGTAAATCGCATGCTAAATGATCCCACCTCGCCACTCTGCAAACATGGGTCTGAGGAAAAAACTCGGTACCGGTCGGGTCTCGATAATTGGCCACCACGGAAAGAATTGGTGAACAGCCCCGTGGGAATAGCCACCTTGCAACAGGGGAACTATACATGAAATCCGCTCGGAGTTCAAGGCTTAGGTACGCAAGGAATTGGGAGGTGGCACCTTCAAGCAGAACGAAGTGAATGCTTGTGGGTGTTCATCGGACTCGAATCTATTGCCAGCCTAAAAGAACATGGCCACGCAAGCGTGGGCCTACCATTCTTCCTCTTGCCCCACATCTATTGATGACGGGTGGCACGGCTTGCTTGCAAGCCGTGTAGCTGCGAAGCTATTGGCCGAATCTAGAGAACACGGTTTATCACTCGACCCTGCATCTCCGCGGCAAACAGGCGGGCGTTTATTGGCGATGTGCAAAAAAGCAAGCCGTGCCACCCGCCTTCTTACGATTTGCCCTGTTACCGTTTATGCGCGCACTTTGGCCGATTTTCGCGCAGAACGCGGTGGAAAATTAAAAAAATCATCTCCCGGCCGGCCGGTGACTTGCCGATTCCGCAACCCACGCGCGGTGCCGTTTGCGCGCGCAAAACAGGTACCCCCTCAGTAATAGTAGAGAGGGCGCGCTACGCGCCAATTTAGGATTTTTCCAAAGTTGGATTACGGATTTGGGATTGAACGGCAAGAAACAACAACACGGCTGCAACAAAAGCAACATTGACGGGTGGCACGGCTTGCTTGTCAAGCCGTGTAGCTGCGAAAGCATTGGCCGAGTCGATAGAACACGGCTTATCACTCGACCCTGCATTTTCGCCGCAAACAGGCGGGCGCTTATTGGCGATGTGCGAAAATGCAAGCCGTGCCACCCGACTTTTGAAGTTTCATTGAAACACCAAAACGGCTTCGATTGCGAAGACCAATTAACCAGTTCACCAATTCACCAATCAACCTGCCGCACTTCGCGCCAAACGCTCATGCATAACACTAACTTCATGAATGCAAACGACCTGCCGACGTCGAGGCTGGTTCATTGCCGTAACCGGCCGTACTGTCCGGGGCCGTTTCGTACGTTCTCGTACGGTTTTCCACAGTTAGGTACGCTCTCGCACGCTCGGGGACGTTCGAATACGAAGAGGCCGCGAGTGTCACAAGCTACCTATAACCAGATGATGTGGCGTGAACCGAGTCAAAGCGGCCGAGTGAACCGGCTGTCAAGTGACGGCTCGGGCGATTCGTCCGCAAGGCCGGCTTGTGTCGATTACACTTTGCGGCGGCGCCGGCGGAACAGCGAGACGATGCCCGACTTCGCTACGATCCAGATCCACGATGCGAACACGCGAAGGGCCGTCCGCCGCAGTCGCGCGAGGTTGGTCCTGGTGGTGAACAGGCTGGCGAAGAATCGCTTGCTGAGGTACACCTGCAAATACGCGCGGTGCATGATGGCGTCCATCTCGGCCTTGGGCAGTTGGCCGATCATGGTGGGCGTGGTGAAGTCGAAACTGTCCCAGTCGTCGGTGATGATCTGTCCGTCGGCCTTGGCCTGGTCGTACAGGTCCGATCCGGGTATCGGTGTGGCGACGGTGATCTGCGCGACGTCCACGTCGATCTTGCCGATAAAATCGGCAGTCGCCTCGGTCTCTTCGCGCGTTTCGCCGGGCAGGCCCAGCACGAACGTGCCCCACACGCCGATGTCCTGGGCGTGCAGCAGCTCGATGGCGTTGGACATCTGCTCGACGGAGATGCCTTTCCGCGATTCCTTGAGCTGTCGCGGGTTGGGCGTTTCCAGCCCCGCAAGCACGGCCGTGAATTGCGCCTTGCCCATCAGCTCGATCACTTCCGGGTGCCTGGCCAGCATGTCCACTCGGCCCTGGCACCAGAAATATGCGTCGGTCTTGCGTTCGATAATACCCAGGCAGATCTCCTCGACGCGGCGGAAGTCCGTGCAGAAATTATCGTCGGCAAAGAATATGACTTTCGGCTCGGGATATCGCGCGAGAACGTCGTCGATTTCCTGCATGACGCGCTTGACGCTTTTGGGCCGCCACTGGCCGCGGTGGAAGTTGCGGATCGAGCAGAACGAGCATCGCGCACGACAGCCGCGACTTGTCTCGATGCCTTCGACGCGGTAAGCGCCCATCCGAAATCGCGAGCGGTCGGGCAGCAGGTCGCGTGCCGGCTGGAGGATCGAATCCATGTCCTCGATCAGCGGCCGGTCTGGCTCGCGTCGGACCGTGTCCCCGTCGCGCCACGAAACGCCGTCCACTCCGCGATAGTCGCCGCGGGAGAGAATCTCGCTCAGCGCGAATTCGCCTTCGCCGCGGATCACCGCGTCTACGTTGCCGGGGTTCAGCATTTCCTCGGTCAGGAACGTCGCCTGCTGGCCGCCCATCAGGATCGTGAGCTTGGGGTCGCGTCGGCGCAGTTGCTCGGCCAGTTCCAGGGAGTACTTGGTGTGCGGCGCGCTGTTGACGCTCAGGCCGATCATGTCCGGGTGCATCGCCAGGAGTTCTTCGGCATGTGCGGCGGTGTCTCGGCCTTTGCCTCGCATGTCGGCCAGGGAAACGTCTGCGTGCGCCATCGCGTGTGCGGCGAGAGTTTCCAGCCCCAGCGGCGAGGCCGAGAAGTAATCGTCGTATCCGACCTGAGCTCCGGTGGGCATTACCAGCACCAATTTCATATATGTTCTTCCTTCAAATGCACGAGACGAAATCTCGCGGTGGGGGGCCATTATCATAAACGCCGGCCAGAAAACCTAAGCAATAAGCTGTGCCGGGCCGCGGCCGACGCGGAAACCGGAATATGTGTGGTGTATGTATAGGGTTAATAATCTGTTCGGAACGTGCTTTGTGCACGATGCCCGCCGAAAAAATGCAATCGCCGGACGGGTCGACAGGCGGGTTGACATGCTCTGCGGCTGGGAGGATACTGCTCCTTCAACGTCGGCGCACGGTTTCGCGCGTGGCGTCGTGAAAGGCGTTCAGTCTTTGTTTGAATTTTTTTGAATTTGTTTGAATAAACAATTGGAGAAAATCGATGCCGCAGGAATGGTACGACACCGAGAAATACGCAGGCCCTTACATCACCAGCGAGAGCCTGATCAACAATGGCGGCCGCGATGTCGAATCGCTCGATGGCGAGTGGGGATATTTCACCGACCAGTACGGCCGATTCTTCTTCGAGTCGTGGTGGACACTGGAGCAACATAAGCAATTCCAACGGGACGGCGATAATACGTACGATTACAGCCTGAACGACCTGGAGACGATCCCCGTTCCGTCCACGATCAATACCGAAGTGCCAGAATGTAAATACTTCGAAGGCATTGTGGCGTACACGCGGAAGTTCGACTATCAGCCACGAACCAAGGGCGAGCGAGTGTTCCTGTATTTCCACGGCGCGCAGTACCGCACGGCAGTGACGATGAACACCAAATGGCTGGGCAAGCACCGCGGCGGATCGACGCCATTCTGCGTGGAGATTACCGATACGCTGGCCGAGACCAACCGCCTGATGATCGCCGTGGACTGTCGCCGGCGAGCCGACCAGGCGCCGACCGAAGTGACTGACTGGTTCTTCTACGGCGGGCTGTACCGCAGTGTCGAACTGATCCGCGTGCCGGCGAGTTTCATGCGCGACTGGTTCGTTCGGCTGCAGCCGGGCAGCGACTTCGGGCGAATCGCAGTGGACGTCGAGGTGGATAACCCCGTCGGCGATCAGCCTGTAAAGATTGCGATCGACGAGTTGGGCATCTCGGCTGAGCTCGCCGTCGGCGCCGACGGCAAGGCAAGCGGTGTGATCGAAGCAAAGCCCGAACTCTGGTCGCCCGATAACCCCAAGCTGTATGACGTGCGGATTTCATACGGGCAGGACGAAATCTGCGAGCCGATCGGGTTCCGCGAGATTCGCGTCGAAGGCAACGATATCATACTCAACGGCAAGCCGATCTGGCTGCGAGGCATCTGCACGCACGAAGACAGCGTCGCCAACGGCAAGTCGCTCACGACGGCTGAGGTCGAGGAGAACCTGAAACTCGGGGCGGAACTGAACTGCAACTTCATGCGGCTGGCGCACTATCCGCACCGCCAGTGCGCAGCCCAGATGGCCGACCGGATGGGCATGCTGCTGTGGGAAGAAATCCCCGTCTACTGGGACATCGCGTTCGGCAACCCGGAAACCTACGCCGATGCTGAGAACCAGATGATCGAGCTGATCCGACGGGATCGCAATCGCGCGTCGGTCATTATCTGGGCGGTCGGCAACGAGAACGAAGACTCCGATGATCGGCTGTCGTTTCTCTCTCGCCTGGTAGATGCTTCGCGGGCGACGGACGACTCGCGCCTGGTGACGGCTGCCTGCCTGATGACCAAGGATATGCAACTTCAGGATCGCCTGGCTGAGAGGCTCGACGTGGTGGGCTTCAACCAATATCGCGGCTGGTACAGCCCGCGAAGCACGGTCGAAGAAGTACTGAATATGGAGCGCGACGAAGTACCCACCAAGCCCATCATTATGAGCGAGACCGGCGCGGCGGCGCTGGGCGGCAAGCACGGCTCGGACGACGAACGCTGGACCGAAGAATACCAGGAGTGGATCTACCAGAAGCAGGTCGAATACATTCAACTGCTTAAATCGGTCCGCGGCATGACGCCGTGGATTCTTCACGACTTCCGCGCGCCGTTCCGCCAGAATCTCTACCAGAAAGGTTTCAATCGCAAGGGATTGCTCTCGGCCGACAAAACCCATCGAAAAAAGGCGTTCTACGTTCTGCAGGAGTTCTACGCGAAATTGAAAGACGCGGCGGAATAGATCGCTTTTCATTCCTTTGTAGCGTTTGTGCCGGTTGCGCCGGCCGCTGCGCCTGCTTTCTGCGCAAAAACTCTCTTTCGTTTGGTCCGGGGCGGGGTTTGTTTCTTACATTTCCACTGTGAGGTGGTTTGGCGGAAGGGTGTTAGTGGAGGTTTGCGCATTGTTTCATTCGATTCGAGAGTTATTAAGGACGGGTGTGTGGGCGGCGTTGCTGCTGATCCTTGGCGTAGTGATGGTTAGCGGCTGCGGCGGCGGGCAGATCACCGGCGGACGTGTCGGCTGGTCGTGTCGGGGCAGCTACTGCGTCCCCAAGAAGAACATCCCCATTACGCAGGTCGCGGCCGTCTATGAGACTACCGACGAAAATGCTGACAATGACGAAAAGGCCAGCGAACCTATCGCCCTTGCCGAAAGAGCCGATATTGGCGAGGTGGGCGATATGGAACAAGTCGTCGCCACGGCGAAGTAACAGAACATAGCCGCCGGCGGGGCAATCATTCAAGCAGGGGGAGTCTTCTTTCGTTGCCTTCGTGCAATTTGTCTGCGCTGGGGGTAGAATTCCCGCGCAGATGGGAAACGACTTTCCACTATTCGATCCGTCGCACGCGCGTGGCGCGAGCGACAAGCCCGACGTCGGCAAATCGCCGCCGAAAGATGACATTGCGCCGGCCAAACGCGATGACGCTCTACTGAGCGTGTCGGCCCTTCTCGGCCGGATCAAAGGTGCGATTAACGACGCATTTCCCAAGTCAGTCTCGGTCGTTGCCGAATTGAGCAACGTTAAACGTCACGGATCTGGGCACATTTATTTCAGCTTAAAGGACGCCTCGGCCACCATCGACGCGGTGATGTTCCGCGGGCGTGCGTCGCGGCTGAAGTTCGACCCCGTCGACGGGCTGGAGGTGGTCGTCACCGGCCGGGTGGATATCTACGACGTGCGGGGACAGTTGCAGCTTTACGTCGAGCGGATGACGCCTCGCGGAGCTGGCGCACTGGAGCTTGCCTTTCGCCAGTTGCGCCAGAAGCTCGAGGCTGAAGGTTTGTTCGACCCGGCCAGCAAGAAACCCATCCCCACATTTCCGCGAGCGATCGGCGTGGTCACCAGCGACACCGGGGCGGCCGTGCGCGACATCAGCCGCACGCTGAGGCGGCGCTGGCCGGCGGCACAGGTGTACCTGGTCGGCGTGCGTGTTCAGGGCGACCAGGCGGCCGGGGAAATCGCCGAGGCGATCGGCCTGCTGGACGCTGCGGCGAAACAATACAACATAGACACGATCCTGGTCGGTCGCGGCGGCGGCAGCCTGGAAGATCTCTGGGCGTTCAACGAAGAGGCCGTCGCAAGGGCGATCTTCGCGGCCGAGACGCCGATCATTTCCGGCATCGGCCATGATGAGGATATCACCATCGCCGATCTGGTAGCTGACCTGCGAGCGCCGACGCCCACCGGTGCGGCCGAGCTGGCCGTGCCAAACGCAGCCGACATCGCTGAGCACGTGGCGCAATTGTCTGGGCGACTTCGCCGAACGATGACCGACCGCTGCGAGCGGGCGCGAGTGGCGCTGGATGCGATCCTGCGGAGCGTCGTGTTCCGCGACCCGACAGCCCGGCTGCGAACGCAGTCCCAGCGACTGGACGAGCTTTCTCACCGGCTGGGCGCCGGCTGTCGACACCAGTTGGCCGAGGCCCGCAGCCGACTGCATCCTCGGGCGAGCAGGCTGGCTTCGTTGCACCCGGCCAGGCTGGCCGAGCACGCTCGCGGCCGGCTGGAGCGGGCGACACATCGCTTGCAGTGGGTGTTGGGCGCGCGGAGCAAACGCGCCGGCGAGGCGCTGTCTGCAAGTGCGAGCCGGCTCGGGGCGGCCCATCCGCGTCATCGCCTAGCGCTGGCTCAGCAGAAGGTGTCGGCCATCGGTCGTCAACTGGAGTCGATGAGCCATCGCAACGTACTGAAGCGCGGTTTCAGCGTGACGCGACTGGCTGGCGGGGGTATCCTGCGGTCTGTCGAGGCGGTTGGCGCTGGAAAGCAAGTCGAGACCGAACTGGCCGACGGGCGATTCACCAGCACAGTCGACGGCCGGAAAACCCGGCCGGATGCGACGGCGCCGGCGGGCAAGCAGTCTAACGAAATCAAACCGACGCTTTTCGAGTGAAGGACAGGATATGGCTATGGACGAAAAAGGCGAAAAGAACAAAAAGACATTCGAGCAGGCGCTTGGAGAGTTGGAGAAAATCGTCGCCGAGATCGAGCAGGGCAAGGTTTCGCTCGAAGAGTCCATCGACAAGTACGCACAAGGCATTGAGCGGGTGAAGCAGTGTCGAGCGATTCTTGACTCGGCCGAGAAGAAAATCCAACTGCTTGCCAAGGGCGAAGGCGGTTCGCTTGCCCCAGCCGGCGAGTTGCAGGATGACGATCAGCCGGAAGCATAGTATTGCAGCGTTGCGAGGCGTTCAGCCTGGCGGGAGAATTGCATTATGAAAATATCGTTTACGACCCTGGGCTGCCCCGAGTGGGATCTTCAGACCATTATTGCCCGGGCGCGCGAGTACGGCTACGATGGCGTGGACTTTCGCGGGCTTGGCGCTGAAATGGACATCTGGAAGCTGCCCGAGTTTTCCAGCCAGGCCGACCAGACGGCCAGCATGTTCGCCGACGCAGGGCTGGAGATCAGCGGTTTTTCCTCCGGGGCGTACATGTTCTGCGAGCAAGCGTCCGATCGGCAGGCGTCGCTGGCGGAGGTCACGCGTTACGGCGAGTTGGCCGAGGCGATGGGCGTGGGCTTCATTCGCGTATTCGGCGGCCATCTGACCGAATCTTCACGTGAACAGGCGGTGAAGGTCTCGATCGAAGTGATGGAGCAGATGGCTGCGGCGGTCGCGCCGATCTGCGTGGTGGTCGAGACGCACGACAACTGGGTCGACACCGCACCGATGGCCGAGGTGTTCCGCCAGGTCAAGGCGCCTAATGTTGGCGTACTGTGGGACTTGCATCATCCATATCAGTTTCGCGGCGAGTCGCCCGCCGAATCCTATGCCAATATTGGCCGATTCACACGTTACACGCACATCAAGGACAGCCGCAGCGTACCCGGCGGAAAGCATGACCCCACGCTTGGCGGCGAGGGCGAAGTGCCGCTGGGCGAAATGGTTTCGTTGCTGAAGGCCGGCGGTTACGACGGCTGGCTGACGCTTGAATGGGAAAAACGCTGGCACCCGGAAATTGCAGCCCCCGAGGTGGCGTTCCCGGCCTACGCCCGCTTCATGCGTCAATTGGCGAAATCCTGAAGCCTTGCTTATGGGTGGACTGTCGGTTGCGGACCTGCGGCCGGAAGTCTACAATGCCTGCAATGATTTCGGCGGGCGAATCCCGTCAGGATGTAATGGAAAATGATCGTCGATTGTCACACACATATCTGGAGCGACGCTCGCCAGCTTGGCGAGGGCGGGCCGGAGTTTCTGGCGCGCCAGGGGCTCGGTGAGGGCATCACGGCCATGCCGAACGATCACGCCGCCGCGAGCCAGTGTGCCGACAGGACGTTCGTGCTCGGCTATCGCAGCGCACACCTGAATGCCGAAATCCCCAACGACTTCGTAGCGGAATACGTTGCATCCAACCCGGCCGGGCTGATAGGCATTGCGGGGATCGATCCGACCGAACCCGGCGCGGTCGAGCAGGCCGAGAAGCTGCTCGCCCAAGACGAGTTTCGCGGGTTGACGATTTCGCCGGCCGAGCAGAACTACCACCCAGCCGACAGCCGGGCTATGAAGCTTTACGAAATGGCCGAGTCGCTCGGCGCGCCGGTGCTGTTTCAGCAGGGAACGCATTTTCCGATGCGAGGCTGCATGGAGTACGCCCGCCCGCTGCTGCTGGACGAGATCGCGCGCGAGTTTCCGAAGATGACGATCGTGGTTTCGTCGCTGGGCTTGCCGTGGGTGGCCGAGTGCATCGCGCTGCTGGGCAAGCATCCGCGTGTGTTTGCCGACGTGGCCGGGCTGGTGCGCCGTCCGTGGCAGGCGTACAACGCACTGTTGTTGGCGCATCAGTTCAACGTGATGGACAAGGTGCTGTTTGGCAGCGATTTTCCGTACCTGACCGCCGCCGAGGCAATCGAGACATTATACAGGCTTCACGAGGTGACCCAGGGCACTAACCTGCCGGGCGTGCCGCGCGAAGTGCTACGTTCTATGGTCGAGCGGGACGCAGTAGGCGAGTTGGGTATCGCCCGTCCGACCGACCGCGAGCCGGCCAGGCCGGAACACGAATTGCAATCATGAAGGAGTTTACGATGAGACACTGGAGTTTGGTGCTCTGTCTGTTGTTGGTGGGAATTTCGATGTTAGGTTGCAGCCGACGCAAAGAAAACGCCGGCCCGCCGCCTGCCTACGATGCGAACTATGACGCCCCGGTGAGCGTGCTGGAATATCGCGCCAACCCCGACGCAGCAGGCAACCAGGCCGCGATTTCCGATCGCTACTCCAAAAGGAACAAGGCTGCCTCCATCGCTGATGCTGCCACAGCCGCCCCGGCCGAAGCTGACGAAACGAACGATGCGGCCGATACAAGCACCGAAGCAGCCGATACCGATGCGAACGCCACTGATACCGAAGCGACCGAGACGAACACCGAAGCAGCCGATACCGATCCGGCCGATGCGAACACCGACGCGGACGCCGCCGATATCGAAGAAAAGGACGAGAGCGAGGACGGCGATTCAGAATCACAAGCGTATCGCAACAAGTACGGCGCCACCCCCAAACCCTCGTATCACTAGGCGCTAACGGTTTCGGCTATGAATTCACCGCTGCCAGCCCAGACGCTTAATGAGGCGCGGTATTACCTCAAGGTTACCGCTTGCGACGCATGCGGCAAGGGCCCATGGGTTCTCGCCGATAGCTCGCCGCGACCGCCCACAACGGGCGATGTATGCATCCACGCGACGTGCCAGCATTGCGGCCGGCAGCACGAGTTCAGCTTTTTCTGCCAGGCCGCTTCGGTCGATCACGGGCTCGAAGGCGAACTCATCAACCCGACCGATCAACCCAGCCGTATTGTCGATCTGGCCCAATGGCTGAGCCTGTTCTACATGCTGATCGAGTCGGCATCGGCCGGCGACGACCGGGCCGAGACGCGACGGGTCGGCTACCAGGCCGCACAGTGCCTCACCGAAGCACTGCATTTCTACGGCGACAACGAACTTCCTGACAAGTCGGCATTCTTTACGGATCATACGCGGACGATTTTTCGCGAGCATCCGGAAAAATTCGCTCGCCAGCATCTGCGTGACATGCAGACGAAGCTGCCGGCCCTCGGCAACATGGCCAACCGTGTCGCAGAAGATGGGCGACCGGCGGGCAAGCGTTGGTGGCAATTCTGGAAAAAATAATCAGGTGCCTCACGGACGCCGACTCCGCGTGTCAAATCTGTGGACTTCAATTGAAAAAGGGTCTTTTGGAATTGGCATTGGAACTGAAATTGAATATGAATATGAATATAAAAACACTCAAATATGCGATCGTGGCGGCGATTCTTTTTATTGTCGGGCCGCTCGCAGCGGCGGAAAACCTCCTGACAAACGCCGGGTTCGAAGACGGCCTGACTGGGTGGGGCGTCCAGATCAAGGGCGATTGGGTGCGCAAGGCCGACCAGTCGAAGTTTGTCTCGCTGTCGGCAGATGCTGCAACCGGCAAGCAGGCCGTGACGATAGATACGACTTCGCTCAACCCCGAAGGCGGGATTACCGACAAGCTCCGCAATCGCACCAGGCGGTCGCGATACACGATCACAGTCACGCAGAACGTCGAGGACATCGCGCCCAACGCGTGGTACCTGGTTAAATTCCGCATCAAGTCATCGGACGTTTCGGTGCAGAACGGCCTGGAGCTGCTGTGCAACATCAAGCCCTGGCCCCGCAAGCACCGCAAGGACAAAAAGGTCCGCTGGAACAATACCGGCTATCGCACGGGCAAGGTGTTTGTCCCGCGGGCCGTGCTGGCGGACGGCGAGTACCACGAGTACATCCTGCTGAAGCAGACCTACGACGCTACCGAGTCGCTGGAAGTCGGCGTTAGTATCGCCGAGCCGTGGACGGGCAAAATCGCCATCGATGACGTTGAACTGACGCGGATCGAGCCCGACAAGGACATGGACGCGATGGCCAGGTACCTCGCACTGCGAGGCGCCACGCCGATCACCGAGGTTCGCACATCCAATCGCGAGACGATGCTGGCCCGCCAGGGCTCGCCGGCTGCTGCGATTCTCATACCCGACTCGGCCGAGTTCCAGGCCCTCGCCGATAAAATCCAGTCGGATGTTGCAAAGCTCACAGGCGCGACCCTGCCGGTGGTCGAGACGCTGGAGGCTGTCCCAGCCGGTGCGAACATTATCGCGCTGGGTTCGGTGGTGAATAACGATCTGGTGGCGCGGCTGCACTTCAACCGCTACGTCAAGATCGACTCGGCCAGCCCTGGCCCCGGCGGCTACGTCGTGTGGACCGTCGTCGAGCCGTATGGCCTGGCGAGGGGTCAGAACGTGGTCGTCATCGGCGGCAGCGATGCAGCAGGACAGGCAGCCGCCGTCGAAGTCTTCTGTGCTGGCCTCAAAGCCAATGACAAGACGATCGAACTGCCCTTCCTGCACAAGGTTTTTCCAAAGAAGGCCTACTCGGCCGAGCAGCTTCAGGTGCCGGCCAGCAGGCGAACCGGCAAGCGAAAATGGGTATTCCGCACCACCTTCGGCGGGTTCTCCAACTGGTTCATGAACAAGTGGCTGGAAACGGGCGACCTGAAAATCGCCAAAATGGCCCGCGACGAACTGCTCGACGTTTTGGCCAAGAGCGAGAAAGACCCATATGACCAGACCGAGTGGTCCACGTTCGAGGTGGGCTTGGCATGGGACGTCTTCGACGACTTGCCCGTCATGTCCGACGAAGAGCGGCTGAAGTTCACCAACTTGATGCTCGGCTATCTCTGCACGCGCCCGCAATCGACCAGCGACTGGGGCACGTCGTTCCTCCAGAAAGACACCCCCATCTGGAACCACCAGGCCAAGGGGCTTTCGGGCGCCTATACGATGGGGCGATACTTCGAGCGATTCTACGGCGATCACGATCCGCGATTCGCGTATTACCTCGATGCGGCCCGAACCGCATTCCGCTCGCAGGCCGCCTTCTCCAAGCCGCAGGAGAACTCGGGCAACTACTGGCAAATTACGATGAAGTTCTGCATCGCCTACTATCTGGGCGAGTGGGACATGACGTTCTTCGAGAACGGTGCGATGCGGCGATACGCCGAGTTCATGGCGGGCGTGCACAACAACAAAGGCTGGCTGTCTGGCTTCGGCGACACTTATTTTGGTTACCATGGCGCGACGCCGTTCGATCTGCAGAAGAATAACTGGAGCGTTCCTCTGGCGTTCTGGTACTACCGCGACGCCAAAATGCTCTGGTGGCTGGAGCACGTTCTGCCCGACTACCAAAACCCGTACCATCGCGATATCGAACCGGTCGAGTGGACGGAACTGGCTGGCGTTCGAATCTTGCAGCTCGCCAGGGGCCTTTACTTGCCGTACGGCGAGAGGAATCTGCTTTGGGGTGCTGGCGGAGAGTACAGCGACATGCCTGTCGGCGGGGTGAAGTACGAGCAGACTTTCGATAAGATCACGTTACGCGAAGGTTGGGACCCCAAGGGCCAGTACATGTGCATCGAGGGCAACGGCCGGGGTATCCACTCGCAGCGCGCCACCAACCAGATCGCCAAGCTCTCCATTCTCGGCGAGGACATCGTCATCGGCAGCACGTACAAGGGCAACAGCACGCGAACCTACAGCAGCGTGATCGCCGTCAAGGACGCGAACATCGACGACCCGGTCGCCAAGGGCAAGGGGCGATTTGCGTTCCAATGGTGGTCGCCTATTGAACGCAACAACCTTGCTTATGCTGCACTGGAGACGCTGGCCGACCTGCCGACAAGCGGGTTCGTTCGCACTTCGATGCCGAAATATCACGCCAACACGCGATGGGATCGCAACGTGATCTGGGCCAAGGGCGATTACTTCATCCTGATCGATCAGGTCACCGCAGCCGAAGACGGCAACTATCATCTGGAAACCAATTTCGCCACCAATCCGCAGAACCGCAAAGGGGCTTTTCCGCCGCTGACCAAACGCACATGCAAGGTGCTGGACGACGGGCGAACCTTCGAGACGGCCTTCGATGACGCCGACGCCACGAAGCTCTACTTCTGCGGTGATGGCACGGCCGAGATGGTCTTCGATCCGTACCAGTGGCGATGCGAGTTGATCTTCAAGCAGGTGGTACGCCAGCAGCGAGTCGGGCAAAAGCTCCTGGCCGGCCAGACCGCGACGTTCTTCTCGCTGTTCTACGGCGACCAGGCCGACGGAAGAAAGAACCTCCGCATCGAGCGAATCAGCCCGACCGAAGGTTTGATTTTCCAGGGCGACGAGCCGATTGCATACTTCGGCCTTGCCCAGAGCGAAAAAACCCGGGCCATCCAGCAGGTCGATCCGGGAATGTTCCTGATGACTTTCGATCGACTCGCCTTCGTCAGCGGCGCGGGTGAAGGCAAGGAAATCACCATAGCTACGGAAAAGAGCCGAAGCGTGCTTGTACGCCTGGCCGAACTGGTTAATCGAAAAGATTCTAAATAGGACAACCCATGCTACCTACCTCTATTCAAGAATATCTGGAAACGCACCGACAAGAGAATTTGGAGAGCACCTCTAAATAGGACAAGCCATGCTACCTACCTCTGTTTGCGAATATTTGGAAACGCACCGACAAGAGCATTTGGAAAAACTTTTTGAGCTTTTGCGGATCGAGAGCATTGCCAACCGCGACGACGACGGCTGCGATCGGGCGGCGGAGTGGCTGGCCGGGCATTTGTCCGCGATTGGGCTCGATGCGCGAGTAGCCGCCACAGCCGGCAAGCCTTGCGTGCTGGCTGAAGGTCGCGCCGGCGACGACAAGCCGACGGTGCTGATCTACGGCCATTACGACGTCCAGCCGCCCGAGCCGCTGGAATCGTGGGAAAGCCCGCCGTTCGAACCAACCGTCCGCGATGGCGCGATCTATGCACGCGGCGCCAACGACGACAAGGGCCAACTGTTCACTCACCTGATGGCGTTGGAGGCGTTCGTCAAGGCCGGTGGAGGCCTGCCCGTCAACGTCAAGCTGCTGCTGGAAGGCGAGGAGGAAATCGGCTCGCCCACGCTGGAACCGTTCATCGCGGCACACAAGGATCAACTCTCAGCAGACGCGGCTGTGATCAGCGACTCGGCCTTCTTCGCCGAAGGTGTCCCGAGCATAACCTACGCGCTGCGAGGCCTGGCGTACGTGGAACTGATCGTGCGCGGCCCGAAGCGCGACCTGCACAGTGGGCTGTACGGCGGGGCGGTCGCCAACCCGGCTAACGCCCTGGCCAAAATGGTCGGCCTGATGCACGATGACGCGGGTCGCGTGACGATTCCCGGCTTCTACGATGACGTGCGCCCGCTCGGCGATGACGAGCGGCAGGCGTGGGACGAACTGCCGTTCGACGAGGTTGCGCTGGCGCACGAAGCGGGCGTCAAGACCCTCGCCGGTGGGGAGCGAGGCCTGCCCGTGCTGGAACGCATGTGGGCCCGGCCGACGCTGGACTGCAACGGTATCGTGGGCGGATACACCGAGAAGGGCTCGAAGACAATCATCCCGGCCGAGGCGACGGCGAAAATATCCATGCGTCTCGTGCCCGACCAGCGACCCGAAAAAATCGTTGAAGGCTTCGCACAGTTCGTCGCGGAACATGTCCCGTCGGGCCTGTCCGTCGAGGTGGTTGTCAACGCCGAGGCTAGCCCGGTGCTGCTGGCGAGCGATTCGCCTGCGATGACCGCCGCCCGTGACGCATACGCCGAGGCGTTCGGCTGCCAGCCGACACTGATCCGCTGCGGGGCTTCCGTGCCGGTGACCGAGCAGATCCAGCGCCTGCTGGGCATCGATGCGGTGATGATGGGCTTTGGCCTGCCGAGTGACCAACTGCACAGCCCCAACGAACGATTCGCCCTCGCCCAGTTCTACCAAGGTGCCGTCGCGTCAGCAGCCTTCCTGCACAATCTCGCCGGTGGGTGACGAACGCCCATTTTGACCCCATAGCAGCCCAGCCGTGCTGGGGGGGCACATACCTTATATGTATCAGCTGGACTTTGAAGGCGGAATTGGCGAACGCATAGCGACGATGGACCAAGTTAGTCAAAAGACTGGTTGACATTCTCAGGAAAATCGCGATAATGTTCCGTTTCCTAAAGAATCAAGGAGTACGAACATGTATGCAATAATCGAAGACAGCGGCCAGCAGTTCCGGGTGAACGAAGGCGATGTCGTGGACGTCGACATCCGTGAGCTGGCGGAAGACGCTAAACAGATCGAATTCAACCGGGTATTACTGGTCAGCAGTGATGACGGTACGAAGGTCGGCACGCCCCTGGTGGCCGGCGCGAAGGTGACTGCCGACGTGCTCGCCCCCGAAGTAAAAGGGAAGAAAGTGCACATTTATCACTGGCGTCGCCGCAAATCCTCCCGCAAGAAGGTAGGCCATCGCCAGAAGTATCTCCGCGTGCGAATCACGAAAATAGAAGCATAATTCGAAGCAAAATTTCGCACAGGCTAGACTACTAATTGACGGAAAAATTTTTTACAGTTTTTACAGTTCTTGCAGCTTTTTCCGGCCTGGTCGCTTCGGCGGCCGGGCCTTTTTATGCGCACAGTGCGC
>SDBT01003437.1_pt1 | contig 27393 bp, 21 predicted proteins | sample 2277101 | NCBI WGS metagenome assembly SDBT01 (sample SAMN10404973, study PRJNA504765) | marine sediment metagenome | isolation source: marine sediment core GS10_PC15, 103 cmbsf | place: Arctic Ocean: Southern Knipovich Ridge | collected 2010 | reverse complement strand
GGGGTTGGCTGGCGAGACAGCACGACGGTCGTCGTGGAAGGTACATCTAAGGTTCCTCCAGGCAGCCGTGAAATAAAAACAGCACTCCACCTTTTCAGTCTGAACCTTCAAAATCGACAGACAGAACATTTCATCTCCAACCGCCGGTTCCGCTACTGGCATCTATCTCCCGACTTCGGCAGAGCCTTCGCTGTCGACTATACGAACGAAAGCAAGACGAGTATCAGCTACGTAGACTTACCCACTGAGGAGGTCGTCGAACTGGTCACGGGAGAAATACCGACATGGCAGCAGGACGGCCGATATGCCTTCCGTTTGCGAGACCACCAGGCAAATCAGTGGCTGGCTCGATTCGACGCACAAGCAAGAACCGAGACGCTCCTGTTAAGAACCCCCCCAAATACAGTGCTAAAAGGCATATCTCCTAAGGGACGTTTCGCTCTGTTTGGGAAGCTCGAAATTCTCTCTCTTCGCATTAGTCTCATAATGGACATATCCACAGGGAAAACGTTCACGATGGAGAACCCTGGTGTCAATTTGGTCGCCTGGTGGTCGCCGGATGATCGTAATTTGATTATTGAATCAACGTCTTTCCTCAGGGATGCGCGTTGGACGATCCTGTTCGAGCTCCCGCCAAGCTAGCTATGAGCTTGTAGGTTGCGGCGTCAGCCCCACCTTCAAATCTGACAAGCTTCTCGAGTTTAAGCTCGCGGGCGGTAGCCTTGGGCGATGGGCGTGTCCCAGCTCCACCTGTCCCAGCGAATTCTCGGTGAGCCACTACTGGTCGGTGGCGATCTTTCTGCGATAGACCTTCACGTAATCCAACGTCGTTTCCGTTGGGCTGAAGTTGCGAAACGCCATGTGCCCGCCGTTGGTCAAAGGTTCCCAGCCGTAGCCTGCGTCCCCGGTGTCGCCGGTATCGGCCAATTCAAAGACCTTCTCGCCGTCGACCTTCAGAGTGATCGTCTCACCGACAATCGTCAATTCAAAGACGAACCACGTATCCGGCTTGCCGGCAAATGGGGACCGAAACTCATGAACCAACGTCTCCCTGTGGAATTTTTTGTAAGCCGTGTATGGGGGCACGTCATTTTCGGGTTTGAGAGCGGCTGCGAACAGCGCAGCGGTCGGGCCACCGAGATAGCCAAACTCCTCCACAGGCGGGCCCGCTTTCTTCCTGGGCACGTCGCGCAGGATGCAGAGCGTGTACATCTCGATATTCTCGTCGGCGGCGTATCGGGCCATTTGCGCATCCGGGCGCGTCCAATCGAAAATGGTCTTGTACTTCGAGCCTTTCGGCACATTTGCATTGAAGTAGAAAATGGATTTGTTTCCCGTCTCGCCTTTGGCCCGCCAGACGAACCGCAGATCGCCGCGTAGCCTGTGCTTGTACCACAGGACCGATTGCTTTGCTTCCGGATCGTCCTTGTCCACCTTGGTCTTTATCTCCAGGCAGCTATTGTCGGCATCCTTGACAATGGACAGATCGGCCATGCCGTCCAGTAGCCAATCCTTCTTGTAGGAATCCCCGGAGAAGTCTTCGGTCAAGATCAGCTCCCAGCCGTCGCGGCCGCCGGCGAGTTCCGCCCCGCCCGGCGAGCAGCCGCCCGCAACTGCGATAAGAACTGCACAAGCCAGAGACAGGTACTTGTCCATCATCAAACTCCTTTCTCGCAAGGTGCTGTCCTGATTCGATGAAGGCAAACGTTCATTCCGGAGCCTTTTGGCGCCGGGAACATTGTAGCACTACCATCGGCCGCGAATCGAGACGGATGTGGATTTAGTTGCTCGTCGGGCTAAACATGCCGGCCGGCTGCCTAAGCACACCGAACCGCATCATAGCGCGGCCGGATTCCCATCCTGCCGCGGTTTTATCTCACCCAGGTAAAGGGCCCCGCAACTCCGGACCTACTTGCAACTTGGTTTACAAGCCCCAACCGGTCGGGACCACGCGCCATCGTTGCACCAGGGGCATTGCGGTTAGATGGCAAAGAGGGTTTTCTGGCTTTCCTTCGGAGGCCAGAAGGTGCCGATGACGAGCCACTCATTGTAAGGATGGCGGGTACCCATAAAGAACCGTGTATCTTTATCCTCCCGGCACACTTCCTCGAAGAACTTATCCCGGATGCTCTTGATGGCGGCTTCTTCGGAACCTTTCTTGTCCACCTCTTTGAGAAACAACACACCAAGCTCCCAATCCTCGTTCATCAGTTGGTGCGGTTTGTCACTGTCTTCACACTCGAAGACGTACTGGAACTTGAATGGTAGCTTGCGAAGTGGCTTCTGCTCGCCGAATAGTCTCAACTGCGACCACAGCAAACGGTATTTCGCCGGCCACTCCCGCCCCACAGGCGTCACCTTCAGGTCAAGCACTCGCTTGGGGCGTACAATGCCGAGCGAGACCCGCTTGGCGTCATACAGGCCCTTCAGTTGCTTAATGGTGTGATGCGGCATACGGTCGATGATCCTCCGACGTTCCCGCCAATTGTCCTTGGTCGAAAGCGGCTCGCCCAAGATTCTAAGGGTAGAGAGGTCTGGTTCACGGCTCTCAATCCGTTGGTCGGAACCATGCCCTCGCGGGCCAAGCGCAATCTCGATCCATTGCCATTTCTTGAACTTCTGGTGTTCCGGCCGGTAACGGTAGTCCACAGGATAGAGCCTAACCCACTCACGAGAGTCAGTGATTCCGGCGGTGCAGACCGTCTCCTGATACTTCTTCGATGGATGCGGGTAGGTCTTTACCGTAATAAGGACTTTGGTGAGCTCAAACCCCGGTCTCATCGGGTCCCCTCAGGCTGTGCACGGGCAACATCGTCTTGGCAGCGATCACCATGGCCAAACGGTTGCGATGGCATTTGGATGGATCAGCTTCCATACACATCAAGGCTGTAGGCTTTTCCTTTATGAGGCCGACAACTTTGTCCACGGAAGCCGATCCCGACACGAGGGTGTCGCTTTCGTATTGCGCAAAGAGCGTCTCGTAGTCGCCCGACGTCTTCAAATCCCGCCGCAGCTCGGAAGGGATACCAAGCTGTGGATAATGCAGATAGTCGATCTGAACCTTCCCACACAGACGGCTGAGCGTGCTCTTGTGAAAACCGTACCGTCGCGCGATCGGATTACTGCGAACGTCAACAATACGTTGAATTCCAGTCCGTATGAGCAGGTCCAGAAAGCCATCGACAAGCCACCCTTCGTAGCCGATAGTGTAAACCCCAAGAGGTGCCACAGGCCGTGCATGAAGCTTCTTAACGGTGCTGTTCGCCGTAAACCAAGGGAATCGCTGATACACATAGTCCTTAAGCGAATCCGCGGTCTTGCCCCTGAAACGCTCCACCACACGCGCAGCATCCTGCCGCACACAGCAGGGAAGATCGGCAGTCGGCCGCTCCACATCCTGCACCAAACGCCAAACCTTGCCCTCGTCAACCAGGTAGCCATCGTGCACTAAGGCCTCGGTCTCCTGATAAAGGCAGAATGAGAATGGCCCATACTGGTACGGCAGGAACTGGTAGAATGACGTCCCACCGCGCGAGGGCATCTCGTGTGCAAGCAAGAACGCCCACTTGGTCAGCTCCAAGTGAGTCACAGGCCGTCCGGCCTTCTCAATCATGTAAAGTAGCGATTTCTGCCTTTTAAGCATATTCACGCCGGCGAGGCTGCGATCGCAAGAGGCTCTGCAGGTTTTTTCTATGATACCCTATCGGCGATAGTTCCCTCAACAGTTCGGTCGAATCGGTGCCTTTACCTGAGTCAGCCCGATTTTCCCCGGAGGCCCCTCAGGTAGCCGAGTGGTTCCCGCTGTGTTGATTCGGGCAAGGATCGAAAGGCGGCAAGGAGTTCGCAACTCTAGCGCGGTGGGGCTCTGTCCCACCGCGCCGGGGCAGGCGAGTCTTAACGCGGCGGGGCAGGAGCCCCGCCGCGCAAGGTTCTTTGTAAGGAAAAAGGTGGGACTTGCACCCCAGCCTACCGACTAGGAGCGCTTTACCTGCTGCCAGGGCAGAACGCCGCACTTGGCTGCCCATTGGTTGTAGAGGGTTTCCATTTGGGCGACTCTCGCCTTTTCCGAAGCGGCCAAATCGTTCAGTTCGGTGCGGTCCACGTCCATGTTGTAGAGTTCCCATTCATCCTGATAACAGCGGACGAGTTTCCAATCGCCCGTTCGGATGGCCCGGTTGCCCATATATTCCCAGGCGATCGGCCGCCGGCGCGTCCACCTTCTTCCGGCCAGCAACGGCGCGAAGCTCTCGCCTTCAACGGGCGTGATCGGGTGGCCGTCGTACTGTTCGGGATAGGCGACGCCGGCAAGGTCCAGAATCGTCGGCATCATATCGACCAGGTGCAGCACGTTATGGTTGATGGCGCCGGCATGGGAGGCCCCAGGCAGCCGAACGATCATCGGCGTGGCGATCCCGCCTTCGTGGACCCAGCTCTTGTAGCGGCGGAAGGGCGTGTTGGACGCGTTGGCCCAGTACGTGCCGTAGCTCATGAACATATGCTCCGGGCCGGGAATCCTCCCGAAGACGTCGCCGACCTGCATCGGCTTGCCGTCCCGGGCGGCCGGGGGCCGGTTTGCCACGATCCAGCCGTCCTCGGCCAGGAACCCCGCACACGCGCCATTGTCGGACAGGAAAATGACCACGGTGTTCTTCTCAACGCCCAGTCGTTTCAGAGCGGCCAGGATCTGCCCGACGCCCTGATCCACGGTATCGACCTGGGCGGCGTAGACGGCCATGAGAACGTCGTACCACTCCTGGTGCTTGGAATCGAGCTGCGACCAGGGCGGGGCCTCTTTGTCTCGCGGCGAGATGTCCCATTTCTGTTTCAGCAGGCCGGAGGCCTTCAGAGACTCATGACGCGCCGTTCGTATGGCATCCCACCCCTTGCGATACTTTCCGACGTGCCGTTCGATGTCCTTCTGCCTGGCCTGGAGCGGCCAGTGGGGAGCCGTGTAAGAGACGTACATGAAGAAGGGTTTGTCTTCCTTCGCGGCCGCCTCCATCATGCCCACGGCGTTGTCGGTGATGGCTTCGGTGTAGTAGAAGTCTTCATCCTGTCCGACGTGGATGAATTTGTCGTCGCGCATGAGCGAGTAGGGGTTGTAGTAGTTGCCGGCCCCGGCGAGAGTTCCGTAGAAGCGATCGAAGCCGCGCGTAATCGGAGTGGGGAAGCCGGCAGTGCCCGGCCGCCAATTCGCTTCCTCGGGCACACTGTAGGCTCCGCCAACGTGCCACTTGCCGGTCATCAGCGTTTTGTAGCCTGCTGCCTTGAGGGCCTCGGCGAGCGTCACGCAATTGTCATTGAGGAACCCGCGGTAGCCGGGGCGACCAAGGTCATAGCACATGTGTCCGATGCCGGTCTGATGTGGATAAAGGCCTGTCAGCAGCGCCGCCCGGCTGGGGCAACAGAGGGCAGAGTTGTACATGTGTGTGAACCTGATACCGCCCTTGGCTAGAGAGTCGAGATTCGGAGTGCGAATCTCCGAACCGTAAGCGCCAATATCGCTGAAGCCCATATCGTCGACAAGGATCACGACGAAGTTCGGCTTGGAATCAATAGGATTCATCTGCTCTGACAATAGCCAGCGAGGCAAAACTGCTGCCGCCGCTGCACCGGCACCCACGGCCTTTAGAAAATCCCGACGGTTCATAACGATGCTCCGTGCTGGACAGTCCTCTTATTGAAATAAAAGAAAACTCCTCAGGAGGCGGCTGATCGGAAATCTTTCTGTGCATCTATTCATCTGCCCAACGGGCATGCCTGCGCTACTGTGACTCACCGGGCGCCGGGCGGGTTGGCACGATGATCCATCCCACGATATAGGTGATGACCAATGGAATGATGCCCGTGGCCAGGGCGAAGAAAACCGCCAGCAGGCGAACCAACGTAGGGTCCGCGTCGAACACTTCCGCCAAACCACCGCAAAGCCCGCCCAGTTTCTTGTCCGTGTTGGATCGATAGATTCTCTTCATGTCTGTGCTCTCTCTCGTACAAGTCCGACATCACGCAGGCTTGTCACGAAGACTCCTTCGCGACGACATTCGGCGCTCAGGCCGATGCTCGCGCTACTCCAGACCGCTGGGTGCCGGGCGGATCGGCACGATGATCCATGCCACGATGTAAGTGACGACCACCGGAAGGATGCCCGCAGCCATGGACAAAGCGAGGAAAATCGCCAGCAGGCGAACCGACGTTGGGTCCATGTCGAAAGTCTCTGCCAAACCGCCGCAAAGCCCGCCTAGCTTCTTGTTCGTACTGGATCGATAGATTCTCTTCATGTCTGTGCCCTCTCTCGTACAAGTCCGACATCACGCAAAACTTCCGCGAAGATTCGTTCACAACCACACTGCCCGCTCGCCGGCGCTCGCGGCTCGTCACGTCCGTTGGCAAGCGGCGTCCCATCTAACTAGATGGGCGGTAGCGTTGGGCGATTGGCATGCGCCGGCCGGTGCCGAACGCACGGGGAGTAACCTTCAGCACCGGCGGGGCCTGCTTGCGCTTGTACTCGGCGGCATCAACCATACCAACGACTTTCCGGACCGTCGCGGCATCCAGGCCATCGGCGATGATCTGCCGGGCCGTCTTGTCCTGCTCGATGTAGCAACGCAGTATCTCGTCCAGCACGTCGTAGGCTGGAAGCTTTTCCTGATCGACCTGATTAGGCTTCAGCTCGGCCGTGGGGGCCTTGGCGAGTATGCTCTCGCCGATGCGCGGCCCAGCGGCCTCGGCGTTTAGCCGCCGGGCCAGTTTGTAGACGACCGTCTTGAGCACGTCGCCGATTGGGGCAAGCCCGCCGCACATGTCGCCATACAGCGTGCAGTATCCGGTGGACAGCTCCGACTTGTTGCCAGTCGCCAGCGGCAGATGCCCGAAGGTGTTGCTGACGGCCATGACGAGGTTGCCGCGGATACGGGCCTGGATGTTCTCGGCCGCCAGCTCACCGCCGTCGGCGGCGAAGGCCTCACCGAGCCCCTGCTCGAAGGCCGAGTGCATCGGCTCGATGGTCACGACCTCGTAGTGGATGTTGAGCGTTTTGGCCAGGGCTTGGGCGTCTTTAAGGCTGGTCGGGCTGGTATAGCGGCTGGGCATGCCCAGGGCGTAGACGTTTTGGCTTCCGAGTGCGTCCGCTGCCAGCGCAGCGACTACGGCCGAATCCACACCACCGGAAAGGCCCAGCACCACGCTTGAAAATCCGCACTTCCGCACGTAGTCGCGCAGGCCAAGTTTCAGTGCGGCTGAGAGCCCAGCTAGCTCCTCGTCAAGTGCTTCGCAGCGCGCGGCCGGGCCGGCTGTTTCCACAATGAGCAGGTCTTCGGCGAAGCTCGCGGCCCGGCCGAGAATCTCACCACCGCCGCTGGCCACGCAACTGCCGCCGTCGAAGATCAGCTCGTCGTTGCCGCCGACCTGGTTGACGTAGACGATGCACGCGTTGCTACGCGCGGCCTGGCGCTTGAACAGCTCTTCGCGCCGCGCGGCCTTGTGCATCTCGTACGGGCTGGCGGCCATGTTGATAATAATCTCCGCGCCCTGGCCGGCCAGGGCGGCAATCGGGTCCATCCCGTAAAGCTCCCGGCCGAGCGCGACGGCGTCCCAGAGGTCCTCGCAGATCGTCAGGCCGACCTTGCAGCCTGCGATCTCGATGCACGCCGGCTTTTGGCCCGGCTGGAAGTATCGCGTCTCGTCGAAGACGTCGTAGGTCGGCAGCAGTGTCTTGACATGTACGTGCTGGAGTTGGCCGTCCGCCAGCAGGGCCGCGGCATTTTGGAGTGGCCGGCCCGATGCGTCGTCGCTCGGCCGGACAAAGCCCACCAGCGCGGCGATGCCCTTGCACTTCTTGGCGAGCGATTCGACGGCCGCGACGCTGTCGGCTACGAAACGCTCCTTCCGCAGCAGATCGCGCGGCGGATAGCCGAGGATCGACAACTCCGCGAAGACGACCAGATCAGCGCCTTTCTCGGCGGCCTGGCCGATATACTCGCCGATCCGGGCGGTGTTGCCCGCAATGTCGCCGACGATCGGGTTCAACTGAGCCAAAGCGATCTTCATGCCGATCTACTTACCGATTCTTGGGCGCAATTTCACGGAGAAACTGCCGAAGCAGTCCGGGCCCATCAGGCAAAAGGCCTTCGTTTGCCGGCTGGCCCTTGATACAGTCTAGCCGCTGGCGTGGCTGGTTTCCGGATCATCAACGAGCGAAAAGCCCTCTACAGGACCAACAATGCCCCAGGCAAAACCGTGCAAGCTGGCGCTGGAAGACGGACTCGTGCTGACGGGTACGTGTTTCGGGGCCGAAGGCAGCGTCGAGGCCGAGGTGGTGTTCAATACCTCCATGACCGGCTACCAGGAGGTGCTGACCGACCCGTCCTACGCCGGTCAGATCGTGACGATGACCTATCCGCTGATCGGCAACTGCGGGGTCAACGCCGAGGACATCGAGTCGCACGACGGGAAGGTCCAGGTTCGCGGCTTCGTGGTTCGGGAGCTATCGCCCGTGGCGAGCAATTTCCGCTCGCAGCAGTCGCTGGGCGAGTATTTAAGCTCGGCCGGCGTGATGGGCATCAGCGGCGTGGACACGCGCGGGCTGACGCGGCACATTCGTACGGCCGGCGCGATGAACGGCGCGATGAGCACGGAAATGCTCGACGACGCCAAGCTAGTCCGACGGGCCAAGGCCGCCGCCGGCATGCTCGGGGCGGATCTGGTCAAGGCCGTTACGCCCAAAGCCGCCTACGAATGGACCGACGGCTACGCGAGCGAGTTCGCACAGGCCCACCGCGAGCACGGCCGGAAAACCTACAACGTCGTGGCCATAGACTGCGGCGCGAAGATGAACATCCTCCGCAATCTCGTGGAGTGCGGCTGCAGTGTCACGGTCGTACCCGCGACGGCGTCGGCGGAGGAGATTCTGCGGCGAAAGCCCGACGGGGTCTTCGTTTCCAACGGGCCGGGCGATCCGGCGCCGGTGACGTACGCCATCGAGACGCTCAAGGGGCTCATCGGAAAGGTGCCGGTCTTCGGCATCTGCCTGGGCCATCAGCTCCTGGCCTTGGCGCTGGGGGCCAAGACGTACAAGCTGAAGTTCGGCCATCGCGGGACGAACCACCCGGTGCGAAACGAGGCCACCGGAAAGGTCGAAATCACCAGCCAGAACCACGGCTTCGCCGTTGAGGCCGACTCGCTGGCCGCGTGCGGTGCGGCCATCACGCACATCAATCTCAACGACCGAACCGTCGAGGGTTTCACCACCGCCGACAAGGCGCTTTTCAGCGTTCAGTATCACCCGGAGGCCTCGCCGGGCCCGCACGACGCGACGTACCTCTTCGACTGCTTCCGCGACATGATGGAGACCGGCGCCGCCCCGACGGCCGACCGGATGCACGCCGCGCAGCAGCGCCTGGCCAAGGCGGGGCAGGTTGGTCGCTGAACACTTTCAGGTGGGTGCTAAGCGGCAAGTGGCCCGTATGTTGCGATCCAGGCCCGACGGGAGTTACCCAGCGAAACCAGGCAGAACGGCGCCTATACCTTTGGCGGGAAATAGTCCTGGAGCGGGCAGACCGTCCAGGCATTGGTGGGGTCTTCATCTTCTCCGGCTGCCCGCATCGCGGCGACGGCGGTCGTCGGCCGAAGGCCATCCAGGAAATCCCGGCTAAGGCACCAAAGCACCCCGTGGCCATCTGGGCTTGAACGTCGCAAGGAACTCGTTCTTGGGGATCTGGCGCATATCGGCAATATCTCGTGCATGGAATCCTTACGTACCGCGTGGTACCATTCGTGGGGCTACGTCAAAAGCGGCTAACTCCGACAATTATTCGAGAACAGCGGATGTCGAAAGTCAGGAAGATCGCAGTGCTTCTTGTTGTGATTGCTGGGTTGGCGTCTCAGCAGATTGCTTGCACCGAAAGGGATCCTCTCACCACACCATCTCAACCAGCCGATGACGTTATTGCCCCCGAGCTGCTCAGAGAAGACTTGGCTGTTCTGTACGATACGATCCGCCAATCCCATCCGAATATGTACGCCTATGTGAGCGAAGCGGAGGTCAGCAGGCTCTGGACTCGGACGATCGCCGCTGTCGATCGACATATGACAAAGAAGGAGTTCTATTGGCTCGCGGCGCCATCCGTTGCTGCGCTGCAAAACGGCCATACGTTTCTCGCGCCGCCGTATCAGGACTTCGCACAATACTTGGATCGTGGAGGGAAGTGCTTCGTGGTTCCTTTCCGTTGCAGCGAAACCGGCGTTGTCTTGGGTCGAGGAATGCTCGATTCGCTTCCTGTTGGCGCGCGCGTCATAACGACGAACGGGGAAGACGCAAGTGTGTTCGTGCAGCGCGTTGCGCGCTGCGTAGCCTCCGAGCGTCAGGCCGCCAATTTCGTAGTTCCGTTTCACAGGTCAATGGCGATGTGGTTCTGGTTGGCGGGCTACGACACGTCCACCCCGCTGAAGTTGCAGGTGAGGACTTCTGACGGCGAGCAGCGCGAGTGCGAAGTCCGTGCCGTCAACAAAGTGGATATCCTGGCGAAGAAGCAACAGAAGCCCCAGCCTGCGAACTACGCTTTTCGCATGCTGCCCGAGCACAACGCAGGTCTGCTGGAGTTCAATCTGTGCATGGAGGACGATCAACGGCCATTCAGAGAGTTCTTGGCGGAAGCATTCAGAGCCCTTCATGAGCGTCGCGCGGGGGATCTCATCATCGACATCCGCAGCAATCCCGGGGGAGATTCATGGTTGGGCGACCTGTTGATGAGCTACCTGACCGACAAGCCTTTCAGCCAGGCAGATGTGGAGAAGATTCGCATTTCCCCGTTGCTGAGGGAAGTCGCAGGCGACCAGATGGAAGTCATCGAGCGTGAGTATCTGGATGGCAAGAAGCCGCAGAATGGCGAGGTGTGCACCGTACGCCCATCCCCAACCAAGCCCCAGCCGGTGGAATGGCCGTACAGAGGTCGTGTGTATCTCCTGATCGGCCAGGCAAACTACTCCTCCGCCGCCATGTTGGCCAGTGCGATGAAGCACTACGGATTGGCGACGCTCATCGGCGAGGAGACCGGTGAATCCACTGCTCAGTACGGGAATATCCTGTCATTCACTCTTCCCAACACCGGTTTGCAGGCAGGCGTGGCGGCCAAGTATTTCGTGATGGCCGGTGGTTCCGAAGACGGTCGGGGGGTGATCCCGCACTATGAGGTCGGACTGAGCCTTGAGGATCGTGTCAGTAATAGGGACATGGTGATGGAGTCCGTGATGACGATGATCGGTCAGCATTCCCCGTTAAAGGACAAGGGGACAAGCCAACGGTTGCAATCGTTGCTGAGGATTCTGAGCTCGGCGAACCGTCAGACAACGGACTCTTGAGAGTAACCAGAACGGGAGATGCGTCAGGAAGCTTGAGGGTCTACCACGACATGCTTGGCAGTACCGCCACTTCTGGGAGTGATTATGCAGCATGAGGTAAGACAGGGAATAATCCCTCGTGAACGATCACGCCGTAGAGCAGCCCCGGCGCGCCGGGACCGGCCAAGGCGGGGCAGGTTGGTCGCTGAACACTTTCAGGTGGGTGCTAAGCGGCAAGCGGCCCGTACGTTGCGATCCAGGCCCGACGGGAGTTACCCAGCGAAACCAGGCAGAACGGCGCCTATGCCTTCTGCGGGAAATAGTCCTGGAGCGGGCAGACCGTCCAGGCGTTGGTGGGGTCTTCATCTTCTCCGGCTGCCCGCATTGCGGCGACGGCGTCCGCGGCAGCCCTACCGGCAGTCATCGTCGTAATCAGCGGCACATGGTGCCGCGTAGCGAGGGCGCGGATCTTGCCCTCGTCGGTTGTCGGGCCGTGCCGCGTCGGCGTGTTGATCAGCATGTTCACCTCGCCGTTGGTGATCAGGTCGGCGATGTTCGGGCGGCCTTCGGCGAGCTTAGGCACCCGGCGCACACGTATGCCAGCATCGGCCAGCACGTCGTACGTCCCGGCGGTAGCCACAAGCTTAAAGCCCATCGCCGCCAGCCGCTGAGCGAGCGAGACCACCTGCGGCTTGTCGGCGTCGCGGACGGACAGGAACACGGTCCCGCGCGTCGGGATCGGCAGTCCCGCGGCCATCTGGCTCTTGGCGAACGCCTGGCCGAAGCTCATGTCCACGCCCATCACCTCGCCGGTGCTGCGCATCTCCGGGCCGAGAATCACGTCCACGCCAGGGAACTTCGTAAACGGAAAGACGCTCTCCTTGACGGAGGTCTGTCTCGGCCTCGGCGAGCCGCTTACGTCAAGGGCGTCGAGGCTCATCCCGGCCATCACCTTGGCGGCCAGCTTCGCCCACGGCACGCCGGTTGCCTTGGAAACAAACGGCACCGTCCGCGAAGCCCGCGGGTTGACCTCGAGGATGTACACCTGGCCGTCCTTGACGGCGAACTGAACGTTCATCAGCCCGCGAACCTCCAGCCGCTCGGCCAGCAGCTTGGCCTGGTGCTCGATCTTCTCAACCACCCCTTCGGAGAGCAGAAACGGCGGCAGCGCACAGGCCGAGTCGCCGGAATGGATGCCGGCCTCCTCGATGTGCTCCATTACGCCGCACACAACGGCCCGCGGGTTATCGGCGCGTTTGCCGTCGCGGTCCAGGCCGAAATCGGCAATGCAGTCCACGTCCACCTCACTCGCGGCGTCGAGGAACTTATCCACCAGGATCGGATGCTCCCGGCCGACCGTCGAGGCATCGACCGCCCTGGCCATGTAGACGTCGAGCTGCTGTACGTCCGAGACGATCTCCATCGCCCGCCCGCCGAGGACGTAGCTCGGCCTGACAAGCACAGGATAGCCAATCCGCTCGGCGATCCGGCGGGCCTGCTCTACGGTAACGGCCGTGCCGCTCGGCGGCGAGATGAGGTTCAATTCCTCAAGCACCTGCGCGAAGCGCTGGCGGTCCTCGGCGAGGTCTATCGACTCCGGGCTGGTGCCGATGATGGGCACGCCGGCGGCTTCCAGCCGGCGGGCGAGGTTCAGCGGCGTCTGGCCGCCGAAGTGAACGATCACGCCGTAGAGCAGCCCCGGCGCGCCGGGACCGGCCTCGCCGAAGGGCCGGCCGTTTAGCCTCTCGCAGATGTTCAGCACGTCCTCGAACGTCAGCGGCTCGAAGAACAGCATGTCGGACGTGTCGTAGTCGGTCGAGACGGTCTCCGGGTTGGAGTTGATCATCACGGCCTCGAAGCCCAGCTCCTTGACGGCGAAGGCCGCATGCACGCAGCAATAGTCGAACTCGATACCCTGGCCGATGCGGTTTGGCCCGCCGCCGAGAATGACGATCTTTTTCTTGTCGGAGATGCGAACTTCGTCGTCAACGTATTGGCCGCCCGCTGAGCCGTCGGCGCCGACCTGCGTCATCGGCGCTTCGTACGTTGAGTAGTAATACGGCGTGTAGGCCTCGAACTCCGCGGCGCAGGTATCGACGAGCTTGTAGACCGGCTCGATGCGGAGTTTCCTGCAATGCTGGCGGACTTGGCCTTCTGTCGTATTCCAGATCGTCGCAAGCTGGACGTCGGAATATCCCCATTGCTTAGCCTGGCGGAGGAGCCCTTCGGAGGCAGCTTCCAGACCCTCGACATTCCCCAACTGGTTCTCGAAGTCCACGAGCTGCTTGATCTGCGTCAGGAACCAGCGGTCGATTTTCGTCAGCTCGCGGACTCGATCGACCGTCCAACCCATCTTGAAGGCATAGCGCACGTAGTAGAGCCGGCCCTGGCTGGGAATCGAGAGCTTTCGATGCAGCCTGGTTTCGGCGATCGGGTAGTCGGTGTCCTCTCCGGATGTGTCATCGACGCGGTCCGTCGGCTCGCCGCGGACGAACTTCAGCCATTTGTCGTTGCCGTCAAGCCCAAGCCCGTAGCGCTTGACCTCCATTGACCTGACGCCCTTCTGGAGCGACTCCTTGAACGTTCGGCCGATGCTCATCGCCTCGCCGACGGATTTCATTTGAGTGGTGAGCGTCTCGTCGGCCTCGGGGAACTTCTCGAATGTCCAGCGCGGGATTTTCGTCACGCAGTAGTCGATGGTCGGCTCGAAGCAGGCCGTCGTCTCGCGCGTGATGTCGTTGGGAATCTCATCGAGCGTATATCCCACCGCCAGCTTGGCTGCGATCTTGGCTATGGGAAAGCCGGTGGCCTTGGAGGCCAGGGCGGAGCTGCGACTGACGCGCGGGTTCATCTCCACGACGATCATCCTGCCGGTGTCGGGATTGACGGCGAACTGAATGTTGCTGCCGCCGGTCTCGACGCCGATGGCGCGGATGACCGCGATGGCGGCATCGCGCATGAGCTGGTATTCCTTGTCCGTGAGCGTCTGGGCCGGCGCGACGGTGATCGAATCGCCCGTATGGACGCCCATCGGATCGAAATTCTCTATCGAGCAGACGATCACGACGTTGTCGGCCTTGTCGCGCATCACCTCCAGTTCGTATTCCTTCCAGCCGAGAACGGACTGCTCGATGAGGATCTCGCTGATGGGCGAGTACTCCAGGCCGCGAGCGGCGATGGCCTCGAATTCCTCGATATTGAACGCAAACCCGCCGCCGGTGCCGCCAAGCGTGTAGGCCGGTCGAATGCAGCACGGCAGGGAAACGTCCTCAAGGGCCGTCCGGGCCTCGGCCATGTCGCGGGCGATGGCGCTTCGCGGCATGTCCAGGCCGATCGACAGGCAAATGTTCTTGAATTCGATGCGGTCCTCGGCCCGGTTGATCACCTCGCGGGTCGCGCCGATCATCTCCACGCCGAAAGCCTCCAGCACGCCGGCGTCGGCCACCGCCACGGCGATATTCAGGGCCGTCTGCCCGCCGAGCGTCGGCAGCAGTGCGTCCGGCCGTTCGGCCTCGATGACCTTCGAGACGGACTGGGACGTGATCGGCTCAATGTACGTCCGGTCGGCGAATTCCGGGTCGGTCATGATCGTGGCCGGGTTGGAGTTGATCAGGACGATCCGGTAGCCTTCGGCCCGCAGGGCCTTGCACGCCTGCGTGCCGGAATAGTCGAACTCACAGCCCTGCCCGATGACGATGGGCCCCGAGCCGATGATCAGAATCGTGTGGATGTCGTCCCTGCGCGGCATCTTTTCCCTCGCCCGCTGGCATCGCAGCCCAACCGGATCTGCCGATCTTGCTACTGCGGAGGTTCCACCTGCCGGGCCAGCGCCGCGGCCACCAGGCCCATAAACATCGGCTGGGGCCGAAGCGGGCGGCTGGTCAGCTCGGGGTGGAACTGGGCAGCGATGAAATACGGATGCACCTCCCGCGGCAACTCGAGGATCTGCATGATCGGGTGCACCGGATGCTTGCCGGAGAAGATCAGCCCGGCCTGCTCCAGCGTCTCGACGTATTCCGGATCCACCTCGAAGCGGTGGCGAAACCTCTGGCGGATTTTGCCGGCCTGGCCGAATAGCTCAGCGGCCAGCGTGGAGTCCTTGAGTTCGACGTCCTGGCCGCCGAGGCGCATGTTGCCGCCCAGGCCCTCGATCTTCTTCTGCTCCGGCAGGATGCTGATCACCGGGGCGGTGCAGTCGGGGTTGATCTCGGTGCTGTCGGCCTCGGCCAGCCCGCAGACGTTTCGGGCGTATTCCACGACGGCCATCTGAAAGCCCAGGCAAATTCCCAGATACGGCAGCTTGTTCTGGCGCACGTAGCGGATGCACTCGATCTTGCCTGTTGTGCCGCGAACGCCGAATCCGCCCGGGACGATCACGCCGTCGACGTCCGCGAGGCTCTCGGCCACATTGTCGGCGGTGATGTCGGTGGTGTCGATCCACTTGACCTCGACCTTTGCATCATGGGCCACACCGGCGTGCTCCAGGGCCTTGAGGATGCTGGCGTAGCTGTCGCGCACGGAGGTGTATTTGCCGGTAATTCCAATGGTGACCTGCCGGCTGTGCTTGCCGATTCTCGATGCGAAGCGTTCCCACTCAGCCGCGGCGCGGGCGTCGGCGGCCGAGTTGACCTTTGCGCCGAGATTGAGCAGTTGAACGACCTCGCTATCGAGCCTGCTCTCGCGCATCTGCTGCGGCAAAAGGTAGATGCTCTCCAGGTCGTGCATGGAAAAGACCCTCTGCAAAGGCACGTTGGTGTAAGCGGAGATCTTCTGGCGGACCTTCTCGGCCACCTGCTGCTCGCAGCGGCAGGCGATAACGTGCGGGTGGACGCCGAAGGCCATCAGCCGCTTAATGCCGAGCTGGGCGGCCTTGGACTTCTGCTCGCCCAGCGAAGGCGGATTCAACACGTAGGTCAGGGTCGCGAACATAACCCTACCCTCGCCCTCCTCGTAGCCCAGCTCGCGGAGGGCCTCGATATAGAAGGCGTTTTCGATGTCGCCAACCGTGCCGCCGACCTCGATGAAGACCACGTCGGCCGACGTCTTGAGGGCCAGGCTGCGAAGGCGGTACTTCACCTCGCCGGTGACGTGCGGGATCATTTGGACGTCCCGCCCGAGATAGCCGCCCGCCCGCTCCTTGGACAATACCGACCAGAAGATCTGCCCGCTGGTGGTGAAGTTGTCGCAGGTGAGGTCCTGGTCGAGCATTCGCTCGTACGTCCCTAAATCCATGTCGGTTTCCGTTCCGTCGTCCAGGACGAAGACCTCGCCGTGGCGGAAGGGATTGAGCGTGCCGGAGTCGATGTTGAGGTAGCCCTCCAGCTTGATCGGGGAAACTCTCAAGCCCTTGTCCTTTAAGAGCTTAGCCAGCGAGGAGGAGAAAATCCCCTTGCCCAGCCCGCTCATGACCGTTCCGAAGATAGCAACGTATCGAGTGGAGCCGAGCTTGTATCCGTCGGGAAGGGGGGTGTAGAACTCGGTTTCGTCGGTGCGATCCTTGACCGACCGCAGCAAATCCATGGCATCGCTCATGGACTTTTACTATAGCCGCTCGCAGGCGGCCAAACAACATACCTTCGGATTATATTCCTCGCTTCGGGGAAATTGTCCTGCGACCCCGGCGCCAGGGCGGCCAACGGTCTGCCAGAGGCCCTGGTTACAAGGCAGCCTGCTTAGGCCGACCCGACCGAGGGCGAGAATTTCCTCCCCACGCATTGTAAATATCAGGCCGCGAGCTTTGCCGATCCGAAAATATAACGTATAATTGCCAAGAGAGAGAAAGAGGCGGGAGGACATATCCGGAGGTCAGTTATGGACCACGAGGTGCTTTGCGATTGCCCGTTCATGGACGGCTGCGCGACGTTTAACGATCCGCTGATTAGCAAGGATCAGAAGGACCCGCAGGGGCTTGGCTGTCGGCAGCAAACCGACATCTACAGGGGTAAACACTGCCGCACCTTTGCATGTGCCTACCTGTCGATGGTCGTCTCGGATGCCTTCAGGCAGCCGATGCCGAAGACAGCCTCCAAAGAAACCTAGCCCCATAGGCCAAACACGCGGACCCGGCCGGCAGCGAGTGAGTGGGAAACTCACCCGCCGATCACTCCGCAGCTAGATCCAATGATCCAATGTTTCGCCGAGCCACCCCGGTACAGCCTACCGCGCGGTGACGCCGGAGAGATTCCCGCTGACCGAAACTACATCTCTCGATTTGTCGAAGGCGATGCGGACGCCCTCGATCTCCACGCCCGTGATCGCCCCTTCGCTGATCGGCGTAAAGGCAGGGGGCCTTTGCTCGCCCTTGACAGGATACAGAACCGTAACCATCACGTAGCGAACAACGCCCTTGGTGTGCGTCAAGAGCACGAAATTATCGTCGAACTTCGTAAGCTTGGCGGCCTTGAAGCCCTTCGGCGCGACCGCGGCTATGTGAAGGGACGCCTTGGGATTCGACAGGACGATCTTTCCGCCTTCGGCCAAGGTGACCTTCACTTCGGGCTCGTAATGGAAAGGGTGAGAGTAGCTGTGAGGCTCGTCGTCCCTCTGAAAATCGTCGATCACGACGAAGTAGCCTTCGCGCTTCGGCTTGCGGACGAACACGACGTGCCGCATCGCCTTCTGCATCGTCCGGTTGTGCTGGTTGAAACGATAGGCCTTCAGCAGGTTCATGCGGATATAATCGTAGCCTCGCTGCGATTCGAGCACCTCCACGTCGGCTATCTTGGTGTAGTAATCGGTGTCGGCCAGGCCCTGAACCTCGGCGCCCTGTCCATGCCCATCGACCAGGACACACTGATGGGCCTCGCCGCTGTGGCGGAAAGTAAACTGCTCGCCGCTGTAGCTGCCGGCGAAGTAATCCCGAAGAAACTTCACGCCGTAAGCGGCCAGGACGTAGCTACCCTGGTCGGCGTGGCCGTGAAAGGCCTGGTTGTCTCCGGCCTGGCAGGCGAAGTAAATGTCGTCGTCGTGGGCGAAGCCGGTCCTCAAAAAGATATGCCCGCTGGCGTGGTCGGTCCTCTTATCCACTTTCTTGGCCGCCTCATCGTTGGTATACGCAAAGGCCTCGGAGAGCCTTGGCGAGGTATCGGGGTTCTCCAGCGGCAGGGAGTCATCCCAATTCGAGAACATTCCGTAGAACGGTGAGTGCGACCCGGGCTGCCAGCCTCGCTCAATAAGCTTGTTGAGGTACCAGGCCGCCAGCCCATCGTTGTACTCGGTGGCCGCCGTCAGCAGAGGCAGGCCAAGTGGGTAGAGGCTCCCCTTGGTATCGCCGAGGGAAGGCACCGCATCGAGCGTGGGATACAGGTTATACGCGATGTAATTGGTGAACTTGTACAGAACGCGGTCATTGCGGCCGAATAGATCCTCACCGGTGACCCTTCGCAGAGCCGCCATGAACGGGACAAGGGAATGGTAGGTGACATTGGCGCTGTAACGGATGAAGGCCTCGTAGATTGCCCCGTCAGGATCGAAATCGTAGTCCAGGACCTTCTTGGCCGTAGCCGTTGCGTCCTCCAACCATTTAGGCGCCTCCGGATGCGTCTGCCGCAACACCAGCGCGATCATCCCCATCCCGGAATAGATGGTCGCTCGCCAGTTTCCGCAGCGTGTATGTCGGCCCAGCCAATGGTGCTCATCCGGGCCGGTGGAGTGGGCATATATGAACTGCGCCCCCCGAGCCAGCAGGCTTTCGACCTTCTTACGTTCGGCCGGCGAAAGCTCATTATAAAGCAGGTCGTAGGTGATGGCCGCATGGCGGAATAGTCCGCCGTGGGCCATGTTCACCAGCGCCGAGAAGTCCCTCCAGTCGCTCAGGCCCAGAAGGGTCTGCTTGGCCTGATCGATCAGATGACGGTCTTCGGAGAGCAATCCCTCCAACGCCGCTTGGGCCATGCGGCCGGCCTGAACTCGCTGCGGGTAGTTGGGCCTTCCGACGAGCTTGGCGAGGCTGGCCGGCTTTAGCTCCTTGGCGGTTCGTTGGAGCACTTGCCTAAACGTTGCGATCGGCTGGCGCTTGGACCTTTCGCGTATGGCCGGCAGGTCGTCCATTGTGAAGAACAGATACGGATGCTTGTCCGTGCGGACGATTAACGCGGATTTTATCCGCGGTTCGGCAATCGCAACGCTGAAGATGCGCGTCCGGTTGGCCACCTTAAAGGAAACCTCGAACTGAGTGGAGGTCTGCCCGGCGGGGATTTCCACCGAGTAGAGCAACTCCCGCTTATCCCAATCGCGGAAGTAATCCGGTGGCAGCCGACCAGGCGGCAACTGCACCCAATCGCTCGCGGACTTGTACTTGATGCCAATTGAGTCTTTCTGATCCATAATCGCCGTGCAGATGAATATCGCCGGTCCGCCCTTGGGAGTCTTCAGCGTAAAGCGCACCGTAGAGGCGGTAAATTGACCATCGTGGGCCTTGAAGCTCTCGAGGGGGCCATCCGGCGGAAGCACCATCGAATCCACGACGCTCCCGACATCCTCCAGCCTGGCCGTCCCTAACCACGTCTCGGGTTTGCCGGATACGTTGACTTCAATCTCCTTCACCGGCCCTGCCTCAGCCAATGCGCGGGAGCCGAACGGGCCGCAGCATACAAGCAGCAACACAGCCAAACCCCTCAAGAGCATCTCGTCTCTGCCGGGCGATGACATTGTTGTTCTCCTTTTCGTCAGCAGCATCTGCGCAAGATCGTTCATTCGATGAACGGTTCGCTGCAATCATCTCCGGAAAGGGCCGTCTCTGCAACCTCTCCTTGCCAGTTCGCATCCCAGAGATGTTGGCGTGTGGAGGGAAGCTACTGCCCCTTGCGACGGAACCAGCTCTTCGCCAAGGGGTCGGTCTTGAAAAACTTCAGCAGCAGCTTGGCCACCTTCAGCCGGCCGGAGTCGCTGGGATGCGTCCCGTCGGCGGCAAGATCCTGGCGGTGATAGACAAGATCGTCGATCTTTCGGCCCTTGATGCCGTCGGCCCAGAGATACGGCCCCCACAGCAGCAGCGGCGCGTTTACTTTGCCGCGCTTGGGATCGTAGTTGAGCTCGGCAGAGCCCTCCATCTGCTGCCGGATCAGCCAGCGAACTGCAAATGCGCTTTGGTAGGCATACGGCTCGGGATTCAGCGGCGTGTTGGCATAGCCGGCGTAAATCCTGCTGGAGAGGTAGCAGAGGCGCAGGTTCGGAAATCGCCGCTTCAGCAGTTTCACGATCGAGCCCAGATGGCCCTGGAACTCCCTTGCATGTGCGGGGAACCTGCCATGGGAGGCCGGCTGACGCCGGGCATGTTTCATCCAGACTGCCTGCACCTGCTGGGCCGTCACGCCTGCGGCTTTGAGCCTCCTTAGCACAGTCGACCAGACGTTCCTGTACCGCTTGTCGGTCTTGTCGCACCAGTTGGCCGCGTCCTTGCCTCCCTGGGCGCAGTCGACGATGACCACGCGCGGAGACTTGCCCCTGTCGGCGTCGGTGAGCTTCTTGAATCGCGAGAACTCCTGCGTCGTGTTGGACATACCTACGGAAATCAGCACGATCTTGCCGTACCTGGCCGGCTTGCCTTCAGCATCCAGGCCACGAATCTGCGCCAGTTCCCTCCTGGCGGCCTCCAGGTGGGCCTTGGGCGGCCGATTGGAGCCGCGGCCATAAAGCCCACCGTCCTGGCCTTTATACTTCTGCCTGCCCGTCATATCCGTCAGCGGCCTTAGATGCGTCGAGGTCTTCTCTTTCATGGCGGATCCCTTTGGGTCGCTACGCCTCCTGGCGTCATAAGCTTTCAGCTTGGCCTCCGCTGCGATGCTGAGGTGGGGCTCGGCCGCGGCCGGGGCGGACCTGTTGTTTATCGGATTTACCGCAGTAGAATGCAATCATGCGAGTGATATCTCTTCAATCCGGGAGCAACGGCAACTGCATTTACGTAGAGGCCGGCGGCGTCCGGCTGCTGTTCGACGCCGGCATCAGCGGCAGGCAGGCCGAGCGCCGGCTGGCACGGCACGGCCGCGATATCCGCCGCGTCGATGCGCTGGTGATCTCGCACGACCATACCGACCACGTCCGCTGCATGGGTATCTATCAGCGGAAGTTCCACATGCCGATCTACATCACAGCCGAAACCCTCAACGCCGCGCGGACGTGGCATCCGATTGGAATGATCGACGACGTTCGCCTTTTCGAAGCCGGCTCGACGCTTCGGTTCGGCAACGTGTCTATTGAAACGATCCGCACGCCGCACGACGGCGCCGACGGCGTGGCGTTCGTCGTCGACGACGGCCACCGCAGGCTGGGAATCCTCACGGACCTCGGGTGCGTCTTCGAGGACCTCCAGAAGGTAATTCGCTCGCTCGACGCAGCACTGATCGAGAGCAATCACGATTTGCAGATGCTCGCCGATGGACCTTACCCCGTCTTCCTGAAGAGGCGCATTCGGGGCCCCGGCGGGCATATCTCCAACATCGAGGCAGCCGAGCTGCTGCGGGCCGGCGGGCGGATGAAGTGGGCCTGCCTGGGGCACCTCTCAGAGCAGAACAATAGCCCTGACCTGGCGTTACGCACGCACCGCGAAACCCTCGGCGGTTGTCTGCCGCTCCACGTAGCCGGCCGGTACGAAGCCACCGACGTCCTTGAAGTCTGAGCCGGCTGCTGTTAGCAATGGTGGGCGACATGGATGAGATTACCCTTTCCAGCTACGGTGAAGTTTCATCCGTTCCATCGCCGGTCAATCGCATGATGGCCGAGTTCGCCTCGGACTTCCGCGACGGAATCGACATCAATGTCGGCGTGGGCTACGTCAATGAGAACACCCTTCCCGGAAAGGAGATTCACCAGGCACTCGGCGAGGTGCTCCGCAGACCCAAGAAGTATCGCCAGTCGCTCAATTACGGCGGGCCGGCCGGCTCGGAGAACCTGATTGCCTCGATCAGACGTTTCCTGATCGACAACCGCGCCGGAGGGCTCAGCGGCCAGGCCCTTGCCGATAAGCAAATCATCATCGGCCCCAACGGCGCCAGCAGCCTGCTGGAGTCGCTGGCCTGCGTGCTGCCGAGGGGCATCGTGGTTACCTCCGACCCGATGTACTACATCTACACCAACCTGCTCGAACGCCGCGGCTTTGAACTGCTGGCCGTCCCGGAAGACGATCAGGGCCTGCGCAGCGACCTGCTGAAAAAGAAACTCGCCGACCTCGGCAGCCGGGCCGAGCAGATCCGCTTCTTCTACGTCGTAACGATCAACAACCCATCATGCACGATCCTCTCCAACCATCGGCGGCGTGAGTTGATTGAAGCGGCCTGGCGCCTCTCGCAGCGTCTCGGCAGGGCCGTACCGGTCATCCTGGATAGAGCCTACGAAGACCTCGTCCACGACCCGCAGGCCGAGCCGCTGGTCTCCGGGCTGCTGAGCGATCCGGGCGGGATAGTCTACGAGATCGGCACGCTTTCGAAGGTGCTCGCCCCGGCGCTTCGGATCGGTTACATGATCGGCCGCGGTGGTGCGTTTCTGCGGGCCATGGTCCAGCGGACGTCCGATGCCGGCTTCAGCGCATCGCTGGTGGCACAGGAGATCTCCAGCTATCTGCTGGACCATCATATCGCCGACCAGCTGGAGAGAGTCCGGGCCGGCTATCGCGAAAAGGCACGCGCCGTTGGCGGCTGGCTGGCGGAATTCCTCGGCGACGAGCTGCAAGCTCTCAGCGGCGGGGAGGCCGGTTTCTATTTCTACATCACCTTCCGCACCGTCGAGACCCACGAGGAGACGAGGTTTTTCCGGTACCTGACACGCACGACCGGCGAGGCTAAAATCGACGGGCCCGCCGAGGCCATCAAGCCCCGCGTGATCTACATTCCAGGCCAGCACTGTGTACACCCCCGCGGCGACCTGGCCGAACTGGGCCGGCGACAACTGCGGCTGTCCTACGGCTTCGAGGAGCTCCAGGCCATCCGGACGGCACTTGGCCTGATGACAGAGGCTATAGAATACGCAAAGCAGAGCTGTTAGGCAGGATCGTTTCGTCTACCGGCGAGGCCTTCGCGCGGGCAGCGTCAGCCCTTGCGACCAAGGCGTTCAATCGACGGTCTGTCGCCACGTGCCCGGCAGAACCGACCCATCCGGCGCCAGCGTCACCTGGAGCTTGAATCGCGCCCCACCGGCGTATCCGATGCCGGTCAGCAGCAGGTAGTCCGTATTATTGTCCCCGTTCTCATCGACCGCCGTCGCCTGCAAGTTGAACTTCCCGGGCCCGATCGACTGATTCACGACCGGATTTGATTGCATCAGATCGCGGATGTCGTCCAGGTCCTGCCAGGCCCCGCTCGATCGATCTATCGTGTACAGCGCCATATCGATCGCCGATACGGCGCAGAGGCGGGCCTGGGCGAGGTCGCTCGTTCCCCGGGCAGCTCTATGCTGAATCCGGGCCGCCAGCAGTGCAGAGAGGCCAATCACCGTCACGATCGTCGCGGCGCCAAGGACCAGCACGTAGATCGAGCCGCGACGGCCGCGGCCGCCCTGCTTGCCCGCGGTCATCGGCAAGTGCTGAACGTCCACCAGGTCTGGCCTTTGCCTGCTCGTATTGATCATAAGATCGCTAACCACCGCTTTGTTGTTCCCTATTTGCGGCCCATTCGATGGCACGCTTCATGAGCGTCTGGCCGTCTGCGTTGAGTGAAGCAAAACCGAAGGCGTCGCCGCCCCAGGGTAGGAGCACGCGCCGGCCGGCGGCCGTGCCGCCCCCATATAGCTGAGCCCCGAGCTCAAGAACGACCAACGATCGCTTGTTGTTCCGCTCGCCACCAACGTTATGGTACTCCCCCAGAACCCTCAGGCCAGGGGCGACACCCGAGGCGAGCATCCACACCGGCTGCACCGAGGAAAATATCGTCATGTAGCCCATATCGAAGGTAGAGGTGATGTAGTGTGAGTTGTCCACGATCTTGAGTTGGTCGCGGTCCTTCGACATGAAATCGCTTGTGGAAAACCCGAACTCATCAGCCAGCTCGATTTCTTCGTTGACCACGCCAATGGTGACGTCCTTGAGCTTGGTGCCGACCTCGCTGGGATCGATCTCCTCGGAAATGTAGGCCACGTTGCTTTGCGAGACGGCCGCATCGAGAGCAGCTTGTGGCGAGGACGCGTTGATCAACGTGACCACGAAGCCCCAGGATTCCATCAGCGTCTGTCTGGCCAGCTCCTGGGCGGTTGGGTTGCCGGCACTGGTCACTACGAAAAGCACTTTCACGGTTCCCTGTTGATCTTGCGGCCAGGCCTCGGTCCGGATGGCCACCAGCGAGGCCATGGGCACGTTGCCGCGCATCACGCTCACTGTGATACGCTTGACGCCCGTAGAGCCTCCCGCTACCTGCGTGAGCATTGCAGGATTCACCCACTCAACGGACACTCTGCGAGTCCACCCTGTCAGATCGGGGATGGCAGTGCCGTCTTTGTCCTGCGGCGGCGAAGAAGACCAGCCGTGATAGTCATCCACGTCGTCCCAATTCCGGCGCGAAGAGGCTCCTTCTCCTGATTCCCGCCCGAATAGCGGGAGATCGTCCAACTCCTCATAGGATTGGCTGAGTATCTCGGCCATCAGGTCCTGTGCGAGCAGATTGCCCTGATTGCGCGACCCGACCAGGTATTGCGTCTTGCTGGAGGCGGCCACGGTGGTCAGTGCGGCTGTGAGCATCACGGCGACAATCACGACAGCAATGACCACCTCGACGAGGGAAAATCCTCGCAGGGCTGGCCCGAGAGATTGACGCTTACGGATTGTCATCGTTTTGCTCGTCATAAGCCGCTGACGTAGTCCGGTTGGTTGAGGACCAGCGCGCCGGTCCGCACGCGCGAGGCAGGCTCCGAGCCGGCGTTCAGCGTGATGGTCACCGAAAGGATCCTGCTGTCACTAGGCGGCGGGGGCGTGGTGTCCGTCGTGATCTTGCCGTAGATGTAGTGCTGTAGCGACTGATCCGAATGGTATAGCCAGTTCGCGCCGGCATTAATTGTTTCAATGTAATCGGAGCCTGCGCCATCAATTTCGACCTCGGCGACTATCGCCGCGCCGGCGCCATAACTGAGGACCAGGCACAGGCCCTGACCCGGGGGCAGCCCCGCAACGTCGTTAAAAGTGAACTCCTGCCAGGTCATACTGTTGCTCAGTGTGCTCTCGTGCATGACCTGTTGTTCAAGGACGATCGGCGTGGGCAGGTTGAACGGGTTGGCCGGCCGGAGCTGTACAAGCGTTTGCCCGTTGGGATTGCCGCTCTTCCTGGCCTTGAACCGCACGCGCGTCACACGCCAGGAGAGAGCATCGGCCGGAAGCGAGGGATTGAAATACTGTCCCGACCATTCATCCGAGTCAATCTGTTTGGCCGAAGTTGCTGATGTGCCGTCGTAGCTGTTGAACAATTGTTCGGGCCCTTCGGTCTGGCCGGGCAGTTGCTGCTGGCTCGATTTCACGTCGTAGGCCAGGTTGAACTCCTCGGCGCTGTCGATGACGTTGACCGCGGCCGAGCCGTCATACTGTCGCGTCAGGGGGTCGCCCGGGTTGCCGGACCACTCGTAGCGGATCGTGTGCTGCTGGCCGTCGCGCTCGACTGTGAACTCGATCGCCGTGGACGAATTCTCAGCCACGGATATGGCCGAGTACAGCTCGGTGGCGATCTGATCGACGATGCTAGCCGCAGCGATGCTCTGCAGGGCGGGGCTGTTGGCGTTGGGAATAGCCTTGCTGGCAAGGAGGACGCTCGAACCGACGGCGATCATCAGGACCGAGACGATCGCGATGCTGACGGTCAGCTCAAGTAACGTATGACCGGCCCGACGGTCTCGTCGCGGCCGGCAGCCAAACTCTCTGCCGAATAAGCCTCTCACTGCACAGTCGCCTTTCCCGTATCCTCGTCGAGCGAAACGGTTTTCCTTATGTCGCCTACCTGTAGGATTACTTGCCCGTCGGTGTCGGGCAGTCCCCATCCGTCGAAGATTACCTCCGCATCGCCACCGAAGTCGGCGTAAATGAGCTGGGCCTGGTAAGGCTGCTGGCCAAAGCGTGTGATGTAGCTGTAGGACATGCCCTTTAGGCCCTCCAGGCCGGGAATGCTTGCCTCGTTGGCTGACAGATCGAAAGTCACCGTCCGGCTTTGGCTGGTCTGGTATGCGTTGCTGCGGGCCAGCTCCAGGTCGGCAACCACCCGCCGGGCCGAGAGGTCCGCGCGATAACGCGCGATCGCCGCCCCGTAGCGCGGCGCCGCAATCGCGGCAAACACGCCTATGATAGCCAGCACGAGCACAAGCTCGAACATGGTCGTGCCGGCAGCACTGCGATGGCGCCGCCAGACGTAGCCGGATATCATGCGGCCACCTCCTGTTATCCCTCTCGGACGGCTGACCATGGGCCCGCCGGCTGTGCGGCGGGCAGTAACAAAACCGCCCGCAGGATCGCCGTCAATCGCGCCCCTGCGAGCGGGTCTAGCTCGCCTGGTTGTGGCTGCCTCCCGCGCTGTCGGAGCGGCTCCGACGCCCCGCCGAGGCAGTCTGCCACGTTCATCGACCTGGCCGGTTGGCCCGCGTCGCAACGAACTTACTTATCAAAGTTATTCGCGTCGTTGCCCCAGATCTGCCCGGTGTTCACGTCGTAGAGCCACCCGATGGTCCCACTACTGCCTGAGTTTTCCCCCGACGGCGGGACCGCGGACGGAGCTGCGAGGCCCCTTTGGTCCTTGTACGCGCCAGTGGGCAGCGGGGGCATCTTGCGGAGATACGGCCCGTACTTGTACGTGTCATCCTTGGTGACGCTGGTAACACCGGCTCCGTCACTGTACTGGGTGAGCTGGTCTACGAACTCGGCCACCGTGGGGAACGCTCCGGTGTGCTCGGCGGCAAAGAGATCGATGGCGTTCCTGAGCACCGCCAGGTCGCCGATCAATGCCGCCTCAGCGGCACCTTCGGCGCCGCGGCTCATGCGGGGAATGGCAATCGCCGCGACGATACCGATGATCACCACTACAATGACCAGTTCAAGCAGGCTGAAGCCCTTGTTCCGCTTACGTCCTACTGGGGACATTTTATTTTCTCCTCAAACCCGGCCCC
>SDBT01003436.1_pt1 | contig 27397 bp, 57 predicted proteins | sample 2277101 | NCBI WGS metagenome assembly SDBT01 (sample SAMN10404973, study PRJNA504765) | marine sediment metagenome | isolation source: marine sediment core GS10_PC15, 103 cmbsf | place: Arctic Ocean: Southern Knipovich Ridge | collected 2010 | reverse complement strand
ATGAAACATAATGATGGCGGATGGGTAACGGATTGGACATATTCTGTTCGGAGAATTGATGAAATAACCTTTCCTACATCTATGAGAATAGGTATGCAAGAATATGAAATTTCGTTCTTAGTATTGACATATTAAAATAGTTTATTATAGGAGGCAATAATGGCGGTCAATTTAGTAACAAGAGTAAATATTGGAAGTGAAATAGCTTATGGAGCATCTGGAGCAAATTATATAGATTTGGATTTGAGTCTAGGTAGAGATTATCTTATTTGGACTGGCAGAAATGATAAAGGTGTTGCAGACGGTGAAGACGAACCTACAGAAACAGAATTAAATGCTTCTTCTCCTGTTATCCAAACCACTGATGAATTAGTTCCTTACTATTTGTTATATGATTACAGTGCTGGACTACTTCGAGAAATTAGTGGTATGGGAGAGAATAAGAGATTTGTATACTGTTTTAGTTTTGACGGAGATACAGCAACAGAACCTACATTAGAAGCATGGGATGATGATACTCATAATACTACTGATAAACATGTTTTAGGAGGAATTAGTGGGTATGATTCATTTGTAAAAGCTTTTTGTTCTACTACTCTTACACCTTCAGTTGATTGGGTTGGAACAGCTTTACAAGGAAGTGGTTCTGTTTTAGGTTTAAATGATGGAGACCCAATCGATATGTCGGGAGTTCCTTCAGGAGAAACTTATAATACTTATGCTAATATTAAAATAGTAATTCCAGCAAATTATGGAACTTCTGGTGCAGAAACATTTGTGCTCACAACAAGATATTCTTATATGTAATAAAGGAGAGCGATATGAAAAATCAGGCTCTATATATAGTAGAATTTAATGATGGAACATCTTTTGAAGGTGGAACAATATCAGATACTAAATGGTTAGATATTGCAGATAAAAAGATTAAAAGAATTTTTTATCGTCTTCCTGACGGTAATTTTTTATGTTTAGAAGATTATGAAAAATATTTTCATATGATTGAAGTTACAATGGATATAACAGGAAAAGAAAAAGGTAAAACAAATTTAGAATATGCTTACATTATGGGAAAACGGGGTCGTGTAGTAACTAGTTATAGAATAGCGTTATTTAAAGAAGTAAGTTGTCATCATGGAGATTCTCGATACAAGTTAGGCGACATTACGAGAAGAGAATTTGATATTGAACATAAACGAATAAAAGGATTAAATTCTAAAGGATGGAAATAATGAAAGAGAAAATGAGAATAACAGATAAAATAAAGTTAAAATTAAGGAGGAAAAAGAAAATGGAAGATAGAATTACATTAAAAGGAGATGTAGTGCTTGAGCTTAGAAAGAAAGATGGTTCTGTTATAGAAAAAGAAGAGCTTACAAATTTGATAGTTTCGCTTGGAAAAGAAAGAGTTGCTAGATTAATCGGTGGAGTAGGAAGCGGAGTAACTGCTTTTACTCATATAGCTATAGGAGAAGGAATTGTCGCTCCTGATGTTGGAGATACTGCTCTTGGGACAGAAAGAGAAAGAGAATCCGCTATAATAGCTTATGAAGCAAGTTATAAATGTGTTTTTGACCATACATTTACATTTGGTTCTGGTGTTTCTTATTCAATTACTGAAGCTGGTGTTCTTGACCAAGCTTCTGGTGGAACACTATTAGATAGATTCACATTTAGTGCTAAAAACGTAGATTCTGATACTGATTTGTATGTAAAGATAACAATCACGGTAGCATAATATTAAAGGTGAAATTATATGGCATATACTAAACTTGGGTGGAGTATAACTAATACAGCTCCATATCAAGGAAATAATATATTTAGGGATTCTAATGGATATATTCATGTTGTAGGATTTGAACATGTAAGTTCAGGAGCAGAGTTATATTATGCTATTTCTATTGATGATGGAACTACTTTTACTGATGGAGAAGGTGGAGGGTCTGGAACTTACAAAACACTTACTACAGTAGACCCTGATAATGTTTATGGTAGTCCAGCAGTATTGGTAGATTCTTCTGATAATATATTTGTTTTTTGGGCATACGCATATTTGAATTTCATTAAAAAAACTGGTGGTTCTGGAGGTAGTTGGGGTAGTCCTACTGCTATTTCTGGTTGGGGAGTTAATAAACTTGTTAGAGCAGAAATAGATAGTGATGATAATTTAATCGTAACTGGTTATACGGGTAATACGTTAAGACTGCATACAAGTGTTGATGCAGGGGCTAATTGGATATTATCAGGGTCAGAGGGTATTGCTCAGGATGTTCATGGAGCAGATTTATGTATAGATTCTAATCAAGATTTATGGCAAATAACAAAAATTGGACATTCTATAGGTGGTGGTAAGGTAGAAATTAATAAAATTTCAAAAACAGAAGGTGTTCCTGATACTTGGAGTTTAGTTTCAGAAGTTACTTTATATAATGGAGGTTCTGCTACCGTTGGAGATGTTGCTATAGTATCTGAAAAAGATACAGGAATAATTTGGGCTTTTATGATTTGGTTGGATAGTGGAGACTTCGTAATACAATATAAGAAATATTCTGGTAGTAGTTGGGATACTGGTTGGACAGAAATTTATAGAAGCACAACTGTTTATCGTAAAATACAAGGTGTTAGCACTTATAATAATAAAATTTATTTATATTTAGCTAGATATGATTCTCCTTATGGAATCGATTCTCTAAATTATGATGGTAGTGTATGGTCTTCTAGTCCTGAAACTGTTGCAGTTACAAATTCTCGTCAAGTAGCATTGGAACAACCAAATTTACCTTATGATGCTTCTTATCTTTATAGTTTAGTTGGAGCAGAATCAGGTGCTCCATCAGGAATAGGAGCATATTTTATTTCTTACCAATTTCCTGTAGAATTTTATGGTTCTGATACTATCAGTATATCAGATGACATTTTCCTTAATTTACCATTAGAAAAAATCTCACTTAACGACACAGTTACTTTATCAGACGGAATATTATTAAATCTTAGTTTAGAAAAAACTCAATTAGGCGATACTATTGATATTTCTGATAGTATAGTTATTGGACAAGTTTTTAAAGGCGATGATACTATAACTCTTAGCGATGATATTTTTCTTAATTTATCTAGAGAACAAATTTTATTAGATGATACTATAATATTATCTGATAGTATAACATCTAATTTAATTTATCATGAAATAAATGATATTTTAAATAGATTCAGTATGTCATATGAAGGAGATTTGGTAGATATTGATAATAGAATCAGAATGGCACACGAACCTACATATGATATAACTAATGATTTTAGAATGTTACATTCTTGGCAAGTGCCTGGAGATGCAGGATTTCAATCTTTAGGTAAAGAATATATAAAAGTTTATATAAATGGAAGTGCAGATGATGATGTAGATATTAATAGTGTTACTATTACAAAATCTTTGAATGTTTCTCATATAGCATCATTTAATATTGGACGACCTTATGATACTATAAATAAACCGACTATCGAACACGAAGTAGAAATCAGATATTATGGAGAAAATTGGACTAATTATTGCTTATTATATAAGGGATATATAACCGAAATCGTTCCTGGAGATAGTCCCGAATCTATTAGAATTAATTGTCAAGATAAATATTGGCTGAGAAATAGGGAACAAAAATACTTCTTTGTAGGACATAATCCACAAGATGATAGAGAACTATATTATAATACTATATCCGCAGGATTATCTGCTTGTGGAGCAAGTTTTGGAATTGGAGAATTTATACCTCAAACTATGAATCTTTTTGGTCGAGGAGAATCAGAGACTATTACTTCATTAGTAGAAAATTCGGGTAATTATGCTTGGTTTTACGATGTTGATGGAAGTAAAAAATTATGGACTGCTGGACAAGGCAGTATTATTAATTTAGAAAGACAAGAACTTGATAAAAATATAGGATTATATCAAGTATTAAAACATTTCTTTTCGGAATCTGTAACGAATATTATTAATAAATTAAGAGTTACAATGGGAGATAGAGTTATTAGAAGATTTAATGATTATGGAGGAAATAAAGAATATTCTGGAGCAAGATATTTTTCTTGGGTAGGACATCCTACTCCTAAATGGGATTCGACTTATGAAAGAGTAGCTACAGTCGATTATGAACCTCCTACAGAAGATGTTCCAGCAGGGGTGGGCACTAGTGGAGTATTTCGTCATAATAAAGAAGAAAATGGAAACTATCAAGATGTTTATGTAAAATATAAACTTCCAGGATTAAATTTTGCCTGGGAATCCTGGTCTGATAGATTTAAACCACAAATTAAAATAGAATCTCCTTTTCCTAGTGGTTGGAAATCTCCTATACCTTTTGGAAGAGTAATAACAGAAGGATTTACTATTGATTATTTAGCAGGGGAGATAGTCTTTAATCAACGAGTATATCTTTATAAAGAAGATACAGAAGGAAAAATAACAGATATTAAAACTCCGATTATAAATGTTTTTCTTTACAAAAAAGAATATTATTCAGAAACTGATGACCCAAGTGATAACCCTCAAAATTCTGGAGATATAACTAGTCCCTTAGTATTTATTACTGATAAAATGGGCACTTATACGGAAACAATTTGGGATTCGTTACAATTAACAGGATTAGGAATTCAAGTAGGGGGATGGCGTGTTACAGGCTATGATGATGACGATAATCCTATTGAAGAACTTACTCCTTCTTGGAATGATACAGCTTTTGCTCAAGATTTAGCTGATTGGCAATTAAGTGACACTGCTGATAAAAAAATAAAAGGTTCTATAGATTTAACTATAGATGCCGTTTGTTATTATGGAATCGATTTAACCAAAAGAATTATGATAGATAATGTATTAGAAGATTCTTTAAATATACAATCTATATCTTACAATTTAAGCAATTTTACAGTTACTATAGAATTAGAAAATGAAAGATATTATAAAAGAAGTGTAAGTCTTCAATCGAGAGGTGTCTAAATATGCCTACATTAAATGAACGTATAAAACAATTAGAATCTTTAGTTAGTGCATTACAGGCAAAAATTAGAGACTTATCTAAAAATACTGAAGAAAAAGACCTTAAACCTTATTCTGAAGTTTCTCCACCAACAAAATTAGATAATATGGATGGAATTTGGATAAACGGAACTTGGAGAAATTTTGCAATTTATAAAGACGAGGAAGAATAATGGCTACAAGATGTCCAATATGTCATAGTCTATTAACTCCAGAACAAACATGGACTCATGACCCTATTTGCACATTGAAAGGACTTGCTGGAGACGATTATAAAAAGATTCAACATATCAGAAAAAAAGATATAGAAGAATTACAAGAAACTAGAAAAGAACAAGAAATCAATATGGGAATTCCAGAAGAAGAAAGAACTACTTTTACTACAATTCCAGAAACAGGAATTTTTATACCTAATAAAAAACATATTAGAGAATTAAGACAATCTACAGAAAAAGTATTAGAACTTATAGGCGAAAGTTTAGAAGATTATTTTAATTATGATGAAGAAGGAAATTATATTGGAACTTACAAATATGGAGAAAAAGTAACAGATAAAATTGAATGGACGAGAATAGATAGGAATATTGTTGAAGGAGCACCTTATATGCCCGAAGATATGACACATATATATGCTTTAGATGTAGAAGAATTAAGACATCCTATTCAAGTAGCATGGATTGAACGATGGAATATAACAGAGCCTCAAATTTTTGAGAGTCATAATTATACTCCTGAAGGAGTATGGAATTTTGAAGAATGGTATTATTCCTTTACTAATAGTAATTTTATTAATTATGAAGGAGATAAAGGAGAATGGGAAATAAATTGGTCAGAAGGTTTTACTCATTCCCCAACTACAATAAACTACCCACTTTTCCCACCAGACCCAGATTCTACTACTTTTCAACTCAATTATAGAGCTATAGATGATGGAAGTTTAGAAAGTTCTAAAATCTCTATATTTCACAGTGTATGGACTTTATATAACCCTGACCCATCTAATCAAAAAGGTTCTGCTGGGTCAGGTTATAGTGGGTCTATAATAGCTGATAATAATATAACTCCTAAATTTAATATTAAACTTACTACACGAATGTCTTTTTCATCTATAGTAAATTTATCACTTACTCCTGGTTATCATTTCACTTTTCATAATTATGTATATTGTAGGGTAAGACTAATAGGAACAGGATATGACAAAACTATTTATTATATTTATGGATTGTGGGATTCTTTCCATTTTCCACCTTTTTCAGCTTACGGTATTTATTTATCCCAGACAGAATTTCAAAATTTTCAGAGAAATATATATGTAGATTTTACTTCATTTTATGGATTACAAATACCATCAGATACTAAAATAAGAGATATAACATTTGCTTGGAGTAATAGCACGTTTAATTTTCCGTCTGGAGGTAGTGGAGGGGGGTCTACTTTACTTGAAATAGATGACATTAAAATATTTAGATAATTCATTTTACTTATCTATTTTTTATTATATATTTCTGATAATTTTACTTTTGTATAAGCTCTTAAATAATCTTGACAATATTTCTCATTATCTAATTTATTGAAAAATTCTTCGTAAGTAATTTTAGGAAAAACTGTAATTTTGCTTTTATTAGACACGTTATATATCTTAACGTGTTTTTCTTCTTTATATACACCAAAATCCTTATCAGCTCTATCTTTTGTATTATAATAACTTGTTTTCCCTATACCTCTATGTTTAATTTCTCCTTGATAAAAATGAGTTATTTTACGTCCTTCTTTATCTATATAAGAAAGGTCGTGTAACTCTTGAGGAGAACTAGCAAACTTTGTAAAATCTTTCTTTCTTAACTCTCCATAATCAAATCCTAGTAAATAAATCTCTCCTACATCTAACAAATTTATACCCAAACTAAGAGCAAATAACCCTACTAAAGAAGCCTTATAAACACCTTTCTTTAAAGTCCTATCATATTTACTTGCATTTTTAAGCACTATAGTATTAGACAAAACTTTCATTTGACCATGTTCTTTTGCGATAATTAATGGAAGTGTTTTTAGTTTTTCATTTTGTTTTTCGTAAAATTGCTTATCAACACAAGTTAAAATGGTAGAATCCAAATAATTAAAAGAATAGTTAGTGCCAATAGTCCATTTGTGGTCAATACGTTTCCATAAATCTTTATTAATGCCTTCTTTAATAGAAGCTCCTCCACCTATTATAATAAGTTGTTTTGGTTTTATTTTAAGGTATTCTTCACTCATCTTATGCTCCTAATTTCTTTATAATGTTTTTTCTTAATTTTTCTTGATTAAATTTTTTATCATTAAGTATATCAAAGAATTGTTCATAAGAGATTTTTGGAAAAGCATTGATTTTACTATTTATAGATACATTATAAATCTTTATTTTCCTCATATTTTTAAAACGGTCAAAATCTCGTTTCGCATGTTGGGGATAATGATAGTATTTAGCTTTTCCTATGCCTCTATGTTCTATTTGTTCTTGATAAAAATGGGTCATAGGTCTTTTTTTAGAATCTTCTTTCTTTTTATCTTCAGAATAATCGTATCCTAAAAGAAATATTTCTCCCTCTTCTAATACATCACATCCCATCTCTAAAGCAAAGATACCTGTCAACCTATAACTAATAAGATGAGGTAATACAATGGTATTATCTTCATATTGACTTGGGTGTGGTCGTGTAGTAGTAAAAATTAAAGGTAATAGGACAAGTTCTTGTCTATTTTTATCGTAAAAATCTGTATAATTTAAACAACATAAGTAAGTAGAATCAAAGTAATGATAACTATAATTAATACCGCAAACTACCCTACCTTTTAATTCGTCTATAAGTCCTTTACGTATTCCTTCTTGAATACTATATCCACCACCTATAATGATAAGTTGTTTTGGTTTATTTTTCATGTCTATATTTCCTCGAAGCTTGCCACTGAATTATTACAGGGCTTGTAATATAATTTGGTAATCGTTTATTATCTAAAATTATACTACAATATTCAGGAGGTAATTTGTAAATATTTAAAGTATTGTCTTTTTCTAATATATTTTGAAGAACTTTTTGTTCCCAAATATCAGGATTAAGTTTACATTGTTTAATCCATTCCTTTACCATTTCTAACACTTTTGGATTATATCTGAACATCATTGTTGCAGAAATTAATTCACGTTTTGTTTGATTTGGTTGATTTTTCCAATGTAAATACCAATCTAAATAAAAAATCCCTGCATCATATTTTAAAGGAATATTATATAAAAGTTCAGGATATTGTTCTATAGTAGCATCTGCATCTATCCAAATAATATCTTGTTTCCATTTTTCTAGCATTTTCAAAACAAAATCGGCTTTAAAGGATGTATTTTTATTCCAATTCCCTAAACTATCTATTGGTTCTATATAATATTTCAAATCCCATTTCTTTAAAGTAGGTAATAAATACTCTTCCATAACTTCTTTATAACTATTATTTTTTGTATAAAAACTGACGATAAGCATTATTTTTTAAAGATTGCTATGCAACCTTCTCCTCTTAGACCTGTCCACATAATTATTTTAATATCTTTATGTAATATTTCTTTCCCTAATTGTTTGATTTCTTCGAGTTCCCAACTGGCTTGATGTTTGTTATAAGGATTGTCATAAGCTACATTATTTAACCATCCTTTACCTAATGGAATAGATAAAATAAAAGATTTGGATTTCTCAATACATTTTTTCATTAATTCTAATCCTCGTTCTTTGCTCATATGTTCTATAACTTCTGAAGCTATTATCAAATCATAATGAGGGGTTTTATCAATAACTTCATAAGCATCTCCTAAATATAGTTTGTCATAAATTATTTTATTCCAACCTAAATCTTCTATATAAGGTTTCCAGATTTCTATTCCATCTATTCTAATCGCCCATTCATGAGGATAGATTCTATTATACCAACTTTCTAAATATTCTCTACATAGAAATCCCCATTTTCCGTATCCTATACCAATATCTAAAATTGTTTTTGGATGAATTTTTTGAATTTCTTTTATTATAGGACTAATAATTTGTTCAGAAGATGAGCTCATTATATCTCCTTATAAGGTATAATATTATTTAATTTACTAATTTTAGAACAGCTATATATTTTAATTTCAGGTTTTTGATTTTTTAGATATGTTAAAGCTTTTTGATAATATTCTAAATATTTATCTAGTTTTTTTCTAAAACTATTAATGCTTTGTCCGTAACCTTCATGAAAATGAGTATTTTCATTTTTAACATCTAAATCGAATCCTAATAAGTAAATATTTTTATACCCTAATAATATGGCTATTTGTAATGCACAAAAACCACTATTAATTCCATTTCTAAAATCGTTCCAAGAAAATCCTACTCCTTCACTTTTATAACTTTTAATAATAACGTCAAAATTTTTTAAATCATAAATATATTTATTAGTTCTTATATCTATAATTTTTCCTTCTTTTTCTATTAAATAAGATAAATGAGATTGAACTATAAAAAATTTAACAGCTTTATTAGTTTCAAAATTATGGGCTAAATTTGAATGGCGTAATCTATGTATAAAACTATAATCACAAGTAATAAAATAAGTAGGATTTGGAACATGAAAAATACTTTTATTAATAGTAATAGTATCTTTATCTTTCAATTTATTAAAATCGAATCCTTTTAAAGAATATCCTCCACCTATAATATAGACGTTTTTATTCATGTGCTATCTTTCCTATAATTTCAAATAAATGTTCTATCTTTGTAGGAGCACTATGTGCATAATGAAGTGCATTTATTATCAATTCTTGGGCTCGTTTGGTTTTGGTTTCTTTCTCTTTTACAGAGGTAATTAAGAGCTCTGAACAACCCATACTCCTTAAAATCCCCTCAATTTTACGAGCATTTGAGGCTAGAGCCAAGAAAGGTGTTCCAGCCATAGCAGATAGGCATACTCCATGAAAACGCCCTGTAATGTGCAAATCTAGTGATTTGAGCCATTTCAAATAACTATATATATTATTATTGGCTAATTTTCTAGGATATAATGGTTTACCTATTTTCGTATATTGCACAGGAAAATAATTTTTAAATTTGGATAATTGCGAAATTACTCTATTAACAACACTATCTCCATATCCTACATTCAATTTTTTAGGCATTTTAAGGGTATAAAATATAACATCTGGAGTTACCCATACTCTTGCTATATTAGGATAATCTTTCATTAACGATTCATAAGAATTCGCTTCTCTTACAGAAATTAAAGCTAATTTATCCATTTGTTTAACTGTCCCCATATTATGCCATACAGTATTAATTAATACTGTTTTTTTATTGTTTGAAATAAGCTTTAAAAGACTTCTTAGCCATGTGTTACCGTATTCATCATGTAAAGACCCTTCTCCATTAATAATTATAATATCACATGTTTTCATAGCATCAGAACATTTGTCAGGATGTTTATTTATATCTGCACGAGTAAAGGTCTGTGTAACTTCAATATCATTCTTCTTACAAAGATACTTGATATTTTTGATTACATTGTCGCACCCGATGTGTCTTTCGTTACTCGTATCATTTATAAGAATAGCATTTTTCATTATTTCACCATGTTTTGCATAAAAATTTAACGTTCCTTATATTCTTTACAAAAGATACTTCTCCAAAAACTAATACTATTTGAAGCATCCACCAATCTATAGACTTAACTGTGCAATGAGCATTTGTGCCATTAGGTAACACATTTACGGCTGGTATAATTGTAATACAAAAAATTGTTTTTGGACATATAGATTTAATCTTTAATAAAGTATCTTTAATATCTTCTTCTAAAATATGTTCTAATACGTCTGTGCAAATAATTAAATCAATAGGTTGCTTAGTCAAGGTATTGTATTTTTTAATAGCTGGGTCATATCTATATTTCTTTTCTGCTGGTAATATATCAACCAATTTACTTTGTCCACAACCATAATCTAAAATAGAGTTGGGACTTATTTCTTTCACTATTGGTAAAATATCTTTTAATATCTTTATAGAAGAATTACCATAGTTAGAATTTTTGTGTAAAATTTTATATTGATTTAATAAATCGTCTTTATTCATGTAACTCCTTCCATATTTTAATTATGACATCACCATGACAGGCTTTAGGTTTACAGTAACAACCTAATATAGCATTTTTGGGTAAAAAATATATAGTTTCTAATAATCTATTTGGTGTATGGAATCCTACACCACTTTGAATATGATGTCTAGCCCATTCTTCATATTTTCTAATTACTTCTTCTCTATTTCCATCTACACCTATTTTAAAAGGATTACCAAATAGACTTCCTCTACCTATATAAATAGTATATTTTTCTTTATATTTATTAACTACTCTCATAATTTGATAATCCTTCCTTTATATTGTTCTATTAATTGTTTGATATATTTTTCTTCTGCTTTAGGATTATGTTGAGCCAAATGTCTGATATTGTTATACCATGTTCCAGTTTTCCAATGGTCGAATCCATAAAGAGTAATAGTTTTAAATTTTGTATGTAATAATATATCTAAAGCCATAATCCCCGTCGAGGGTCTGTGTTTTAATATGTCCAATAACTTAGCCCAATCTACATTACTATACATTAAGGCATTGGTTTTTATCCAATCAGTTATTTGATATTGTTTTGGTGTGCACCAAATAATAAACTTAGGATTTATTTGTTTTAATCTTGCTTTTGTAAGAGGAATAGATAAAAATAAAATATCAGTTCTCTTACCAATATATTTTTCATTGTTTTTTGGAAGTCCATAGTTCATTCTACATATAATATCATATTTAGTATCGATTTTTTTGGGCTTATTTAAAACACTTTGAGCATTTCCGAAAAGTGCTATTTTCCGCCCTTTCACGAAATTAACAAATGCTTCCGAATTATTCTTGGAATTCATCATTGTTATATCCCTGTTCCTTATGAATAGCATCGTGTTCTGCTACTATACCTTGTGCCCATTGTATTTGTATGCGTTCATCAATTTCATCATCATTGGTAAGAATAAACCATATATGATTACAAACAGCACACCCTACCCCTAATTTATGCTTATGATGTGGGAACACTTTTTTCCTTTATAGCCAAATAGCTAAAATTACTGCTACGAATCCTAATGGTAAAATTATTTTATCAAAGATATTGGGTTCAAATCCAGTAGCTGTTAATCCATATAAAAACACTGCTTGTAAGAACATGAATATAGTAGCACCGATTCTTATATATATCATTTATTCCCCCTTTTCAATCCAACATATTTGACATTCTTCTTCTTTCCAAAAGAATAATTTATGTTTCCAACAAAATCGAATATCAAATAATCTCATTATTTATCCTCTTTCATATCCAATAGAATCAAGAGCTCGCTCAAAATCTCTTTTAGCCTGTAAAAATGCTTCTGCTTTCTCTCCGACATTTCCTTCGACTTCGTTAGCTACTTCAGCGAGCTCTTCATCATCATAAGGAGCTTCGTTAAACTCTTTTAAGAATTCTTTTACTGTCATTTATTTTTCCTTTTTTAGAAACTTACACATTTTACAACCGCAATTTACACATTTGCCTTTTGCCATTCTACGACCATTTTTTGACTTAACTATTCCTACTTCTAACATATCTTTCTTATCTTTACATCTGACACAATATCCAATATACTTTTCCATTTTTTCCTCCTTTTTTCTGTAATTATACTTTTCCAAATTTAAACCATTTATTATTGTTAAGAGTAAATCTTAACATTTCTATAGTTGACCAATTTTTTATCCATATATCAAGCCAATAACCTTTATAAAACTTGTATGCAAACTCAAAAGCGTGATTAACATTATACCAACATATTTTTTTTCTAAACTTAGACTTATGGATGTGAATCGGTTTATCGCCAATTTTTTCTAACAAATCCCAAAAGGGCTTGGCAACTCCTTGACTTAATGTATATTCTTTATTTTGGTAAATCACCTTATCTCCCAATGTAAGTGTAAATAAATGTTCAAATCCATAACAAAATATTTTAATATATGCTAATAATCTTTTCATTTATCCCTCCTTTTTTAATTGCTTTAAATAATTTATTATCAATTTTCTCTTTTTCCAAATCATAAATGCTTGAATTCCAGATATAATAATTAGAATTGTGAAAATTCCAATTAATATCAAATATATATAAAATATTGTCATTATTCCTCCTTATTTTCTTTTTCTATGAGTTTAAATTTATCAGTAATATCATATACTTCTAACCAACTTTTTCTTTCCATGTGCTCTTTTAATAATTCTTCTAATTTTCTAGCACATACCGAATCCTTATCGTGTGCAGAAAAATGTATTTCAAATATTCTTTTCATATTATTCCTCCTCTTCTCTTAATATTTATTATCACTTAATCCTTCTAGTTTTTTATTACAAAAAGGACATTTATAATTTCCATAATGCCCTGCTGGGTCGCTAAATTCTCCTTTACAATCTGGACACTTATAATTTTTTAACGGAAGCTGAGGTAAATGATAATAACCGCTACAATCGTGAAAAGCTCCATACATTACATGTTCACCACATCTTTGACAAATATAACCGCTTTCTGTTCCTTGATATTTACACATATTATTCCTCCTTGTCTAAGTTTATTCCGATTGTTTCCAAATCTTTTTGATTTAATACTCTTATTCTAATATTGGAATATAATTTTTTAAATAGTTTATATTTCATTTTAGCATCATCTCTCCACCAACCCTTAATCTCTATATACAAATCCCATTCGGGAATATAAAAATCTGGAGTATAAGTAGTATCTCCTAAATCAAAAGTTTTAGATTCATAGTCCCACTTAATCCTACTACAATCTAAAAAGAAAGCGAATTTAATTTCATAACTAGACCTCATCCAAATATTCTTATAATAAGCTCCTTTTCCATGTGGAGACGGTTTACCAAAATTATGACTATTTCTTCCTGAAGTTTTAATTTTAAATTCTGGTTTAGCAAATGCTTTTCTTAAATTTCTTTTATGTTCTTCTGTAAATTTTATACCTTTCATTCTTTTTCTCATTTTTTGTTTGTGTTTTTTAGTATGACGTTTATTTTTGAATGTTAATTTTTTCGGTTTAGGTCTATGTAAAGATGCACATTTACGACATCTATATTGACCATATTTAGCAGTATAATAATTAATTTCTTTTTCACAATCGATACAATAATATTTTTTTAAGGTTCTTCCGTCTATATAATTAGGATTGTTTTTACTTTTATGATTTTTCATTTTCTTTGTCTAAATCTATTATTTGTATTGTATCAGGAATATTATCCGTTCGATGAAGCACTATAAATAATTGAAAAGGATATTGTTCAAAAACAGTAAACAAATATGCCAAATTTTCAGCATCTAAGGAACTCGCTCCTTCATCACATATAACAATACCTGTTTCGTTTCTTGAAAGTAGTATAGCCAATTTAAAACCTATTTGTAAAATTAATTTTTCTCCAGTCGACAAATCAGAATAATTATATCTAATTCCTGCTTTTTCCAAAATTATTGTAAATTTGTTCTTGTCATTAACTATAAAACTAATTTCAAACCCAATTTTTTCTAATACCGAGTTGATAATAGGTTCAAGGATTTTAATGCTCTCTGTTAGGTAATAGGTAGACAATCTATCTACTTCATATATAGCTTTCTTCACAATTACTATATCTCTTTCCGTATACTTATAAGCTTTCTGTTTTAATCTACCTTCTAATTTTACTTTATAATCTAATAATTTTTGAGTTTTAGGAATTAGTTTTTCTATAACAGATTTTTCTACATCGATTATTTCTTTTACATTTTTTTGGTCTTCTAATTCCTTTAATAATGTAGCATGTGTAGATTTTATTTTTAATCTTATTTCGTTAAGTAACTCTTTTTGTAGACTTTCTGAAACAGGTTGATTACAAATATAACACTTTTTATTTTCTAATAATTTATCTTGTTTTTTACATAGCATTGTTTTCTCAGCTTCTAATTTTCCTACAGTTCGAGTTATATTATAAGCATCTGTTTCCATACTTCTAATGGTGCTATTCAATTTAGATTTTTGAAGATTTATCTCATCTAATTTACAACTTATAAGTTGTAACCGTTTTTCACTAGGATAATGAATATATACAACCGCCTTATCCTTATTAAAGATTTCTCGTTCATGTTTGACTTGTAAGAGTTTATTACGTATGCTATTAAAAATTTCATCAGAGTTATTAAATAATATTCTCTTAATAGTAGTCTGTCCTTCTTCTAAAAAATTGGTCTCTTTAGTGTAAGCATCGATAAGTCGGAACTTCTGGAAATTAACTCTATCCCCAATTAAATCATTTATATATTCCTGTGCTTCTGTATTGCTTACGAATTCTAGTTCCTTACCATCTTCAAATACAATTAATTTGGTAGGATAATACCTTACTATTTTATATGTATGGTTAGAATGGTCAAGTGTTACCTCGACAGAACATGATTTTGATATATTGCGTGTAGGAAGCGACTTTAGACTATCTGACACAGTATGCCCATATAAGGCAAAAAGAAGGCTGTGAAGGGCTATTGTGGTCTTACCTGACCCATTAGAGCCCCTTATGAACACCATTTTACCCAGTTTTACCTCTTTTTGGGTGAAGTTCTTAAAATTTTTGAGTTTAATTTGTTTTATATACATAGACTTTTAACCCTTTTTTCTTGGCAATATTTATCATATGTTTTGTCCCTTTACTTTTTCCATCCCAAATTGCAACTAAACCATCTGCGTGTTTTGCCATTTTTTCGTTTCTTAAATAACCAGCTTTTTTACCATATTTATTCCAATCGGCAGGGTATAATAATAATTGTTTTCCATATTTTACAGTCCATTGTTCTCCTAATATATCTACTCCTCTTGCACAACCAGAAAAAACTTCGGTAATATCTGTATATAATTTTTTCCATGAAAATAAAGCCTGAAAAACAGCTCTATCAACTATATCATAATCCGTTATTGTTCTACTTCCTGCTATTATTATTTTCATTGAAAATATTTCCTTTTGTTGTGTTAGATTTTTCCATTGGTTCGTTCCAAACTATATACCACTCTAATCCTCCAAGCTTTTCTAAAATGCAGTGGGCACAATAATATCCTTCTTTTCTACCAATTGCTTTTAACCAATATCTATCATTAATATAGAAACAATAGTTTATTTTCCTGTTACATTCCTCGCATTTCATCTAAATACCTCCGTGCCTTTTTTAAATCTTCTGGTGTATCTATTGAAATTGTATCATGGTCAGTTATTACCATCTTAATTTTATAGCCATTGTCTAAGATTCTTAACTGTTCTAATGATACTCTTTTTTCGTTTTGAGTCTTAGGCATATTAATAAACTTCTGTAAAAACTCTCTCCTATATGCGTATATCCCTATATGCTTATATTGCTTGTATCTAGCACTCCTAGAAAACCCTATAGCATACCCTTCCTCATCTATATTTACCTTTACTACATTGCGGTCATAAAGGTTTTTATTGGTTACAATACTACACCCTACACTGGCTACCTGTTCGTCGGCGTGTAGTAACAGCTCGTTTACGAGCTCATCTATTATTTCTGGACGTATAAAAGGTTCGTCTCCCTGTATATTTACTATAATATCTCCTTCTATTGTCTTTAACGCATCGGCTACTCTTTCCGTTCCCGTATCAAATTTATCTGTTACACATACATTTCCTGGCAATTGTATTATAGTTCCAGCGATTTCATCGTTATCGGTAGCTACCATTACAAAATCGAGCATCTTGGCTTTTTTAGCTTGTTCGTAAACGTGTTGGATTACTGGCTTACCATTTAGGTCAGCTAATAATTTCCCTGGAAAGCGTGTAGAGCCAAGTCTGGCTGGTATTATTCCTATTACTCTCATTTTATCCTTCCAAATATATAAGCTAATTTAAGACATAATATATCAAAATTATTCATTTTAATCCTTATCCATAACTTTTCATTTTTAATATAACTTTTAGCTTTTCTTCTAAGATAAAAAGGTAATCTCATTTATTCTCCTATTTTATCCCCTATCGGGTATGATTTCGTTATTTTAGTATAAACTTTATACCCTATCAGGTATGAATTAAAAATTTTCATACCCCGTCGGGTATAATTAAAAGTGTTTTCCATGTCTATAAGGTCGTTTTTTATTCTTTTTAATCTTTTTTAACATTTCTTTCTCTAAATTTATTCCTCTGGCTTCACAAAAATCCATAATTCTAATAACACAATCTGCTAATTCAGAGCCCACATGTTTATCCCTTCCATGTCTCAAATCTTCTAAAGCTTCTGATAATTCAGAGTGCATAAGAGCAATAAGTTCTCCATTATTTCTAGCTCCTATTCCGTGTATACCGTCACAGTTTCCACAAACATATCCAATATTTTCATCAAAATAAAAATAAGGGTTTTTACAAGTGCATACTCGTCCCCACCATCCCTTTTCTTTTGCTATTCTATGCACTGTTTCTTGTAATCTTTTCATTTTTGATTTACCCATATATCTTCCTCCCTGTATATCTTCTAAAAACATTTCTAACATAATAAAATATATGACATACTTGACAATCTTTCATTCTTTTCCACTCTGCTTTGATAATATATAAGAGACTATCTTTCTCATTACATTTAAGACAGTAAAGTTTTCTGGTTTTAGTATCAATATAATATTGTGCGAGCCAGCCTATTTCTTTTCTACATCTGGTGCAACAACTTAATCCACGCATATTAGCTTGTAATATTCTCATTTTTTCCTCTTTTTTTCTGTATAATTAAAAGTATCAAAGTTGTTGGGATTGACCCCTATTCCGAAAATCTTCTTACCTTTTTTAAATATGAAGTGAAAGTCTCCATTTGTATTCTCCCCTATTTCGTATAATTCTGCTCCTACATAATCTTTTCTCATGAGACTAATATTTTTCATTTGTTCTCCTTATGTAATCAAACAGCTATTATTTCTTCTCCTTTACTTTAACTTTAATATTTGCAGGGGCTTCAATAGCTCCTCCACAATCAGCACACCACCAATCTAATATAGTATTACTTTCAGTATTAAATGTCATACCAGAATATTGACCAGAAGGATTACTACATCTACAAATTTCTTTACCTTCTAAATTCATTTTATTTCCTTCTTTAAACATTTTTTAGTTACTATTGCTTTAAGTTTTCTTATTCTTACTTCCATACCAGGTAAAGGGTCTACTTCTTCACTTATATTTTTTATTCTCGTGTCATCTACATAAATAGGCTTTTGAAGAATTAATTTTTCCCCTTCTTTAACACTTTTTGCTAACCCTACTCTACAGAGTAATTCTGAGACTTTCATTTTATTCTCCTTACACTCTTTCTTCCTGACTTAGTAATTTTAATATAATAACCATTATCTTTAAGACACTTCGGAAGATGTTCGCATGTCGGTTGTTCAAATCCTCCAAAACAAACTAATGGAGAATGAGTAACTACCTCATTAGTTGTATACCATCCTTCTTTACATTTTCCCATTTTTTCTTTCCTCTAATTCTTCTTGTAATTCAATTATTAACATTTTAAGTCTATCAATTGACATATACTGTTCTCCACGACCTCCTATAAATTTAAGTTTTTTATTTAAAACTTCTATTTTTTTTAAAAGAGGTCTTCTTTCTTTTATAATTTTACTTACTGGTCTAAGGTCTACTTTAGTTTTCTTCATTTTAGTTCCTTATAAACTCCATAACCACCAAGTTCCGTCAACTTTTTCATATATACAAAACCAATGTTTAAATGTAAATTTTGAATAAATTATTTTATTACTTTCTCCAGTCATTTTATTTCCTCTAATTGTTCTTGTAAAAGATTCTTTACATCTGTATCTTCTATTTTAGCTATTCCTTCTCTTAATATCTGTTGTAACCTCTTTCGTTTTACTGTCTTAGGAAAAGGTTGTTTTTGTGATACTGTATTACTAAAATCTAATTTGGTTTTAAATTCAGTATAAAGATTTTTATATTTCTGAATTTCGTTTACTTCTTCTTTAAATTGTTCAAAAGACGATATAATTAAACGCACCTTTTTATTGCCAGATTCTATTTTTGCTAATTCTTTTATATTCTTAACATCAATCATTGGATAAGGAGATTTTAATTTAATAAATTCTAATTTCCCTTTGTCTATAACCACAATACGTTTATAAGGGTCTGTTACTTCATTAAATTGACAATATCTAATACTACCTAAATGATACATTTTTTCTTCTAAAAGTTCTTGTGGATTATGTTGATGTCCTAATATGACTTTATTATATAGTCGTAATTGTTTTATTGTTTTTTGATATGTGCCATAGTCATATAGACTCTTGTTAGTCATAAAATGCCCAAAATAAATTCTATCTTTATCTACATAATCATCTGTTACACATATCTTAAAATACGACAAATAATCGATAGCACTTATATCTTTAGTTTTATCATGATTTCCTCTTAAAAAGATAACTTTTTTAAATCTTTGTTTAAATCGCAATGCCCATTTCGTCCCAAATAATATTTCTTGAGCAGTTGGGCGTTTATTATCATAATAATCCCCTATCATAACTAATACGTCTCCTTCTTGTTTCACAATCTCATGAAATATTAGTTCCAATTCTGGAATCGCCTTTTCTTTTATGTGTGGGTCGCCAAAGACTATTGTTCTCATTTGTTTCTCCATAATTCTTCAGAAATTTCTGCCCGATATAAAGCATCAAAAACTCTCTTGGTATCGCCAGGTCTCCCGATTCGTTGTGCTATACGTTTTAAAGTCAATCCTTTACGAAATAATTTAACTATTCTTCTGTCTGTTTTATTTATTGACACTGGGATTCCTTTTGTTGTGCATGAAAATAACTATTTAATAATAAATCTTTTTTAAATCGGCGGATTTTTTGTTTTTTAATTATTTTCTTTTTAGATTTAATTTTCATTTAATAATTCTCCTGTTACAGTAAGTTCTTCATATAATTTCTGTTTCTTCAAACGTCTAACTTCTAATCGTTTAAGTTGTTTACGATAGGCAACACTTTTCTTATTGTGCTTACGTCCGTGCCCACATGCTCGCCATGTTCTCATTCTAATTTTTCTTTTCGCCACAAGATTTATCCTCTTTTATATCCAGAATTTCCACCATTTACGTTCATAATAATCACAATTTATATTATTTTCATTAACAAAATTATATATTGTAGTGGTAGGTCGACTTCCAAACCAACAAACTACTTTACACCAATATTGTAAACAACAGTTATTACAATATTTTTTTTTATCCTCTTTTCCATCACAAGCTTTTTTACATTTCATACATATATAATACATAGTAATACCTTGTCCAATACTGTCTCCTAGAAAATCTGATAAAGGGTTAATAGGTAATTCTACATATGCACTACAACAAACTGATACAACATTTGGAACTCTCATTTTTGCTCCTTTAATCCATAATACTTCTTTTTATTTTAATACTATCTATAAATTTTTTATATTTGTTAGGGTCTATTTTCCCTGCATCTACTTTACGAAATCTTGTAGGATAGCAACAAGACTCACTATGACAATCTCTCCATAAACATTGATACCAACCATTACCTATGTATTCTGCACGACCCATTTTACATTCTGGGCATATTATATATTCATCCATATTATTTTGTCTCCTGTAGGATATAAAGTGCCATATCATATCTTTCTTGTTTACTTTTTTGCACTGTAATATAATTATGTTTTATATCTTCTATTTTCACTAAAGTAGCTAATGGATTTATTTTTACTCTTAATATATAGTTCAGATATTTTTCTCCCTTTTGTTGAGTCAATGTTTCAACAGCTTCTACTACAACAGAAGGAATAAAACCTTCTAATAAATCTTTTCTAGTTGTATCAGTATCTTCTAATACATCATGAAGTAATGCAATTGACCGTAATATTGAATTTTGAAATTTTCCTGCTACTGCTACAGGATGTGTTACATAAGGAGTTGTTCCATTTCTACGATATTGTCCCTTATGAGCATGAAAGGCTATCATCTCAGCCTGATGTTCTAATTCTTTTCCTTGTAACATTATTCCTCCACTATTTTAAATTTAGAATCAGCGTCTATTAAATTCTTTTTATCTTTAACTAATCTTAACTTAGAAAACACAGTGCCTATTTTTAATACTTTCTTCCAGCGTTTATAATTTCTCATTCGTTCATAAAGACACGTATAAACACTTTTACCATCGGAAGTTTTAAAGAAAGCATAATAGAACACTCCGCCATATCGTGAAGGACGCTTTTCTAGTTTAGTTAGGGTTGCTATCATTTGATTCTCCTAATTTAACTATAGTTGGTTTACCTTCTGCTGAAGGTTGTTCTTTCTCCCTGTGATAATATTCTCCTGTTTGAGATTTACGAAGAATTATCTCTTTAAATCCTTCTTTCAATACAAATTCTGCATCTACTAACACTGCTAATCTTTCGGCATCTGTAAATGCACATTTAAAAGGTTCTCCTCCAGATAATACTAATCTCAATTTAGGAGAAAGATGGTCTATTGCTTGGATTTCATATTTTCCTGCATATGTTCCATCTCCGCAGTTAATCTTATCTATTATAACTCTTAATCCCCTATATAGTTCATCCATTTTTATTTTCCTTTTCTAGCTTTTCTGATAGAACTCCTTTAGGAAATTCTATCTCTTTTTCTGGTTTAGGAGTAATTCCTAACTTTTTAGCTTCAGCTATAACGACTTCAAGATTTTTAAGACTCTCTGTTAAAAACTTAATATCTTCAGTCATTTTAGTTCTATGTGCTAATAAATTTGCCAGAGCAACATCAGTAGCTTGTTCTTTTATAACTCTAATTGTATGAGCATCTACTTTCTCATATTTAGGCATTTATTTTACCTCCTTTTCGATAATAACTTTCATCATCCATAAATCTCTTCCATCTTTAATTCCTATGGTCAATAGAGGAAGTTTACTTGCCTCTAACGCATCATCCCATAATTTTTTTAATAACTTAGTGGTAATTCGATAACTTTTCTTCTCAGTATATTTTACTTCAATAATATAATCAGAAGTTTTGAGGTCTCCTTTATCAAACCACAATGCACCACTATTTAACGTTTTTGCTACTTTGTCTTCAAATTTACGACCTTTATTTCTTTTCATCGGTCTTTCCTTCTTTTCTTACAACAATATCTTTTTTTCCTATTTCTTCTACTTTATCTCTATCTCTAGATGTTCTAGGCTTTCTTAATTCAACACCCATCTTGTCCATTATAGCTACTAGATTTGCTCTAATACCTAGATTTATTTTTACTAGCAACGTGATAGCTTTAACAACATCAGCATTTGTGATACTGTTATTTTTCATCTTTAACTCTAACAATGAAATATCTTTATTAGCATCTTTACCTGTTAGCATTTGTTTCACCTCCTTTTTATTTAAGTTTACTACCAAAATTTAAACCTTCTGGTGGTTTATTTTTAGATTTAAGTGGTAATATTCCTTTTGGCTTATATTTTAATAATATATAAGCCAATAATGTATCGATTATAGCCAATAAAGTGTTAGCTATAACAAAACCTATTCCAAATAAAAAACCTATCATAATTACATTAAAACCTGTCATTTTAGTCCTCCTTTATTTGTTTATTTATTACTTGTTTTGCTTTCTTTCTATCATAAAGCTTTTTGCTTGTCCGAATCCTATTAAAAGGTTTAATCTTCCAATATCGTCTTATTCTTGTTATGAGATTAGTTTTTCTCTTCATTTAATACCTCTTTTATATCCCATTTCATTGCTTCAAAAATTATGTCGAGCTTCATATAAATGTTCCTTTTTATAATAGTATCCCAATTCAGTTTTTCTCTATTTATGTGTCCTTTCTGAATTCCGTCAAAAGCTAAAACATCTAAAGCTTTACCTCTACTTTCTATCATTTCTGATTTATATAAATTCATTTGGACTAATTTAATTATTTTTTCATCCTCTGGTAAAGTGGATTCTATATTAGTTATTTCTATAGCTTTCTTCAATCTAATTGAAGTAAATTTTTTAAATCCTTTTTCATTTCCGTTTTTATCATAAGTCTGAATTATTTTTTGTTCTGTTAATTTCGTTTCATATCCTTCAGGTTCAACAAAAATATAAAAGAATGGGTCTCCAACTTTCTTTTTAAATCCTTCCGTATTACGCAAAGCTCTCAAGAAAATAGGCACGTTTTTGTATTCATCTATAGCTCTACCAAGTTTGCAAGGAAAAGCTATATTTTCAATAGGAGCATCTTTAATCAAACTAATCTGGAGCTTTATCCATTTTAGGATGTCTTTTTTGGACTCCTTATCCAATATTTTATCTATAAGAGTGCGTTGAAATTTCTTCATAAATACCGTGCTATCTTTACGTCTAGCTTCTACGCCTTTGATTTCTTCTTCTATTCCTTTTCCTGTATTTAAGTAGCCTACGTATCGACATTTTGCAAGGATAAGTAATTTCTCAAATTGTCCTTCATATTCAAATTCAGTATCTATTTTATCTTTTCTATATTTCTTACCCCAATTTTGCACCAATGTATTGAGTTCTGGAGTCAAATCTTTAGGACTATCAATAAATACAGAATCTGTGTCTACATAAATAACTTTATAACCTTGTCTTTCAATTTCATATTTTACATAATGCAATAAATCTCTTACAAGAAATGTAGTAGCAGAAGCTACTCTTTTATCATATAATCTAAAAAACCTATTACCCATAACTCCATAAGCACTATTTACAATTGATTTGATAGCGTTATATTTAATTTTTTGGTCTTTATATTCTATACTATTGAGTTCCATAGTTGACAACTTTTGTTTAATATTATTTTTCAAAGTTATCAACCTCTTAGTAACTGTTGGTAATAAAGCATTAGAATCTTGTTTAAACCATGTATTTTCAATTAACAAACAAGAATTCTTTCCCATCATTCTTGCATCTGTAATAGGGTATATATTAGCAGGGTCTAAACCAAAATTAATAATTGCATATGGGTAGGCAGAAGATAAGTCATATTTCCCTACTCCATAGAAAGTGCCAGTTTGATATACTTCTCTAAATGCTCCCTGAAAATCTTCTTTCTCATTATCTCTTGGTTTCATAGGAAGCACTACGCCTTTTTTACGAGCTTCTTGTAATAGAAGCATATCAATTACTCTTGAATTCCATACCATATCTTCCCATTCAACTTTCGATAAACGTCTTACTTCATCATAATAAGATACGAGTTTAAATTTTTCTTCAAGTTTAACCATACGTTCAATATCTCTAATATTTTTTTCTTTGATTTTAGGGTTCAATTTTCCAAATTCGATTATTTCCATAGGTTCTTCTTTAAGATATTTTTGTGCAACAGCATCTAACGCATATGAAGTAGCTCTATTTAAAGTAATTTTTTTGAACCAAGTCAAATAATCTACGATACTTATTCCACAAGGGTAGAAAACGTCTCCGTCTCCATATCTAGTATGTCCTACTGGACTAATTCGTTCTCCAAAATCAGGAAATCTATTTACGAGATAATTATAATCGAATTTAACATTCCAAGATAGCCATAAATCAAACTGTTCTTTTTTCATATATTTAATAAAATCCTCTATTAATTCATATTCTGTTTTATAGTCTCCTAAATAGAAAGTTTGTATGGATTTATACAAAGAATTGTATACGGATATACAAGAAATTGTATTTAATGCTTTAGTTACATCTGGCAGTTCGTCGGCTAAAACTTCAATATCAATGAACGTATATTTAATAGGACATTCTTCTAATTTATCTACTTTATCTATCAAATATCTTCTTACAAATAATATATCTGCTTCCATTGCATTATCTGTTCTACTCTTTTTAATTTCTGATGGATTAGAAAGAATAATCTTTCTCAAAGGTTCTCCTTTATAACTTGTATATTTACCATCAGGAGCAGGGGTATAGAAATACGGAAAGAAGTCTTTCTTCTCTGTAATAGAAAGTTCTCCTTTATCGTCTCTACAAAATAAATATAATGTTCTTCTATTATTTGCAATATTTACTAGTTTCATTTCTTTTTCCTTTTCTTTTTAAATTGTTTAAGAGCATTTTTGGTAATGGCATATTATCAGTCAAATATATGAAATAATCGATTTCTTTCTTTGTAGTTTTATTCATCTTCTTTCCTTTCTACTCTTGGATTTCCATATTTATCTACATGAATATATTTGCCATCTCTAATGTCTATATAATCTCCTTTTCGTAAAGGATAAAATAGTGTAAGATTTTCTAAATGCTCTACTTTGTTCATGCTTTTACTCCTATACTTATAAGCGTTGGCACTAAATGATTTACTTCCATATGTGAATAAATGAAATGATATTTCTCTAATAATTTGGTTCTTTCTTTTTTATTAGTATGATGAACTTTACCTTCTACTAATTCTACTACAGTAAATATTAACCAACCCCATATATTTCGTTTCTGACCATCTGCTATTATAAGTAGTCCTCCTGGTTTTAATACTCTATACATTTCTGATATTGCTTTGTCTTGATTTTGGAAATGATGAAAAGCATGAGAACACGTAACTATATCGATTGTATTATCACCAAATTTAAGACTGTTTGCTGGACATAATATCCAACTTATCGAACTATATTTTGCGTGTGCCTGTTTTATCATGCCTGGTGAACTATCTACTCCATAAATATTCATATTTGAATTTTTCTTTTTTATTCTAATAGCAAATTGTCCAGTCCCACAAGCAATATCTAAAAGATTCTTCCCATCTCTACAATATTGTTTAAGTATTTTGTCTAGACTTTTATGAGTTGGACGAAATAATAAAAATTGTAATATCGACCCGTCATATCTATTTGACCAAACATTAAATCTTTTTATTGATTCTTGAATTATCTTTTTCTTTTCCATTAATTGCCATCCTTTTTATAAATCTAACAATCCTTTGTCTCTCAATTCGTTGTGGGTCATTTCTTTTCCATCTATAAGTTTTCCGCCTTGTGAAATTCTATTAATGTCTTCAGGCTCAATCTGTCCTTCTATTACATATGCTAATTCTACCATTATCGAATCTGTAACAGCAACAAATCTATGTATTAATCCTGGTAAGACAGTAAAACTTTGATTAGTTTTTAAACATTTGTTTCCAAATTCTGTTTCTATATAAATTTCTCCAGAAACAACTACAAATTTATTTGTTTTAGATTCATGCGAGTGTGTAGAACAAAAAGTATCTTTTTTAAGATAAAGTAAATCTATCTCGGTTTTAGTTGTTAGCAATATCCGTCTACGTTCACCCCACACCTTATGTATATTTCCATTCATATTATTCTCCTAATTTTTTTCTTATTTGTTTTACTTTATTTTCGTTTATTGTCATTTCTATCCAAACTTTTCCATCTTTAATATAACTTTTAGTTATTTTTCCTATCTGTTCATTATTTAAAGAAACTGGTTTATCTAAAAATTCTATTTCTTTATTTTTTAAATCAAAATAAATATAAGCTCCTAATTTCATATTATTCTCCTCATTCCAACTTTTAATTGCATCAATTTGTTCATATTTGGTTTCGCCATTTTTTCCACAATCAAAACATTCTACCCAATATCCTCTAACTAACTCTTCTGTTCCATCTGCATATATTCTTTTTAACGAACCATGACCAGGTATTCGTAATCTAACAAAATTACTATGACATTTAGAACAATTTTTTATTTTTTTCATTATTCTCCAGGTGTTTGTCTATTCTGTTCTTCTCTTTTCTTTAAGCTCTGAAGCACTGTTATATTCACGCTTGCAGATTTAACATACGCATCTATATAGTTTCTAACTCTACGCAAATTTAAAACCTGAGCTCTAGATTCTTCTTTAGTCGCAGTAGCATTAAATTTCTTTCCTGGACTATCATTTGTCATAGTAGTTTTGGCTTTAAAATAATAAGTTAATTGAGTATTAGTTTTTGCAGATTCCACTATGCCCCAAGCTGTTAATAAATTAGAATGTGCTCCTCCTAATTTACTTAACGAAACTCTAATAGTTTCAGGATTACCTGAAATATCTCTTTTCATTTTATCAGCAATATCGTCTACTATTACAAAATCATCTTTAAGTGCTTCCAATACTTCTCCTACTGTTTCTTCCGATTCCGCTAACTTTCTTAAATTATCTATTCTCATTTTATTCCTCCTTTAACTTACTTTTAAAATATTCTTTAGTCATAAAAGCTGTCTTTTGTCCGATAGCTTTTTGAACAGTTTTATTCCAAACCAT
>SDBT01003435.1_pt1 | contig 27399 bp, 28 predicted proteins | sample 2277101 | NCBI WGS metagenome assembly SDBT01 (sample SAMN10404973, study PRJNA504765) | marine sediment metagenome | isolation source: marine sediment core GS10_PC15, 103 cmbsf | place: Arctic Ocean: Southern Knipovich Ridge | collected 2010 | reverse complement strand
GTACACTACAGGTATTGAGCAGCTGAGAGACCCTCAAGCAAACTCCAAACAGAAACCTTTCTCGGCTTTGTTCAACCTTGATTATGTGGCGGCGCAACGCCACATCAATACTTAACCGTTAGGATGTTTTTTTCTAGCGTAACCAAGTGGTATTAAAGAAAGTGTAGTAATACAAAACGATTGATAAATTTTCTTCACTTTTCAAAATTCAATAACTGATCATTTTCAGGAGGTATCTAATGAACAACCAAGATCAGATCATCAAAACCAGGGATGGCAGAGAGATCCAAATCATGCAGGATGGCGATCTTGATGGGATACCTGTTGTTGTTCACCATGGCAGCCCTGGTTCAAGAAAATTATCCTCTAACGCGATTGCTGATGCCGCGGAGCAAGGCATTCGGCTGATAGGTTTTGACAGAGCAGGGTACGGTGGCTCTACACCTTCTCCCGGGCGTACTGTAGCTGATGTCGCTAATGATGTTGAAACTATTGCAAGGGCGCTCAATCTTGATCGACTGACCGTTTGGGGAATATCCGGTGGAGGTCCTCACGCCTTAGCTTGTGCAGCACTGCTCCCAGATCTTGTTGCTGGGGTAGCCTCATTAGCGGCTCCAGCACCTTATATTGCTGATGGGCTGGATTGGTCAGCTGGGATGGGTGAGAGTAATATTGATGAATTTAATGCAGCCGTAAATGGACGCAGAGAGTTGGAGGAATTCATTGAAGTAGAAACCCCTGGCATATTGTCCGCTGATCCTGAAACCCTTCTTGATGGCCTAAAATCACTCCTAAGTCCTGTTGATAGCGAGGTTCTCTCCGGAGATTTTGTTTTCGAATTGATTAACAACATGATTGAGGGAATTAGAAATAAACGTGATGGTTGGATTGATGATGACCTGGCATTTGTTAAATCCTGGGAATTCGATCTGGGACAGATCCAAATACCTGTTTTACTATTACACGGAAAACAGGATAACTTTGTTCCATATGCTCACGGCGAATGGCTTACAGACCAGATTCCTGGAGTTGAGAGCCGAATCCTTCCTGATGATGGACATATTACTCTTCTGGTGAACCGGATCTCCGAAGTTCACTCATGGCTAAAAAATAAGTTGGTTTAAGGGATACATCCTAACACCCGCTCCATCGGACGCTGAAGGATGCGCCGCTGAGCTCATCCGTTAGGGTGTTCGCTTGATTCTAAACCCTAAGTAACATAATAGAGTAAAGGAGACGAAAGGATGGCATCCAAGACAGCTATTAAGGATTTCCTCACTCAATCCAGACTTGCCATTGTTGGTGTCTCTCGGGGAGGGGGGAAATTCGGCAATATTGCCCTCAAGGAATTGAAAGCCAAGGGATACCATATGGTCCCGATCAATCCTCACGTGGAGAGTATCGCGGGTGAACGCTGCTACTCTAGTCTAAACGCTTTACCTGAACCAGTAGACGGTGTCGTGGTAGTGGTTCCGCCTAGTGAAACAGAGCGAGTTGTTCGGGATGCTGCTCAAGCAGGAATACAGCACGTCTGGATGCAACAAGGGTCCGAATCAGAAAACGCAATTCAATTCTGTGAAGAGCAAGGCATCAACGTCATCTATGGTGAGTGCATTCTGATGTTTGCCGAACCGACCGGCTTACATCATCGAATACATCGTGGACTTTGGGGATTGTTAGGAAAATTGCCAAAATAGCGATCACCCTAACCCACGCTCCACCCGACAGCCAGGGGCTGACCGGGGGACCGAGGACGGAAGACCGGGAAAAACCATCTGGCTGCAGGTACCCTCACCAGGGTGCTTCGCAAAGCTCTCCCGTTAACTGCCAAATATTAAACACCAACACCATTGACAAATCTAGAAAAAATTGTATGATTTGTACATAATTTCGTACATTTTTTGTTATTATATTTTGTACATAATTAAAGGGCAGCCATGTTTAGAACAACAACTGTAACTAAACTAAGGTCAGATTTATCTTCTATTATTGCAAACCTAGAAGATGGACCTCTCCTGGTACTTTCTCACAGCAAACCTAAGGCAATGCTTATCGAACCCGAGTTATTTGATAATTTGATTAAGAGGGTAGAGCTTTTAGAGGATCTACTGGATGGACGCCAAGCTCTATCGGAATATATTCAGAATCCTGACGTTGCTACAGATGCTGAAGAAGTATTTGAGCGGATTGGTCAATGACTCTTACGTACAAACTAAAAATCCACCACAAGGTAGAAAAGCAGCTTCAGCGAATACCCAAGAAACAACTTGAGCGCGTGGTTAATACCATGCGCTCTCTTCGTGAAGATCCCAGACCATCTGGTTGCGTTAAACTTGAAGAACAACTTTATAGAGTCAGACAGGGTCAATATCGAATCATCTATGCAGTATTTGAGGATCAAGTAGTTGTTGTTATCTGTAAAGTTGCCAGAAGGTCTGAGGATACCTACAAGAATATCCAAACTCTTTTAACCCGAGCAGAGAATGTTCTCGGCACCGAGGACTGACAATTTGTCAGCTAACCCCCGCTCCACCCGACAGCCAGGGACAGACCGGGGTGGCGTTGGGTGTGTTGTTAAAAATGGTAAAGCGAGGGGACATCGACTCTGATGACCAGGTAGTCGTGATCTCCACTGCGCATGGTCTTAAATTTACTGAATATAAAATTGATTATCATCAGAATAAGTTAAGGGATGTTATCAACCGGCACGGCAATTCTCCCATTGAGCTTCCCCCCGATCTTGATCTGGTAAACGAGGCTATCAATCGCTCGATTCGTTAATGAGTATCTTCATCGTTAATATGGTGGGAATCTCCCTTACATTAATCCTCACAAGTTTTTAGATTTATATATTTTCTCAAATCCCAACCTTGAATCTATTCAAGAGTATACAGCAGGGCATCAATGCCCAAAAGATAAGAGGTCATACCGAAGCCGGTAATTGTTCCCTTGCACACTGGCGCAATGACAGATTGGTGGCGAAACTTTTCCCGTGCCAGGATATTTGTCAAATGAACCTCGATGACAGGGATATCAATCGCCGTAATTACATCGCGTAACGCTACAGATGTATGGGTATATCCACCTGGATTAAAGACCACACCATCAGCCCAGCTTTGCGCATCTTGCAATGCATCTATCAATACACCCTCATGGTTTGATTGCAGGCAAGTCACTTTAACCCCAAGTTCAAGGGCTTTTTCAGACAATAGAGTATTAATTTCGTCAAGGGTCATTGAACCATATATTTCTGGTTCTCGCCCCCCCATCAGGTTCAGGTTAGGCCCATGCAAGACCAAGACTTTCATGCCTCCTCCAATACTGAAAATAAATTATCAACTTCTATACCTACTTTTACTTCACCAATTCTTGCTGGCAATGCAAAACGAACTGATCCCGCAGATTTTTTCTTATCTCTTTTCATTGCACTTATGATATTTGTGTGCAGTAAATCTTTAGGGATTTCAACCGGAAGTCCTAATCCTTTAAGCGTTTCTGCCAGCTTATCAGATAAACCCATCTCCGCCACAGTCAAACGTTCCGCAAACCTGGCCTCAGCTACCATCCCAACAGCCACTGCCTCACCATGGAGTAAATTGAAATTGCTGACTAGCTCCACTGCGTGACCTACCGTATGGCCAAAATTCAGCACTGCGCGATAGCCTTTCTCATAAGGATCTTCTTCAATTACATTCACTTTGACGGCTATAGCACGTCGTATTACTTCCGATATGTTTTTTGTGATAACATCCCAACCCAGGCTGCAAAGATCAAATAATCCCGGGTCGGCAATAACACTGTGTTTTACAACCTCCGCTAACCCGGCTCGCAACTCACGTTCAGGTAAGGTGAACAGCACATCTGGATCAACTAGCACAAACCGGGGTGGATGAAATGCACCCACCAGATTCTTGCCTTCCGGTAGGTCAAAACCAGTCTTACCACCCATACTGGCATCCACCATAGCAAGCAAGGTCGTTGGAACTGCGATCCATCCACAGCCTCGCATGAAGGTTGCCGAAACAAATCCTGCCAGGTCACTAACCACACCACCGCCAAGTGCGATTAGTGTGCTTTTTCGATCAAGATTCGCTTCCAAACATCCCCGCCACAATAACATAACTGTTTCGATGGTCTTATGCTCCTCGCCAGACGGGATAAGTATTTTATTAACTATATATCCTGCCTCCTCCAAGGAAGCCAAGACTCGATCATAATACAGTTGAGCAACATTCTCATCACTCACAACCAATACCGCACCATCCACTGCTCGCGATTTAAGCATCTCACCGAGTGTATTCAATCCGCCTTCACGAACCAATACATCATAACCAGGCTCCATGGATTGAAGGTGGTAACATCCCAACAATCGCTGGATACTCTTGGCAACCTGCTTTGGTGACTCGGAGGCATCCACACGCAGGGGAAACGAATCGTAGTGCGCCTGTCTGCGCTTGAGCAATGACTTGAGTGCCGTTTCTTTTTCACCAGTTAACAAGGGCCGCTGATTTTTATCCTGTGCCAGGCGAGTTGAGAGCGTGGATAGATCTGTTTCAAGAAAAACCACCTTTCCATGTGTTTCCACTAGGCTGCGGTTCTCATCAGACAGCAATGCACCGCCACCCAGCGACACAACAAGGTCCAATTCATTAACACAATTTTGTAAGATATTTTTTTCTGATTCTCGAAATCTTAACTCTCCTTTTTCCGCTATGAACTGTGAGATGGTTTGTCTAAATTTATTCTCAATCTCAGCATCGAGGTCAAGGAATGGTAACTTGAGATTTAGAGCCAGCAATTTACCAACTGTTGATTTCCCACTGCCTGAAGGACCATATAGAAAAATATGCATAATTACTCCCACCAATCGTGTGCATGATTATCCATCGGAAGATCTTCAAGCCGCCCTTGACGCAAAGATTCAAATCGTGGTTTCATTTCAGTCAAAGAATCGCCACCCAGTTTTTTGATGAGCTCGTCAGCAAGAACATAAGCAACCATCGCTTCAAGAATGGGGACAGCTCGTGGTACGGGGCAGAAATCAGAACGTTCGTATTTGGTGAGGGATCCTTTACCAGTCGCCAGGTCTACAGTTTTTTGTGGATTGAGGGTAGTGGCAATGGGTTTCATGGCAACACGGATGAGGATCGGCTGACCATTTGAAATTCCCCCTTCCGTGCCACCGGCACGATTAGTAGTCCGCTTTAGAACACTACCTTCTAATCGAATTTCATCTTGCACTTTTGTACCTAATAAACGCGCATTTTCAAAAGCGTTGCCAACTTCTACTCCCTTCATTGCTTGAACAGACATAACCGCTTGAGCCAGACGTGCTTCAAGACGGCGATCCCATTGTGTGAAAGATCCAAGCCCAATAGGTACATTGATTGCAAAGATCTCAATTATGCCACCCAATGTATCTTTACTTTGAGTGATTTCCTTAATATGCGCTCTCATCTTCTTCGCTGCAAAAGGATCAGGGCAGCGGACATCATTCTTTTCAGCCATTTCATAACGATCCTCTAGATTACTTTCTATTAAATCGGATTCAACTTCTCCAATGCTCCTCACGTAACCACCAACGATTATCCCAAATTGGGATAAAAAGTGTTTAGAAACCGCACCTGCCGCAACGCGCATGGTCGTCTCCCGGGCCGAGGCACGCTCAAGCGATGGGCGCAAATCTCGATACCCGTATTTAACTGCCCCAGTCAAATCGGCATGACCAGGACGTAATTTGGTCATCGGTTCTACAGCTTTGTTCTTCCAGTTGACGTGGTCTGCGTTTTCGACCAGCATTGCGATAGGCGCTCCTGTGGTCTCTCCGGCCAAAACTCCACTCAAAATCTGGACGGAGTCTTTTTCGATCTTCATTCTCTCTCCAGAACCATAGCCCTTTTGGCGCCGGGCTAGTTCGAGATCAATGATGGAGACATCAAGCGGGAGACCTGCGGGCATACCATCCAAAATAACCGTTAATGCAGGACCATGGGATTCCCCTGCAGTCAAAAATCGTAAACTCATTTATCCTCCACTGCACCATATAAATATTCACGGGGAACGACACACCCCGTCCAAAGTTCAAAAGCCATCGCTGCTTGTTCTACCAGCATGCCCAAACCTGTGATTGCAAGAATCCCCGCTGCTCGTGCATCAAGTACAAATTTCGTCTCCCTCGGGTTATAGACCAGGTCATAAAAAACAGCCGCTTGAGGATAAGACAGCCCAGCCGGCCAGGGAGAATTTTCGATCTGAGGTGACATACCCAAAGGGGTAGCATTGATTATCAAATGAAGGGGGAATTTTAATGATCGGATGGTATTGGCCTTTAATTCGATATTCGATATTTTGGAATTATATTCCGGGTAAAGGGTTAGAAACGTTTGGGCACTTTGAGGACGGCGGGTAGCGAATGTGACATTCCACCCCTCATTTACAAGCGCATATGAAATTGCACGCGCCGATCCACCTCCACCAAAGACAAGAGCATTATTATTTCCTTTGTTATCCCAGATCGTCTCGGGTAATAATTTTCTTAAATCCGTCAGGAACCCGGGAGCATCTGTATTGTTTCCTATTAATTTGCCGTTTTGCATCGAAATAGTATTAACTGCACCGATGGCTTTTGCTGTTGGCGTGAGTTCGTCAAGCAAAGGTAGAACTAATTGTTTGAGCGGGATGGTCACGTTCAGCCCCAAAAGCTCGCCCCTGCGAACACGATGAAGTAAACGCTTCAACAATTGAATATCATTGGATCTAACAGGAAACAGGGAATAATCGCCATGTAATTTACTAAATTCCAAGGCAGCATTGTGGATTTTTGGTGAATAGCTGCCCTGCAGTGGATAACCTATTAAACCCAGATTTATCATTCTAATGAATCCAATACATCGAAGAAATTGGGGAAAGTTTTAGAAACACAACCAGGATTTTCAATCACGATTCCGGGAACGCGTAAACCTATCAGCGAAAAGGCCATTGCCATGCGGTGGTCGTTGTATGTTTGAATCGTTGCAGGGTGGAATTCATTACAGGGATAAATCGTCATACCATCCTCATGTTCATCGACCTGAACACCAATTTTCCTTAGTTCGTTACAGGTAGCTGATATGCGATCCGTCTCTTTGAAGCGGGCCGAGGCAATACCTCGAATCCGGGTGGGCGATGTCGCAAACGGCGCCACCGCTGCCAGGGTCTGGGCTGTATCCGGAATATTACCCATATCAATATCCATACCCATTAAATCCGTTGGCCCCGTGATCTCAATCGAGTTATTAGATTGAGCTACCTCACATCCCATTTTTTCCAAAACATCCAAGAAACGAATGTCCCCCTGCTTCGAAATGCGGTTGATGTTATTAACGCAAATGGTACCACCGCAAATAGCGGGTGCGGCAAAAAAGTAGGCTGCTGCCGAGGCATCTGATTCAATTCGGAAGCTTGGAACTGGATTGTATTGAGCAGGATTTACTAAAAAGCGTTTGTAGCCATCACGATCTACATTAATACCAAAATCAAACATAACCAATAAAGTCATATCCACATAAGGTTTGGAGTAGAGTTCAGTGGTTATTTCGATTTCGACAGGATCCTTGGCATAGGGGGCAACCATCAATAAAGCAGATAAGAATTGGGATGAGATATTGCCTGTAACTTTTGTTTTCCCACCAGGCAGTCCCGAAGCGATGATTTTAATCGGTAGGCAATTAGTTGTATGCTGATTGTTAATTGAGTCCACATTAGCTCCCAATTCTTTCAGGGCACCTACTAAATCTCCGATGGGTCGTTCTCTCATACGAGTATCACCATCTACCGAGTAATTACCGTTCCCCAAAGTGAGAAATGCCGAGAGAAAACGGGCTGCCGTACCTGCATTACCAATAAAAAGATCAGCTTGTTTTGCAGGGATTTTTCCTCCCAAACCCTGGATTGTCATCCGCGTATTTTCGGGAGAAACGGTTATGTCAAAACCCAGCGTTTGGAGCGCGTTTGCAAAATAATAGGAATCTTCAGAAAAAAGTGCGTTGTTAATCGTTGTGATACCGTCTGCCAAAACGGCGATGAGCAACGAGCGGTTGGTCAGCGATTTGGAACCCGGAACCCGAACACAGGAATTGAGAGAGTGGAGAATGGGTTCAATTTCAATGGAGTTAGATGCTTGTCTGGGATTCATATTCTGGAGGAAGTTATCCCATCAGTGAGTGAAATTGATTTTGGGCTGCATCCAGGATGGACTTTAATTGAGTAGAGTCATCTTCTTGCAGAGCTGATTCGATTTTGGAGAGTTGAGCCTGCAAAAGGTGCACGGCAGCCATTACATTATCACGGTTTGAAAGGAGCACACCCAGCATCATGCTTGATGGTGTGCCAGCCAACCTTAATGACGAACGCAGTCCAGGACCAATAAGCGGAATTGCCTCTTCGGGAGCGGCCAGCGCAAGGGCTGATGAGAGCAGGTATGGCAGATGACTGGTGGAGGCAACGATGTGATCGTGGTCGTCGGCGTTGAGCCAGATGGGATGTGCGCCAAGAGCCTCAATGATTTGAATAGCCGCCTGGCGGGCATTTTGACTCGTACGTAATAAGGGAGTTAACACGAAGGGTGCATCCCGGTAAAGGAAACGTTCGGCATTCTCCAGTGTGAGACGCTCGCGACCACAAATGGCATGTCCTCCGAGAGGATCAAAGTTAGGGGGTAGGTTATCGAGGGCATTAACTATCGTCCGCTTTGAGGAACCAATATCAAGCACAATACAGGGATATTGAACATAATCAGGAAGGCGGTGAATCCACTCGATGATGGCAGGGACGGGACAGGCCAGGATTACAAGGTTTGCGTCAGCCAGAATTATCTCGGGATCGCTCCCGGCAACGTGAACAATCTCTGTTTGGCGGGCAAGCTTTAGTGTAGCATCAGAAGAGTCGATAGCACTCAATCGTTGGCAACGATCCTTCAGAGAAAGTGCAAGGGAACCGCCCATCAGTCCTAATCCAATAATAACAATATTGGCAGATTTAAGCGAAAAGTTAGGCTTATTCATGAACTACTATCACCTTTCTCCCTGGGAATAGGGAATTTAGCGGGAACTAGGCGGCGGTCAATAACTTCAGCAATCAACTTGATTTTAGATACCATTCTGGCAAAATCTTCGGGAGTGAGCGACTGTTGGCCATCGGAGATGGCATGAGCCGGGTCTTGATGTACTTCAACCATGATGCCATCAGCACCGGCGGCAACGGCAGCCATAGATACAGGAGTCACGTAATTGGCATGTCCGGTGGAATGACTTGGATCGAGTATCACAGGTAGGTGTGTTAGTGATTTAAGCACCGGTATGGCATTGATATCTGTTGTGTTGCGGGTGGCGGTTTCGAAGGTGCGAATGCCACGCTCACATAAAACTACCTGATTATTGCCTCCCGCGAGAATGTACTCAGCCGCCAGGAGCAGGTCTTCGATCGTAGCACTCATCCCACGCTTAAGCAGCACGGGAATACGAGTGTCACCAACCGCGCGTAAAAGGTTGAAGTTTTGCATATTGCGGGCGCCGATTTGGAGCATATCCACATACTTGATCATTTCAGGTACCTGCGAGACAGCCATTACCTCAACAACAATAGGCAGACCGGTTAATTTCCTAGCTTCGGCCAGATAATTAAGTCCTTTTTCGCCTAACCCCTGGAAAGAGTAGGGAGATGAGCGCGGTTTGAAGACACCACCCCGTAAAGCATTTGCACCTGTTTCTTTGATTATTTGCGCTATTTCGATGATCTGCGAACGAGATTCTACTGAACATGGCCCCGCTATAATCAGAATTTCATCGCCGCCAATGGTGAATCCGTTCAGTGGGATTATCGAGTTTTCCGGGTGGAATTGTCGAGAAGCAAGCTTGTAAGGTTGAGAAATGCGCTGAACGGACTGCACTCCCAATAAAGTTTCGAAGACATGGGGAGAAACGCTGTGGCTCTCACCAACAACACCGATAACTGTTTGATTAACGCCAACGCTGGTATGAGCGGATAAATTGTTATCTTCAATACGCTCGATAACATGGTCAACCTGTTCCTGGGTTGCTCCCGGATGCATAATAATCATCATGATATTCTCCTTATGTCCTTATCCTCTAGGCCTGAGGGGCAAAATCAAAATGTGAGAATTAGAGTCGATAATACTTAAACGTCGGCAACTTTCTTTTGGAGAAAGTTCCAGGGAGCCGCCCATCAGTCCCAATCCATTAATAAAAACATTGGCAGTGTTGAGTGAGAAATAAGGCTTATTCATGAACTACTTTCACCTTTCTCCCAGGGGAAGGGTAAATTTCGAGGGAACCAGGCGGCGGTCAACAGCTTCAGCAATCAACTTGATTTTAGATACCATAATGGCGAAATCTTCTGGGGTGAGCGACTGTCGTCCGTCTGAGATAGCATGAGCGGGATCTTGATGCACTTCTACTATGATACCGTCAGCACCGGCGGCAACAGCTGCCTTAGATACTGCAGACACGTAGTTGGCATATCCAGTGGAGTGACTGGGGTCGAGTATCACGGGCAGATGAGTAAGTGATTTTAACACTGGGATGGCATTGATGTCAGTAGTGTTGCGGGTGGCAGTCTCAAAGGTACGGATGCCCCGCTCGCATAAAACTACCCGGTTGTTACCTCCAGCGAGAATGTACTCGGCCGCCAGGAGCAGATCTTCGATCGTGGCACTCATACCACGCTTAAGCAGAACGGGAATACGAGTGTCGCCGACCGCACGCAGAAGGTTAAAGTTTTGCATATTGCGGGCACCAATTTGGAGCATATCCACATATTTGATCATATTTGACACCTGCGAAACAGCCATAACTTCAACAACGATTGGCAGCCCGGTCAACTCCCTGGCTTCGGCCATGTACTGAAGCCCTTCTTCGCCCAGTCCTTGAAAAGAGTAGGGAGACGAGCGCGGTTTGAAGACTCCTCCCCGTAAAGCATTTGCGCCTGTTTCTTTGATTATTTGGGCCAGGTCGATAATCTGCGAACGAGACTCAACCGAACAAGGACCCGCTATGATCGGAATTTCGTCCCCGCCAATGGTGAATCCGTTCAGTGAGAAAATCGAGTTTTCCGGGTGGAATTGTCGAGAAGCAAGCTTGTAAGGCTGAGAAATGCGTTGTACGGCCTGCACTCCCGACAGAGTTTCGAAGACATGGGGAGAAACGTTATGGCTCTCACCGACAGCACCAATAATTGTTTGTTCCACACCAACGATGGAATGAGCTGACAAATTATTTACTTCGATGAGCTCGATAACATGGTCAACCTGTTCCTGGGTTGCTCCCGGTTGCATAATAATCATCATGATATTCTCCTTATGTTCTTATTCTTCAGGCACGAGGGGCAAGATCAGGTCGTAAATTAACGGCGTCACGCAAATAAATATGTTGGATGGAATTTTGTTCTTTGTCAGTATTCCAAAATATGAGCACACGGATACATAACGGCAAACTATTGGGGACGGAAATTTCGTGGGCACTCAGCATTGGAACCCGGTCCCAGCCCATTTTCCGTGCGGCCAGGGCAGGAAATGTCGAAACAATATCATCAGTTGTTGTAAAGATGGCACTGGCGATGTCATCCGTTATCAGGTCTGGATTGGATAAAATGATTGTGTCCAGTAATTCATGAACTGCAGTGAGGACATTTTCAGATGAGTCTAAGTCAATAGTCGTTGCGCCGCGGATTCCGCGAGTGGTCATGATGCCTCCATATAAATAAAAAAAGCGAGCCGTTTGGCTCGCTCTATCAAAAAACGCAGGTTATCTCTTGAACCTATCGCTTAAGCGCCACCAACGGCAACCGAGGTCGGGAGCCGTAATAGTAGCTTGTAAAATAGAAGCGATTGGATAGTTGCATATTGAAGTTCATTCTATATTAGTCCACTGGATACGTCAAGCCTCAAATCGAGGATAAGTACCGAGCACCCGCAGCATGAGTGCATATTCTCCCAGATGGTCAAGGGCACGCTGGGCAGAATCTTTCCCCTCTGTACAGGTGAAGTCCACATAAAATAAGTACTCCCATGGTTTCCCTGTTAACGGGCGCGACTCGATCTTAGTCAGGTCAATATCGCGCAAGGCAAACACACTCAAGGCTTTAAACAACGCCCCCGGTTGGTTATTGAGTGTAAATACGATCGAGGTTTTGGATTTGCTGTCTGATTTCACCGGCTTTGATTTAATCTCCAAAAAACGAGTGAAATTCTCCGGATTATCCTCGATGTTCTCCTGTAAAATTTGCATCTCATAGATTTCAGCTGCCTGTTTCGATGCAATTGCTGCCGTTGTCCGCTCACCGCTGGATTTGAGGATCTTGACACTGCCTGCTGTATCGTAGACTGGTTCTATCTTTACCCCTAACTCACGCAGGTATTCAGCGCATTGTCCCAATGCCTGAGGGTGACTGATAACATGCTTAATTCTAGACAGTTTAACATCCGGAAACCCAATCAGGCAATGACGCACGGGTAAAAAATACTCACCTACGATATACAGCTCATGACGCAGCAGCAGGTCATAGTTCTGATAGACACTACCTGCTAAAGAATTTTCAATGGGGATTAATCCAGAATGGCATTCCCCTGATGCGACGACCGCGAAAACATCATCAAATGACTCCTGCGGCACCATCTCGGGTGCATCAAAATAACCATAGCCAGCTTCCTCACTGTAAGCACCCGGTTCACCCTGATAAGCAACTTTCATTTCATCCTCCTACCTGCCGCTTAGCCCACTCTAAAATTTCTCGGATTCCCTTTTCTACATTTTCGTCAGATGCGGTAATCGACATGCGGACAAATCCTTCCCCCTGCTCCCCAAAGGCTGAGCCAGGGACGAGTCCCACCCCAGATTGCTCCAGTATCTGCTCACAGATTTCTAGCGAGGTCATATTGATGGCTCGAAAATCAAGGAAGAAATAAAAGGCTCCCTGTGGCGCCACCACGCGGACAGATGTTTCTCCTTCCCCACGAGTAGCTTGCATTACAATTTCTCGACGGCGGGTGTAGACCGCCCGCATTTCCGCCGCGGCAGTTTTCACACCTTCATCACTGAGGGCGAAGGCAGCTGCTTTTTGAATAAAAGGAGCTACACAAGTAATAGAGTTTTGCCCAGCTTTAAGTGCGTTCTCAATTACCCGCTTTGGCGCAGCCAGATATCCCACCCGCCATCCTGTCATGGCATAGGTTTTGGACAGGCTATTGACTAAAAGTGTGCGGTCCTTAACGCCCGGGAATGCACCAGCGGAAATCGGTTTTTCACTATAGTACAGATTCTTATAAACTTCATCGCTGACCACCCACAGATTGTGTTCGCCAGCAAACTCTTGTAATTTTTGGAGATATTCTCGCGAGGGATATACTCCTGTGGGATTGGCCGGGTAATTGATAACCAGTGCTCGGGTTTTGGGTGTCAGAGCTTCTTTCCAGGCCTCGAGAGGCGGTATAAAGTTGTCGTCTGCTGCTGCAGGAACGGAGACAACTCGTCCACGCAATAACTTAACCATATTGACATGAGTAGGCCAACTTGGGTCAGGGATTAAAATATCATCACCTGGATTAAGAATGGATTGAAGAGCGAGATAATAGGCATGGACGCCACCATGGGTCACCAGAATTTCAGTCTCAGGATCATAAGGCTTGATCTCTGAGGAACAATTGTTATTGGAATTCAATCTGGCGGCGGCAGCTTCCCGTAGTTCTGGGTCACCACGGCTGGGGCCATAATGAGTTAACCCTGCCTCCATTGCTTTTATTGCAACCTCTAGGACTGCAGGCGGGGTTTTAAAATCCGGGTCACCAATATGGAGTGGAATGATTTTTCGTCCATTTTCACTGAGTGCCAGCAAGCGGTCCGCGATTGCAACCGTAGACGATTGTCGGATTTGTTCAAATACATTATTCAGTTTCATAACATTTATAAAGATACCATGAAACCTGTATCTTTCCTTCTTGGGCCCATCCCGGACCGCATTGTGAGGGAAAAAACCTCAAGTGATGTTGGGGTAGTTTCTTCATTTAAGAGCATGAAGCCAGATATATCCAAGGATATAAAACTATATGGTCAGCCGCTGAATATTGTGGAAAAAATCCGCAATATCTTCGCCATTTGTAGAGAAAAGGTGCAAATCTATCCTAAAACAGATGTTATGACACCCATTATGATTTGAAAGTGCTCCGGTGCTCTCCTCGAGGAGGACATCGGTAGAGAGTCATTTAACCAATTCAGGAGTTGGCACTTCAATATAATCAAGCCATTCAGCAGATCGTTTCCCTCTGCCCCCAACAGTTTGGAAAAATAATTCTTGGATGCTTTCTGTGATTGGTCCCCGTTTTCCATCCCCTACAGGGCGGTGGTCAACTCTGGTCACAGGTGTTACTTCTGCGGCTGTACCGCAGGCAAATAATTCATCTGCTGTATACAATTGATCACGCGAAATCTCCTCCTCGACAACCTGGAACCCCAGATCCTCTGCCAGGATCATCACCGTATCTCTGGTAATTCCTTCCAGGATAGCAGCCCTGGGTGGTGTGAAAATCGTACCCTTCTCAACTAGAAACAAATTCTCCCCGGTACATTCGGCTACATGTCCCTCTGGATCAAGCATAATAGCCTCATCAAAGCCATTGCGTACAGCATCAGTCTTGGCTAACACGGAATTGGCATAATTCCCGGTGATTTTCGCTTTGGTCATGGTGACATTGATATGGTGCCTGGTAAAGGACGATACTCCCATGTGAACCCCATTCTCCAACCCACTTTCTCCCAGGTATGCCCCCCATTCCCAGGTTGAGATACTCACATGAGGATTTGCAATATCCATATTCAACCCGAAGGTACCATCAAAATAAAGCAGAGGGCGAATATAACAGGATTGAAACCCGTTCACTCGGATGACTTCATGTGTTGCGTGTTGCAGCTCTTCAACCGTGAAGGGCATTTCCAGCAAACCGAGGATCAAAGCTGAATCCAAAAAGCGCTCAAGGTGTTCCTGGAGGCGAAAGACAGCAGGTCCTTTATCCGTTTGATAACAACGGATTCCTTCAAAAACACCATATCCATAATGAAGGGAGGCAGTCTGGATATGGATCTTGGCATCATTGTAGGCAATCATCTCGCCGTCCATCCAAATATAATCTGATGAAAAATTCATCTCTGTGTTCTCCTAATCGAATTTTCTTTCTTGATCTTATTTACCATCTTTCTTGTTCTCCCGACCTCTTCATCCGGTAACGGTTTTTCAAGGGAGGGTAGGCACTTATCTTCTTGTCTTGTGTTGACCACAGTTTTATAGTTCATAAAAAAGTAATGATTTCCGCGACCATTTCATTTGTATCCAGGGTTTTTTCATCTAGTTTTGCAAGATCCACAGTGCGGTATCCCGCCAAAATGGCTGAATCTACCGCCTGCTCCACGGCCCGGGCAGCATCCTCCAGGCCCAGTGAATAACGGAGCAGCAGTGCTACAGAAAGAATAGCTCCAATTGGGTTGGCTATCCCTTGACCGGTAATGTCAGGCGCTGATCCATGGATGGGTTCATACATCCCGCGTGGTTTTCCATATTGGTTCAATTCCTCTCCCAGGGAGGCAGAGGGCAGGTTGCCCATTGAACCAACCAGCAGCGAAGATTCATCCGTGAGAATATCGCCAAACATATTGGTAGTCACCACCACATCAAAAGAAGATGGTCGGAGCAGCAGATGCATGGCTGCTGCGTCCACCAGCATGTTTTCCAATTCAACCTCGGGGTATGATTCAGCTACTTGCCCTACCACCTGCCGCCAAAGACGAGAAGTTTCGAGAACATTTGCCTTATCAACTGAGGTGACTTTACTCCTGCGATCACCCGCAAGCTGGAACGCCAGATCAGCGACCCGTTGGATCTCAATATCTGTATAACTCATGGTATCAACCGCTTGTTCCACGCCGTTATTGGTACTGCGTCCCTGGGGTTGTCCAAAATAAATACCTCCCGTCAGCTCACGCACAACCAGTAAATCCACACCCTGTAAATACTCAGTTTTTAACGGTGAAGACTCAAATAGCTCAGGATGAGGTTGAACAGGGCGTAAGTTCGCGAATAAACCCAACCCCTTCCTTAATCCGAGCAGTCCTTGTTCAGGACGCACTTTCGCCAGAGGATCGTCCCACTTAGGACCGCCCACTGCACCCAGTAATACAGCATCCGATTCCAGACAAGCATCCAGAGTTACCTCAGGTAGAGCGACACCGGTGGCGTCGATTGCCGCACCACCAACAAGATATTCCTCAAGCTGGAATTCTTGATTGAATTTATCCCCAACCACTTCCAGGATCTTTTGGGCAGCTATAGTTACTTCGGTGCCGATACCATCTCCGGGAAGAACAACAATATTTGCTTTCATTTGACGTTCCTTTCTCAGTGTCAGATCTTTACCTGCATATCAGTCTTGTTCGTCAAGCAGCGCGTATTCCATACTGTCGGCTAAGGCCCGCCAACTAGCCTCAATGATATTGGTACTGGCACCAACGGTACTCCAGCGATCTAATCCGTTCTGAGTATCAATCAGCACTCGAACGTTAGCAGCTGTACCGCTTTCGCTGTCCAGAATACGCACTTTGTAATCATCCAGGCGGATATCAACTAAACGGGGATATACGCCAATCAGCGCTTTCCGCAAAGCGGCATCCAGAGCATTAACAGGTCCATTGCCTTCTGCTGCAGTGTGAAAGACTTGATCGCCAACACGCACCTTCACGGTCGCTTCGGCAAAGACGCCTCGCCCCTGGCGATGTTCCACTATCGTCATAAAATCAATCAATTCAAAGGGTTTCTTATAGCCGGGTTTCATACGACGCACCATCAGGTTAACTGATGCTTCAGCACTTTCGAATGTGAATCCTTGCGCTTCCAAATCTTTGATCTGAGTGACGATTTCTTTGGCTTGATCCCGATCCATTTCCAACCCAAACTGGTGAGCTTTATCGATTACATTTCCTCGACCCGAGAGGTCAGAGACTAATGTCTGTCGCTGATTGCCAACTAGTTCGGGATTGATATGCTGGTAGGAGTCCTCATTTTTAAGCGTGGCTGCAACATGGATGCCACCTTTGTGGCTGAAGGCGCTTTTACCCACAAAGGGGAGCTGTGAATTAGCAGGCAGGTTAGCCACTTCATCCACAAAATGCGAAAGATCAGTCAATTGGGCTAGATTCTCGTCGCTCACACAAGAAAAGCCCATTTTGATTTGAAGATTTGGGATTATAGTACATAAATTCGCATTGCCAACTCGTTCTCCATATCCATTAATTGTCCCCTGAACATGGACTGTTCCAGCCCGGACAGCTGCCAGAGTATTTGCCGTACCGTTACCCCCATCATTGTGAGCGTGGATTCCCAAATCAATATCAAAAAGTTTCCTGATGGCAGTAACGATTTCCTCGATTTCCCAGGGATAGGTTCCCCCGTTTGTATCGCAGAGCACAAGAGTGTCTGCTCCGCCCTTAACCGCGGCATTTAAGGTTGCGATGGCATAATCAGGATGGGCTTTGAAACCATCAAAAAAATGTTCGGCGTCATAAATTACTTCCTTGCCCTGTTTATTCATGTAGGCCACACTATCTTCGATCATGGCCAGGTTTTCTTCCCGGCTGGTCTCCAGCACATCATAAACGTGTAAATCCCAACTCTTGCCTACCAGAGCAACCACAGTTGTTTCTGCATCAAGCAAAGCTTGCAGGTTCTGGTCCTGTTCCGGGGAAGTGTTCTTTCGCCGCGTGGAACCAAAAGCAACTACTTTGGCGTGCTCAAAGCTCATCGATTGAATCCGAACAAAGAATTCAGCATCCTTGGGATTTGATCCCGGCCACCCCCCTTCTATATAATCAACACCGAACTCGTCCAGGCGGCGAGCGATTTTCAATTTGTCATTGACAGAAAGCGAGATCCCTTCACCCTGGGTGCCATCTCGCAGCGTAGTATCATATATATGCACATTAGATATAGTCATCCTTTCTTTTCCTCTTCGGCTTCCCACACTCAGGAACCAATTCAAATGGATACCAATACGCCCAATAAATACCACTTATAGTGGTTGGATTTCACCTATTTGTCAATGTCGTCCGGAATGAAATTCATCCTTGTGTCTATCTTAGAGAACTTTGTCAGATCTCTTTTGCGTTCATAGGATTCGATCAGATCTATGTGTGTAAGCAAGTAACCCAACGGGTCAATTCCTTCTACCAGGCATTTCTTACTGAAGGGATCAATTGGAAATTCGGTTTGAACACCGTCTGGCATGGTCAATACTTGAGATGGGAGATCTATTGTTACTCTGAAAGTGGGGTCTTCTTGAATAATCTCAAATAACTGCTTATGAACAGGGGCTGTGACCTCAACTGGAAGCAGCCCATTTTTTAAAGCATTACTGTGGAAAATATCTGCAAAGGAGGTGCTGATAATAGCCCGAATCCCCCACTGCACCAGAGCCCATGGGGCATGTTCGCGGGATGACCCACAACCAAAATTATCTCCTGTCAGGAGAATTTCCGCATCCTGATAGTGGGGGATGTTGAATGGAAAATCCAGGTTCAATTCACCTGAGGAAAGATATCTCCAGTTTGCAAATAATCCGTTTGCTAAACCATTTTTATCTGTCACTTTCAGATATTGAGCCGAGATAATTTGGTCCGTGTCAACATCATTATAAGGAAGTGGGATCATAAGTGAATTCAGGGTGTGGAAAGTTTCCATAATCTCTCAATAAGTATCTGAATAAAAATGATTAGGCCAACAGTGTTCTGGGGTCAGTAATTTGTCCGGAGATTGCTGATGCGGCAGCGGTGAGGGGGCTGGCCAAAAACGTTCGACCTCTTTTTCCCTGCCGGCCTTCAAAATTCCGATTGCTTGTGCTGACAGCATACTGTCCAGGAGATAATTGATCTCCATTCATGGCCAGGCACATACTACAGCCTGAATAACGCCACTCTGCACCTGCAGCTAGGAATATTTTATCTAGTCCCTCCTCCTCAGCCTGTCGGCGCACACTTTCTGATCCTGGTACAACCAGCATCTGTAATCCAGGAGCAATCGTTCGATCCTGCAGTAGAGAGGCTGCAGTGCGAAGATCTGTGATGCGGCCGTTTGTGCAGCTTCCCAGGAAGACCACATCAACGGCCTGGCCGATCAGTGCTTGACCTGGAGTTAGATCCATATACTTCAGGGCTTTTATCAGTGCTTTCCGCCGGATTGGATCCGGCTCGGCCTCTGGATCAGGGACAGTAGAATCAATGAAAATTCCCATATCTGGACTTGTTCCAAATGTGATCATCGGAGTTAATTCAGAGGCGTCCAGAGAAACTTTTCTATCGTAATTTGCTCCGGGGTCAGATTTCAGTTTTCGCCAATGGATCAAGGCCTGGTCCCAAGCATTTCCCTGGGGAGCATTTGATTTATCTTTTAAATATTCAAAGGTGATTTCATCGGGGGCTACCATTCCAGCCCGGGCACCGGCTTCAATGGTCATGTTGCAGAGAGTCATCCTTGCTTCCATATCGAGGGACCGGACTACCTCTCCGGTGTATTCAATCACCTGACCAGTTCCTCCTCCAATACCAATTTCCTTTATTAAGGCCAATACCAGATCTTTCGACGTCACACCTCTAGGGAGCTGGCCTGAAAAATCAACCCGCATGGTCTGAGGACGAAACTGCAGCAAACTTTGGGTGGCCAGTACATGTTCAACTTCGCTGGTGCCAATGCCAAATGCCAGAGCGCCAAATGCTCCATGAGTAGCTGTGTGGCTGTCCCCACAAACAATGGTCATACCAGGCTGTGTCAGCCCCAACTCAGGTCCAATGACATGGACAATCCCACGCTGCGGATGATTCAGCCCATAAAGGGGTATACCAAACTCCCGGCAATTGTTTTCTAATTTCTGTAATTGTTGCGCACCAGACTCATCAATGGATGTCAGAGTGAGATCTTTCGTGGGAGTTGAATGATCCATAGTGGCAAGTGTAAGATCCGGACACCGGACAGCTAATCCCTTTTCCTGCAGCCCATTAAAGGCCTGAGGCGAGGTCACTTCATGAACGAGATGTAAGTCAATATATAGGACTGCCGGCGTATCTGGCTCCTGAAGAACTACGTGAGACTCCCAAATCTTGTCGAAAAGAGTTTTTGGTGATTTCATATTATTTTTTTGAGAAGCTTGAGAGATCCCATTTGTTCGGGATAGTGTTTGGTTTTGGGAACGTTTCCATGCGTTCTGGAGTTTGATCACTTCCTGATCTCTTTCCCTCGTGATCTGGTTTTTGGCCAGAAGGGGACTGGGTGCTTTTGGATTTTTGAGATTCAGGGCCTGGTTTTGCAGAATGATTGGGTGTTTTGTTTGTCATTATTCTCCTCCTTAAGGAAAATTGAATGGATGTATATTCCAAAAAACATCCTGATTAATTCGTAAGTTTGGGTGGTTTTGTTTTGATCGTGCCCAATTCCGCCACCTGGGTATATTCACGGGCATTTATAAGTTTATTCAATCCAGAAAGATAAGCCTTCACGCAGGCAACTATAATGTCGGTATCTGCACCATACCCGCCAAAAGATCGTGGATGAGTGAGACCACTTTGCGGTGATGTGCGTTGGGGAATTGAACCGTTTTTTGGCTCCAACCGGACGGTGACTTCACCAATTGCGTCGATTCCTTCTGTTACTGCATTGATGCTGAACTCCAGCAAAGTGTTAGGCACCTGGACAATAGTATCGATGGCTTTGTAGGCAGCATCGACAGGACCTGTGCCAACCGAGGCCAGAACGTGAAGACCACCATCCTGATCACGTAAACGCACGGTGGCAGTCGGCATGCCCATCGTTCCACAAGTAATCTGTAAACCATCCAAACTGAATATTTCTTCGGCCCGGTACATTTGATCTTCTACCAGGGCTTCCAAGTCCGCATCTGTGATTATTTTCTTCTTGTCTGCTAGTAATTTATAGCTTTGAAAGAGATCAGAAAGTTCTTCTTGTTCAAGGTTAAAGCCTAACTCTTCCAATCGAACCTGAAGCGCATGGCGTCCCGAATGTTTTCCTAAAACTAAACGTGATCGTCTCAGCCCAACTGTTTCAGGGCGCATAATCTCGTAGGTGCTATTATGTTTTAACATACCATCCTGGTGTATACCGGCTTCATGAGCAAAAGCATTCTCACCAACAATGGCTTTATTGGGTTGGACAGGGATTCCCGTATAATTAGATACAATTCGGCTGACGCGGGTGATTTGCGTGGTATCGATCCCTGTCTCAAGCTTAAAAATAGCCTGGCGAGTATACAACGCCATGGCAATCTCTTCCAGGGATGCGTTGCCCGCTCTCTCACCGATTCCGTTCATAGTCACTTCAACTTGACGTGCGCCAGCCTGAATACCAGCCAGCGTGTTGGCTGCTGCCAGACCGAGATCATCGTGGCAATGCACCGAGAGAACAACTTTTTCAACACCATTAGTATTGGCAATAATGCCAGCAACAAGGCTATTAAACTCCCCCGGTGTGGCATACCCAACCGTATCAGGGATATTGAGGACAGTCGCACCTGCCCTGATGGCTTCCTCCAAAACTTGGTAGAGAAATTCGGGATCGGACCGAGCGGCATCTTCCGGAGAAAACTCTACATCAGCGCAGAGGGAGCGAGCATAGGAGACCATCTCACCAACCCGGGCAATTACCTCTTCCGGGGTCATGTCAAGTTTGTACTGCATGTGTACAGGGGAAGTGGCCAAAAAAGTGTGGATGCGGGGTTTTTCCGCTGGCTTGATTGCTTCCCAGGCAGTATTAATATCGTCTCTTAATGCCCGGGCAAGACCGCAGATACAGGGGACTTTATCCTCCCTGCCTTTCGGAGTCCCCACGTCCTGAGCAATTCTTTGAACTCCCTGAAAATCATCAGGAGAGGCAGCTGGAAAACCAGCTTCAATTACATCTACTCCCAAACGGGCCAAGGCACGGGCAATCTCCAGTTTCTCAGTGGAAGTCAAAGACGCTCCAGGGGATTGTTCCCCATCTCTTAATGTTGTATCAAAAAAACTGATATAGTTGTCGCTCATCAAATCTCCTGCATGAATACTGTCTCTAATTATTAAATAGCTGCTTTCTAATCACCTGCTTTGATTGAAACAGCCTCAATGAAAGGCATCATGCTGCGCAGTTCTCGTCCTACAACTTCAAGGGGATGATCTTGATCCTTCTTTCGTTGCTCGTTAAACCAGGAGCGGCCACTCTCGTTTTCCTCAATCCATCCTTTAGCATAGGTTCCGTCCTGGATTTCCCGCAGCAACTGGCGCATGGTATCCCGGGTTGTTTCGGTGATCAATTTTGAACCAGCATAATAATCACCATGCTCTGCTGTATCCGAGACAGAATAGCGCATAAAATTTAATCCGCCGCGGTACATTAAATCAACAATCAGCTTTAACTCATGGAGGCATTCAAAGTAAGCTATTTCTGGTTGGTATCCGGCTTCTGTCAGGATTTCAAAACCACTTTTAACTAAGGCGGAGACTCCTCCACACAGTACAGCCTGCTCACCGAAGAGATCGGTTTCTGTTTCTTCTGAAAACGTGGTCTTTAATACCCCAGCCCGGGTGGCTCCTAATCCCCAAGCATAGGAAATAGCTTCTTCAACTGCTCGGCCGCTGATATCCTGATGAACGGCTAGAAGTGAGGGTGTTCCTCCTCCCTCCTGATATATTTCGCGGACCCTGTGTCCGGGAGCTTTAGGAGCAACCATACTGACATCAACATCCGGAGGTGGGGTGATGGTCATAAAACGAATATTAAAACCATGGGCAAACATGAGTGTTTTCCCTGGGGTCAAGTGAGGTTCGATTTCTGTAAGATAAACCGCCGGTTGGGCTGTATCAGGGATAAGGATCATGATTGTATCCGCCCATTTGGCTGCATCGGAAATTGAAACCACTTCTAGTCCTTCTGCTTCCGCTTTTGATTTCGACCGACTGTTTTCCTGAAGACCCACGCGCACGTTTACGCCGCTGTCGCGTAAATTTAAACTATGGGCATGACCCTGAGACCCGTACCCGATTACTGCAACGTTTTTGTTCTGGATCAATTCAGGATTTGCATCTTCTTCATAATAGATCGTTGCCATATATATTGTCCTTTTATTTCCTAATTAATAATTCTTAAGCGGTAACCAAGTGATTATTTCCCTATTGATATTTTCTTTTTTTATTCGTCCGTTTATTTCCCATTTGCACCAGGGGTGTACCTCATACCAACTAACGAACCTCGCATCATGGCTACCTGACCAGTCCGGACCAGCTCTTCAATCCCGATCGGGCGAAGCAACTCAACCAGGCTTTCGATTTTGTCCTCTGTACCTGTGATTTCAACAACTACCGATTCGGGTGCAACATCCACAATATTAGCCCGGAAGATAGCTGCTAAATTGGCAACTTCGCCCCGCGTTTCCGGAGATGCTTTCACTTTAATCAGTGCTAAATCCCGGACTACGGCCGGTTGATTGGTAAGATCCTGCACATCAATCACATTTACCAATTTATAGAGGTTGGCTTCCACTGTACGGGCATCAACAACATCGTTTTCCAGGACAATGGTCATTCGGGAAATATTATCTTGTTCAGTACGACCCACATTCAGAGATTCAATATTAAATTTTCGGCGGCGGAACAAAGAAGCTACTCGATTCAGGACACCGGGTTTATTTTCTACTAGGGCAAATAATATCTGCTGCATGAACTCTCCTTTCGTATGTAGAGTAATCCAGATAATTTTCTGGGATTTGGCTCTACTCGGAACCAACTATATCGGGCTGGAGGGAAATAGGACGTCTGATCATTTCATCCAAGGGAGCTCCGGTTGGTACCATAGGATATACTGATTCTTCTTTCTCCACTAAAAAGTCAAGAACAACCGGACCAGGTGTTTGCCTCGCAAACTCAATAGCTGAGGAAACCTGTCCCGGTTCAGTTACCCGTTTTGCGGGGATACCGTGGGCTTCAGCAAGTTTAACGAAATCTGGTCCCGTGATAGGGGTGGACGAGTAGCGTTTATCCATGAAGAATTCCTGCCATTGTCGAACCATACCCAGGAAACCATTGTTCATAATCGCCACTTTGATGTTAGCTTTTTCCTGAACAGCCGTTGATAGTTCACATTGGGTCATCTGGAAGCTGCCATCCCCATCCACCAGCCAGATTTCCTGGTCTTGATGGGCAAACCAGGCACCAATCGAGGCTGGCAGACCAAAGCCCATCGTTCCTGCTCCTCCCGAGGTGATCAGTCGATAAGGCTGCTCAAAAAGATAATATTGAGCCGTCCACATTTGATGCTGACCTACTCCAGTAGCCACGATAGCGTTCCCATTGGTGATCTCCCACAGAGCATGGATAACACAAGCTGCGTGCAATTTGCCATCCTCCTGCCAGGAGATTATATTGCGCTCTCTAGTTTCCTTTTTCCAGTCGGCAATCTGAGCCATCCAGGCTTTATGATCATATTTTCCAATAAGGGGGAGCAAATCAATCAGTACCGTCTTAAGATCTCCCATCAAGGCCAGATCAACTTCCACATTTTTATCTACTTCAGTGAAATCAATTTCCACATGGATCTTCCGGGCACGGGGTGCATATGTGCGCAGGTTTCCGGTGACGCGATCATCAAATCGCATGCCGAACGCCAACAGCAAATCTGCATTTTGAATAGCTTGATTGCAATAAGCTTCCCCATGCATGCCCATCATGCCCAAGCTCAGGGGGTGGGAGGTAGGAATTGCACCTAAACCAAGCAGGGTCATCGCCACCGGAGTTTGGGTCTTGGTAGCAAATGATTCCAGCTTTTCCATTGCATCCGACATCAACACCCCTTGTCCAGCCAGAATTACCGGCTGCTCAGCTTTTTCAATCATAGCAGCGGCTTTTTTCAAGTCACTCTCAGGGGCATGTTTCGGCGTTCTATATCCCGGGAGAGAAAGTTTTTCAGGTTTTTGATTCTTTTTATAGGTAGTCTTTTCTACCTGGGCATCTTTGCAAAAATCGATCAGTACTGGTCCTGGACGACCACTTCGGGCAATGTGAAAGGCTTTTTGTACAACCTGAGCGACTTCATCAGCTCTGGTGATCAGGAAGTTGTGTTTCGTAATCGGCAGGGTAATTCCAGTGACATCAATTTCCTGAAAAGCATCTTTTCCCAATAAGTGAGACTGAACTTGTCCTGTGATGCAAACCAAAGGGGAAGAGTCCATCATTGCGGTTGCGATGCCTGTCACCAGGTTGGATGCACCCGGACCTGAAGTAGCCAGCGCCACCCCCACATTATCTGAGGAACGAGCATAACCATCAGCCATGTGAGCAGCACCCTGCTCGTGGCGGGTAAGCACATGATGTACGGGGTATCTCAACATGGCATCGTAAACAGGCATGATTGCTCCGCCTGGATAACCAAATACAACCGTTACTCCCTCACGGATCAGGCTTTCCCACAAGATCTCTGCTCCTGATAATTCCATATCTACTTCTCCTTTAAGGCGGATAAAAAATCAAATATTCCTTTGACCATTAAGTTAAAACGGCACCACGATTAGCGCTGGAGACCATCTTTGAATAACGACGCAGCCAGGAACTTGTCGTGGTTGATTTAAAGGGAGGTAATGCCTGTATACGATTTTTGATCTCCTGATCACTTAAACGGACATCCAACGAGTGATTATCCAGATCAAATATAATCTCATCTCCATCTTGGAGAGCTGCAATGGGACCCCGGGCAGATGCTTCTGGACTTATATGGCCTATGCAGGCTCCCCGTGTACCACCTGAAAAACGACCATCTGTGACCAGGGCGACCTTCTCTCCCAGCCCCATACCAACAATTGCTGCGGTCGGGGAGAGCATCTCCTGCATACCTGGTCCCCCCTGAGGTCCTTCATAGCGTATGACAACCACATCCCCTTCCTGCACCTGGTGATTTAGGATGCCATCCAGAGCTTCTTCCTGACTCTCATAGATCCGGGCAGGACCGGTGTGGCGGCGCATGGATGGGGCAACCCCACCAGACTTGACCACACTTCCTTCGGGAGCTAAATTTCCAAACAGAATAGTTAATCCACCCTGATCATTGTGGGGATTCGCATGAGGGCGAATTACCTCATTGTCTTGGACATCTCGATCCAAAATCGATCTTCCGAGAGTCGTCCCAGTCACCGTAGGGCGGTCCAGATGGACACAAAACCCTCCTTTGGCAAGTTCATTTAGGATGGCCGGGACTCCTCCGGCATTGTGCAGGTCTTCCATATGCCAGGGGCCCGATGGACTGATTTTACAGAGATGGGGTATTTCCCCGGAAATCCGGTTAATCCGGTCCAAGTTATAGTCAATTCCAGCTTCGTGGGCTAAAGCGAGTATGTGAAGCACAGTATTTGTACTTCCACCAAAAGCCATATCAAGAGCAAACGCGTCATCAATGGTTTCAGACGTGACAATTTTCCGGGGTGTGAGGTCTGTTTCTACCAGGCTGAGAATCTGTCTCGCTGCTTGAAGGGCTAACTTTTCCCGTTCTTCTGAGCCTGCCAGTGCCGTACCGTTGAATGGTAAAGCCAAACCCAGCACTTCAAGCAGACAATTCATGGAATTTGCGGTAAACAATCCAGAACAAGAACCGCAGCCTGGGCAGGCATATACTTCCAGAGTTTTCAATTGCTCCTCAGAGATGGTGCCTGCCTGATAAGCACCTACTCCCTCAAAAACAGAGATCAGGTCAACCACATCACCTTGGGGAGTTTTTCCAGCTTTCATAGGTCCGCCGGAGACGAAAATGGTTGGAATATCCAGTCTTATTGCGGCCATAGCCATCCCGGGAACGATCTTATCGCAGTTTGGAATGCAGATCATTCCATCGAACTGGTGAGCTTGGATCATGGTCTCCACACAGTCGGCGATCAGCTCACGTGACGGAAGGCTGAATTTCATACCAGCATGTCCCATTGCAATCCCGTCATCCACACCAATGGTGTTGAACTCAAAGGGCACACCGCCTGCTTCACGAACAGCATCCTTAATCAACTGCGCAAAATCATGCAGGTGAACATGACCGGGAATAATATCGATATAGGAGTTAACAACAGCAATGAAGGGTTTATCAAAATCTTCTTCCCTGACTAAGCCGGTTGCCCTTAATAATGAGCGGTGAGGTGCCCGTTCGTAGCCTTTTTTGATGACATCCGATCGCATGTACAGCTCCTAAAAACAAAAAAACTGCCCTGTTGGGCAGCTTTTCGCTAATCTTGTTGGAATGTGTTCTGCTTAGTTCTTGCTCCTCACTTTCCTAAATGCCCAAACGCGGAATGGGTTCATAATC
>SDBT01003434.1_pt1 | contig 27408 bp, 26 predicted proteins | sample 2277101 | NCBI WGS metagenome assembly SDBT01 (sample SAMN10404973, study PRJNA504765) | marine sediment metagenome | isolation source: marine sediment core GS10_PC15, 103 cmbsf | place: Arctic Ocean: Southern Knipovich Ridge | collected 2010 | reverse complement strand
CAAATAATTTTCAAGAGCGTCACTATCCTGGCTTTCAATGTACACCCGCAGTTTCCGCAGGGTAGTAATGGTGTTATCCAGGACTCGCAGAGTATTCTCTTTGTTATTGAGCACGGACTCGGTAAGGGATAATGAGCCGTCGAGGTGAACAATCGGGCGGGTCGCTTCTGTGTATGCCCTGCCAGTCACTTTGCGACACTCGTTCCAGCCAGGTTGGTCAACTGTTATGTTGAGCAGCGATGACGCGAGTAGCTGCGGCAGTAAGTGCGTGGCAGCCATCAGACCGTCTATCTCTGCCGGATCGACAAACAATGGCGATGCTCCTAAGATGCTCGTCAGGTCGGCTACCAATTTTACGGCATCCGAATTTGCGCTCGGAGGTACAACGATTGCCATTAACCCGTTTTGGAAAAGATCAGAATGGGCTGCTTCCAATCCAGAAGCATTTGTGAATAAATATGCAGGATTAATAACAGGTGTCAGACTGATGTAATGACAGCGGTTGGGAAGAATTTCCGCTGACCACTCCAGCATTACCTCGTTTATTGGAGCGGTATCCATAACGACTGCATCTTCTTTTAATTCCGGGGCGATGATCTCCATCGTTTCACGGATTTGATCTACTGGAAGCGAAAGAATGACCACATTGGCATCTCGTACTCCAGAGGGCAGGTTAATAGCGACCTTATCCACTGCCCCCATTTTTTCCGCCCGGCGAGCGATATCCAGCTCGATGTCGTGCCCTACCCGGTGTAATTCATCCTGCTTGTCAGACAGAGCCAATCCAATGGATGCCCCGATTTGACCTAATCCGATTATGGAAATTTGAACTGTCATCAGTACTCCTCAGCTTTTATTATCGGCTCGTTGCAAGCGGTGTAGTAGTTGTCTTTCCATTAGATAATTCGAAGTTGCATCTGGATTTTCTCCAGATTGTTCATTGTGGATAATGTTTTGCGGTTCTTGGTGGCGCCGGATGATCGAGATGGTTAATTGAGAGGCGCCTGCCTGGGCAGCCATGTCCGCTCCCCAGTCCGGATGTTTCTCAGAGATTACGAATGGTCGCAGCAACCCCTGCGGCTCGCCCTGTCCCCATGCTTTTACTCCCTGCGGAGAAACTGTTTTTCCCAGCACAATGACTATCCGTTCCCAAAGATGCAGTGGATGAAGGCTTTTACCCACATCGTGCAGCAGAGCAGCCACCAGTAAGTCATGGTTCGTTTCTCCGCTTTGGCGTAATTGATTATAAACTAAAAAGCTGTGCGCTTGTTCGCCCTTTTGTAAGCGCAAAAAAAGGGACATTAAATCTGGTGAAAGGATTTATCTAACCTGATCGATGTCATCCTTTTCAGGTATTGCGGTGATTGTATTCCAGGTCTGGCGAGCCCGGTAAAGGACCTGCATCTACAAACCTACTAAGAACACTGTTAATGTATTGACGGCAGTACCTATGATCCATCCGAAGATATTAAATCCAATCATCGGACCAACAAAAACAAGTGTAATCAAGATTAATGGACCGTACGGGCGGATGATATCCAACATACCTGACAAACCCGGTGGAGCGAGGTAGGAGAGGACTTTTTCGCCATCAAGCGGTGCCAACGGGATGAGGTTGAATACCATCAAGATCAGGTTGATGGATACAAACTCGAGGAGAATTCTTGAAAAGTTGGGCAAAATACCGCTGCTGGGCGTAAATGCTTCATAGATAGAGGCAAACTCAAAGCGGAACAGCAGTGCGGCTAGGATGGCGAGCATCAAATTAGAGAGTGGACCAGCTAGTGCCACCCACATATAGGCGGATGGAGAGCGCCGCTGCAGGGTGTACGGATTGACAGGAACCGGTTTAGCCCATCCGAATCCGGCGAGCAATAATACCATAGACCCAACTGGGTCCAGATGGACAAGTGGGTTAAGGGTTAATCGACCATTGAGACGGGGAGTGTCGTCTCCAAATTGGGTTGCAGTCCAGGCATGTGCGAATTCGTGGAATGTAAAAGCAACGATTAATACTATTACCCGCGCTATCAATGTAGCTGGGTCAAGGTTGAATACCATATTAATAGCTCCAGGGTTTGCAATTATACCATCCCGGGTCTGAATTCAGATGTGCCGGATGTTGGTAGTTCCACCATGATATAATGCCCCCCATGTTGCCGGAATTACAGATCGATGATGTTGTGCGATTACGCAAACCCCATCCATGCGGGAACTATGAGTGGTTGGTATTCCGGCTGGGTGCGGATATTGGTCTCGAATGTACACAATGCGGCAGGCGTTTGATGCTCCCACGGCGTAAACTTGCTAGAAGAATCAAGCAAATCATGCCTGGAGAGGGTGATATTCAGCAGTCTTTGGAAACACCCGATCTTCCTTGAAATAGTTTCATATTCTGTAATAAAATCTGCTCATTTAAGCATAATAAAATCGTATCTTCGGAGTTTCTTAACCGCTAACAGCAAAATATGGTGGTATACAAGTAGTGTTTAATTGCACAAGATGATAGCTGCCAGATCTGGTCAATAGACCAAGGTTATTTGCTATGAATAAACCCTCAAAAATTATATACCTCATCGTTGGGATGTTTACAATTTTAGGACTAGGGGGCTGCAAGCTGCCGTGGGCGAGTTCGGATGCCACACCGAACCTGAATGTCACCCAGGCATACCAGACGGTGGAGGCGCGCCTGACCCAGGCTATTGCCCAAACGCCGTCGGTGACTGATACATCTACACCAACCGAAATAAGGACGGCAACCCAAATACCTTCTGTCACCCCTGGAACGGTTACCGTTACACCTGGGCAGCCTACCAGCGCTGCTTCTCCGGTCCCCAGTTGTGATTTGGCTGCCGCTGGCATTCCCATTGATGTCACCATACCTGATGACACACAGATGCAGCCGGGTGAATCTTTCACCAAGATCTGGCGTCTTCAGAATGTGGGAACGTGCAATTGGACGTCTAGTTATTCGGTCGCTTTATTCTCTGGAGATGCGATGGACGCACCTATCAGTGTACCTCTTACTGCGAATGTTGCCCCAAGAGCGAGTGTTGATCTTCCAGTCGATATGATCGCACCACAGGTTGCAGGAACTTACCAGGGTAATTGGAAGTTGCAAAATGCTTCCGGGGAATTTTTCGGAATCGGTCCCAGCGGAGGTTCTGCCTTTTGGGTGCGAATCATTGTAGCCGGATCTTCCACACTGACGCCTACTGTGACTGGTCCCACAAATACCCCGGGACCTGATATCCAGGTCAGCGGGGAGGCTACTCTGGGACTGGATGACGGTCTGGATTTGGACAGCAATCAGCTCAACAATGGTGCTGAAGACATTTTGTTTGAAGTCGATGCTCAAAAACTCTTCCTTTCCCCATCAGGCAGCGCAATAGGGGTTTTCGGCGGAAACGAACCAACAATCGATGACTGCCGGAATGCATCTTTAAGCAGTTCTCGAGTGAATGTTGATGAAATGAAAGGCGCCTACATCTGCTACAGCACAAACCAGGGACTGCCTGGATGGCTGCAATTATTGTCTCTATATCAAAACCCCACCCAGCTGAAAGTGCGGATTCTTACCTGGGCGCATCCCTGACCGTTGTGGGTACTCTATTCTTGGTCTCGACGCCAATAGGCAATCTGGAAGATATCAGCGCGCGAGGTCTGCGAGTGCTCGGTCAGGTAGGCTTGATTGCTGCAGAAGATACCCGCCGTACCCGTAAACTGCTCGATCACTACCACATAAAAAACCAGGTTGTCAGTTATCACGAGCACAACAAATTACGAAAATTGGATAAGGTGTTAGCGGCTTTATCCCAGGGTGATGTGGCTCTGGTTTCCGATGCCGGAACCCCTGTATTGAACGATCCCGGATACGAGTTAGTTAAGGTAGTCCTGGAGGCTGGGTATGATGTCAGTCCCATACCAGGTCCCAGTGCTCCTTTAGCCGCATTAGTTGCGTCAGGCTTGCCAAGCGATGCTTTTTTATATTTGGGTTATTTACCAAGAAAGTCCAAGGAACGCCGCAGTTTGTTATCTGAGGTAGCAGACTTATCTTACACGTTGGTCTTTCTGGAAACTCCTCACCGGCTGCTGTCTGCGTTTAAAGATTTGCAGGAGATATTAGGTGATCGCATGATTGCGGTCGGGCGCGAATTAACCAAGCTGCACGAAGAGATTTACCGGGATAAAATCAGCGCGGCTTACGAACACTTCTTGTCTCAACCGCCGCGGGGTGAGTTCGTTCTGGTTGTCAGTGGGAATTTGTCAACGCCTGAACGTTGGAGCGAAGATCAAGTGCGTGCGCTGATAATGGAACGGATAGAAACTGGAGGTACTCCATCTGGAGTTGCACGGACGGTATCATCTCTTTCGGGTTGGCCGCGGCGGGATGTTTATGATTTGGTTATTGAATTACGATTATTTGAAAGTGGAGGACAACAATGAATCTCGATGACTTCGCCAGGTTTAATGAGATCGACCCTCAAGACATGCTGTCCCAGATTGATGAACTGCCGGATCAACTGCTGACTGCCTGGGAGATCGGGTTGGATTCCTCACTACCATCCTGGTCTGGCATTAGTAATGTGCTGATTGCGGGAATGGGCGGTTCGGCGATCGGGGCGGATCTTCTAGCCGCTTACGCTTCACCCATAGGAAGTGTCCCGATTTTTGTTCACCGCGATTACGATTTGCCAGCCTGGGTTAAAGGGTCGCAAACCCTGGTGATTGCTTCTTCGCATTCTGGGAACACGGAAGAGACCCTTTCGGCGTTAGAAACAGCGCTAAAAAGGAATTGTCGTTGCCTGGTGATTTCCACCGGTGGAAAAATTGCCCAATCTGCAGAGTCTTCCGGGATTCCTGTATGGCGATTTGAACACGAGGGTCAACCCCGGGCTGCTGTTGGGTATTCGTTTACGCTGCTCCTGGCTGTGTTGTTCAGATTGAATCTCATTCCAAACCCTTCCCGAGAATTAATCGGAACTGTTGCGGCTCTGCGAGCCGGGCAGACTCAAATTATGGCGGATATCCCTGTTGCAGACAATCCAGCAAAACGAATAGCCGGACAGATGCTTGGACGCTGGGTAACCGTGATGGGATCGGGTTTACTGGCTCCTGTGGCGCGCCGCTGGAAAGGTCAGATCAGTGAGATTGCCAAAGCCTGGGCTCAATTTGAATTTCTGCCGGAAGCCAATCACAACACGCTGGCGGGAATTCAAAACCCGGAAGACCTCTTGTCGCGCATTACGGTTCTCTTCCTGCGTGCTCCTTCCGATCATCCCCGCAATCTCCTGCGCTCTGATTTGACTCGCAAGACCTTTATGCTTGAAGGGTTGGGCACCGATTTTATTGATGCACAGGGGGAGACACGAATGGCGCATCTATGGACCTGCCTCCATTTTGGTGATTATATGGCGTACTATTTGGCGATGGCTTATGAAGTAAATCCGACCCTCGTTACGGTTATCGAGAATTTTAAAGCAGAAATGCGAGCTGGGGGAGAATAGCCACCATTATCAGACCGATGAAAATCCCAAGTAGAGCGCCTATTAGCACATCGGACAGGTAATGCAGTCCCATAGCAACCCGTGCCAGGATCACAAGTGGAGCCCATAAGAAAAGCGTAAAACCGAACCAGGGAGGTCCGAGACCGATCGCCATCACTGCCAGCATGGCTGCACGGGCAGCATGACCTGATGGAAAAGAATGAGGGTCGGTTATGCGGTAGATGTTTCCCCATTCGCCTTCCGGGCGTTTTCGCCGCACGGTGAATTTGATTATCAAAACGACCACAGCGGTTATCAGTACACCGATCATCATCCCGGCGGCACGCGCTTTCCAATAATCCGTGCCCAACCACCAGAGCAGCCCAAGACCCAGAATCCAGAACCACGAATCCCCCGAATGTGCGCAGATGACCGCTAGTGTTCGCAGCGGACCTGGCTCATCAGCAATTTGCAGGCTCTTGGTATATTTGGAATCGAGATCCAACAGCTTATGCTGAAGTTCCACCCTCATGCAGACTCTTGCTTGGACAGATCAGCGCGCAGAATTTCAAGCTGGTGGGGTTTATCCACATCCATACCAACTTCGGCATATGGACAAAGGATAGCCCTGCCTGTGATGTTCAACTTCTTGGTCACTTTCTCGACCGCCCCTTTAGAATCGATTCTCCGCAATAATAACAAGAATAAGGTATCGTAACCTATCAGAGCGGCTTGTTTGAACACGTTCTTGCGGGCAGCCAGAACCTTCTTGAAAAGCTCATCGTTCTCGGTAATGGTCTGGGCACTAACGACATTCATATCACCACCGCACACTTCGACGTCTTTTAACTTTGTGAAAGAGCGATTGGAACCCGGAAAGCGAGCCTCCATCACCTGACGCGTGATCAGGTTGTAATAGATATCGTCATCGGTTTCCGAAGTGGTGTTAACGACCCAATCTACGATTGCGGGCTTGATTGCGGGGATGTCGGACGAAGCAGCCAGCACGTGGTGAGCTTTTGGATTTAACTCCAGTACTTTTTTCAGACCTGCGCGCCCGTTTTCCATCATATCACCCAGGCTGGGAATAAAAGCGCTCACTTTTGAGCAAGTGACTGCGCTTTCGTCAGTCAATCCGACAATCACGATCTGGTTAATTGTTTCTGCACCTTCCAGGGCGTCTAGCACCCATTGGATCATTGGCTTACCGCAGACATCGAGAAGAGCTTTGGGTTTGCCTTGCGTATATTCGTAGAGAGGAGTTTCAGGTTTGGGTATACCCCCGCTTAATACTATAGCGTCAATTTTTTTCATATCTTTTTTACCGCCAGGAATGATGGAAAGATCCGTCTTTCATTTGTTAATAGGAAAACAAAATAATGGCTTTTATAGTTCCTGTAATTGGGGTTCGAAACCGAGTTGTTCGAGCAGTTGATTTAATTCCTGCTTGGTCAATTTTCGTCCCTTGCCAGAAGCGGCGATCAACGCGGCTTCCATCATGTTCGTGCCGAATGAACGACCTTCTAAGACTGGTGTGCTGGTTACCAGGTACTTACAACCAGCTTCTCTGAATAACTTCACATCATCGCTTGTGGTTGTATTAGTAACAATCATCTTCCCTTCCAATCTATGTGGCATATGGCGTTTAATATAATGACAATCTCCAGCGATGACAGTAGCCCATTGGTAATACTCTCCCCATTTCGGATCGCGAGACTCTTGTTTTTCGCCTGTTGGGTATACCCATTCGAATGGAACCCTGCCGACAATGGGCATGAGAATTGAAGCCAGGGTTTTTAGGGACTTTTCAGAACGTATAGCAATTGGCAGTCCTAATCCAAACATAATATCGCCAAATACGCACTCATAACCACCGTCCAAGAATGATTTCGACATACCCCATCGGTCAACGCCGAGTGTAATGAAAGCTTTCCTGCCAACTTCATCTAGATATGGTTTGATTTGGGATTCCATAAACGGTGCAACTTGATTTTCTAAAGTATTCTTCAGACCTGCCCCATCGACAATTGGGGTTTGATTGACGTAGCGAACCATCGGTTGGACGGAATAAAGCGGATACCACTTATCTGCTACCATCACTCCAAGGTCTGCTCCACCCACGCCAAAAGCGTCGACTTTTCCATCCAATTCTTTGTAGAGCATGGCAGCTTTTTCCATGTCGCCATCCGTTCCAATACGTTCGATCTGCACCTGCTCTCCTAATAGCTCTATCTCTACGGCTTTATCCCGTTGTGAGGAACCAATACTGATACTGACAGCGCGTTTCATATGGGGGCACTCCTGATGTTGATAATGATTTTTTCAGAAAATTTTGACAGACTAAGAAAAAAATATTTGAAGGTAATTGCAGGATGTAGTTGATATGCATGCAAACCCGTCGATTAACTTAAGAGTATACCCTCAACTTTTAGTTTAAGAAACCCTTTATGCGGTGGTACGTTGGTATCAAGCAGCATTACATTATCTTTTGGACAAGCTGCGAGATGTGTTTCCCGGTGATATAATTCATGTGAGCTAGTTTAATAAAAAACCAATTCTTTTAGCAGGAGGATAATTAATGGCGCTTCCCAACTATGCTTATTTCAAGGGCAATATTGTACCCTATGGCGAGGCAAAAGTCGGTGTTCTGAATCACGCCCTTAACTACGGCACGGCGGTGTTCGGCGGCATAAGGGCTTATTGGAATAGCGATTCAGAACAGTTATACTTATTTCGACCAAAAGACCATTACAAACGCTTTCTAAATTCGGCTAAACTTCTTTGTATGGAGTTCGACAACACCCCTGAAAGCCTGACCGAAGTGACGATTAATTTACTAAAGATGGAAGGCTTACGGTGCAACGCTTATGTCAGACCGTTGGCATATAAAGCCGATGAGATTATTGGAGTTAAGCTGCATGATCTTCACGATGAGATTTCTATAGTATCTCTGCCTTTTGAACGTTATGTCTCGAATGACACAAACGCTCACGTCACGTTTTCTTCCTGGAGGCGCGTTGATGATAATGTGATCCCCGCCCGTGGTAAGATCAGCGGGGCGTATGTAAATTCGGCATTTATTAAGACCGATGCGCTCAGGTCGGGATTTGATGAAGCTCTGGTGCTCAACGAGGATGGACACGTATCGGAAGGAAGTGCCGAGAATATCTTTATGCTGCGTGATGGTGTTCTGATTACACCCCCAGTTACCGATAACATCCTGGAAGGCATCACCCGGCGAACCGCAATGGAATTAGCTAGCAGCGAGTTAGGTCTCACGGTTGTGGAGCGTCAGATCGACCGTACTGAAGTGTATATATGTGACGAGTTCTTTATGACGGGAACTGCTGCCCAGATCACGGCTGTAACTCGAGTTGACCATCGACCGATTGGATCTGGAGGGATGGGACCAGTCACAACGCAGTTGCGGGGAGTATTCGAGGACGTTGTCTATGGCAGAAATCCTGAATACCGTCACTGGAATGTCCCAGTTTATGAATAGGAGACTTAGCCAGCAGTGTAATTGCATTCATTAAACTTCCGTAAAATATCTGAGGTGATGATTTGTCCAATAAAGTAAGATAAACCCAGTATAGCGCGTCATAATAATAGTTGAGCAAATTATCTTCTTCATTTCTCCTCCTAAACAAAGCAGACCCCCATTGCGGGTCTGCTTTGTTTAAACCGGTTTTCGCTCGGTATTATGAAAGAATCCCCAAATCATAGCTTTTTTCCGTCCAATGCGGTCGGATAATACGCCCAGTGGGATGCCTAAAAGAAGGGCGGCTGCGGAAGTCGCTGAGGTAACAAGACCTAAATATTCGCGGCTGAAACCGAGTTCTAGGATATAGAAATTGAAGAACAGCCACCAGATGCTGAAAACGATCCCATTGATGAGCGTGGCGACCAGGAATAGGCGCGCTGGCTTGTTGAAGCTGCGAATTACAGAATGGGATGTCTTTGATGCCACGCCGTAGCACCTTCGTACGCAAAGGCTGCTCTCAATAGACGCGCTTCTCCCCAGGGGTGGCAAACAATTTGTAGTCCAATCGGCAGCCCGCCGGAAGTAAAGCCGCAAGGCAAGGATATGGCGGGAAGACCGGTCAGGTTAAACGGAGCTGTATAGCGTGTCAGCAGGCGTGCCTGTTCGACTGCATCCGGGCCTTCAATTAATGGTGCTGGCACAGGTGTCGTCGGGGTGAGCAGGATATCAAAGCTCTCGAAATAGCGTTCAAACTGCCTGCGCAGTTTTGTTTGTGCATGTCGAGCCCGGATATATTCAATGGTCGTGATCGCCTGACCGGCTTTCAAACGCTGCAGGACATCATCACCGAAACCCTGCGGATTTTCCTGGAGACGATTTTGGTGAAACGCGGCCGCGTCGCTGACCGTCATTAAGCCATTAGAGCGTGCCGCGAGATGTGCGCCGGGAAACCGGACCGCTTCAACATGAGCGCCAAGCGCTTCGAATATTAGCCCTGCATCACGAACCGCTTGTTCTATTTCAGGTTCGGTCTTGGCGAAGAATTCATCGTCTGCTAGGGCAATACGCCAGCCATTAACCCCTTTGTTTATATTAGTTGTGTAATCGTCGCTGGGGATATTGATCGAATAAGGATCGTGTATGTCGAAAGCAGCAATGGTTTGCAGCATCAAGGCAGCGTCCATTACATGTCGTGCCATTGGTCCGGCGTGATCGAGATTCTGGCTGAGGGGGATCACACCGCGCAGGCTGATACGACCGTATGTCGGCTTAAGCCCCACGACCCCGCATAAGGAAGCCGGAATTCTTATGGAACCTCCGGTATCGCTGCCCATCGCACCAAGGCATAATCCAGCAGCAAGTGCAGATGCTGAACCACCGGAAGATCCGCCTGATACGCGATCAGTACTCCACGGATTCCTGCAAGCGCCAAAATGTGGGTTGACATTAGTAACCCCTAGAGCGATCTCGTGCATGTTAAGTTTGCCCAGACAGATTCCGCCTGCTGTTGATAACTTTCCGACCACGACACAGTCTTCATCAGGGACATAATCAGCGAAGAAAGTTGACCCTGCAGTTGTACGTACACCTTTTGTCTCGTACAGGTCTTTTATAGCCAGTGGAATACCAAATAACGGGTCGAATGCCCCGTTATTGGTCGTTGCTCCACGTAATAAGTCAGCCTCAGCCTTCCTGGCTCGCTGCCTGGCATCATCTGCAGTGAGCGTGATGAAGCTGTTTAAGATTGGGTCAATACCTTCGATGCGCTCCAGGTGGGCTTGAACCAATTCGACAGGAGAGAGATCTCGTTGTGTAATTAATTTAGATGCTTCTGTGATGCTCAAATAAGTAAGCTCGTGATTCATCATCTTTGGCTCTCGTTTAATAAGTTTTCTAGTTCCGATAGCGTTTGATCCCGGGTCTGAAAGTGGATCGCATGCATATTGATATTTCGTGCTCCATCGACGTTGTGCGGGAAATCATCTATGAATATGGATTCCTGTGACTGTACGTCAAGCCGCTCCAACGCGATCTGGAAAATACGTGGGTCAGGTTTCATGATACCGACCTCGGACGAGATGGTCATGTCGTCAAAAGTATCTTCTATATTCCAAACGTTTGTGATTATTTGGCGCAGGTCAGAAAATGCGTTGCTGATCAGACCAATTTTGTGGCGCATACGCAGGGCGCGGATGGATTCGATCAGCGCAGTGTCTAACTGGTCACCACCCCAGAAATCTTGTTGAAAAACGACCATCTCTTCTATCGATAGACCGAGATTTGAACCCAGGATCTGCCAGTGCTGCTTTGCATTGATCTCGCCAAGCTGGGCGCGATTCCCCGAATCGCCCGCGAAGACCAAGTTCTCAAGCTCTGTACGTGACATTCCAAGTTGGATGGCGAGATTTTCCCGAGTAGTGTGATCCTCAGTGCGCACCAGCACGCCGCCCAGGTCCCAGAAAACTGCCCGAATATTCATAAGGATACCCATTTTAGATTTGATTGTTTATAGTATCAGCCAGCAATTAAGCCAAGGGTTTTGTTACCCCGGGTTTCTTAAACCTTAGAATTTTTTGTGGAAAATCGACCATCGCCTTATAGATTTAAACCCAACGCTTTCGTACAAATGGAGAGCTCCTGAGGGGTTTTGGGTATCAACACCCAAACCAGCTTCCTGCATCCCTCGTTCTTTGACAGCATGCAGACTTTGAACAAGCAATGAGCGTGCCAACCCACGTCTGCGCCATGGACGGCGTACACAGATTTCCTCAGTCCAACCGCGTTTGCGATTATACTCGGCATTTTCTTTTGGATTAATGAAACTGCGCACCATTCCCACAACTTCACTGCCATCCCATGCTACCCGCCATAAGGTGGGATCAAAGTTTGGGTCCTCTAGATATTCTTCGATGGTCTGTTCTTGATCTTCGCTAGACCCCCAATGATCGCGGAAAGCCTCCAGGCTGGCATCGTGGATTGCCTGGTAGTGCTCAGGGAGGACAGGACGTACTTCCAGATTGGAAGGCATAGGCGCTTCCTGTATATCATCCAGGTCCGGGTGCACCATCTCGAAGAAATACCGCACGACTGTGTAGCTCTCATTCAGGAACAATGCAGTGGCTGCCGTTTCTGTATCTGCCGCCCATGATTCATAAGACCGCCCTGCGTTTTTGGGATGTCCTGCCGCGATTTTGAGCAGGCGGCGTTGGTGGTAATGCAGCATTGCCCTGCCAATACCTCTGCCCCTCCAATCTGGCAGCACGTAACCAAATTGTTCGTAAATGCGGGTTTTGTCTAATTCTTCCCTCCAGCTTACACGTCCATACCCAATAACTTGCCCGTCCAATTCGGCAAACAGCATGTCTTTATATGGATCGCTTTTGACCAAATGCCTGTACCTGCGGGCTATATCTTCAGCGCTATCGACGCGTTCAATTTGGTCGACATTTCTACAGCTTTGCATCACGGAAGCCATCTTGGGGTAATCGGATTCTCCCAAAAAACCACGGAAGACCAATCCGTGAATGGGAGGGGCATCTGGCAACCGTACATATCTAATTTCTGTCAATGTTTCCATCTTCATTTCCTTGATTATTCAAGAGATTTTTCGCTTTTGTCTATTTCTTATTTCTAATTCGGGTTGTCTATCTACGTTTTAACTTCAGCCGGTTCTCTTTAGCAAAGGATAAATTGTCTTGGTTATCCATTGCGGTGCAGCTTACCAGTCCGCTTAGCGTAGCGTTCGGCTTGATTGAAAATCCACAACCCGGCGGGTATGGCGATGAAACCCATAATCAACGTCGGCCAGATAAATGGCCATAGCTCTCGTGTGGCATATCCTTTAAGCAAGGCGAGACGTGTGCCATCCAGCACATAAGTTGCGGGGCTCAACTTGGACAGTTTCTGCAGCAATTCGGGCAGCACTTCTATGGGATAATACACACCGGATACCAGCAGGAGCAGCGCTATGATCACATGTGTCATCTGAGAACCTCGTTCGGGAAACAGCAGAGGCAGTATGGAGCCCATTATGCTGAATCCTATGAAAGAAAAGCTGCCGGTTAGGAGCATGAGAACTGCCCCCCACATATTGGCGGAGCTTAAATCGATTTTAAAAAGGACTACCGTGACAGCCATGATGATCCCGGTGAATAACAGGCTGTATAGGACTGCGAATATAGTTTGACCAGCCATGTGAGTGACGCGCCGTATGGGAGCCATGAGGGTGTACTCGATAGTTCCTTCCCAGCGTTCCATGCCTATCACGTCCGTGATCCAGTAAAATATTATCGAAAGGTATCGCCATACGAGCGTGCCGACCACCAGGTACAGCACCAGGTATTGTCCATCCACATTCTGCTCCCCTGCGATCATTACCATACCCAGTCCAATGTAGCTTACGGACAAACTGTTTGCGATCGAGTAAACCAACCAGACCAGCTCCCATGACCAGTATCGCTTGACCAGGTTGGCATTTCGTTCCATAAAAGCGTAAGTTGCTTTTAATTCATGCGTGAGTGTTGCCATTTAGATAGCTCCATCGAGAATGTTGGCTCGGGTGTGCCAGCCAGTTTTGGGGGTTTCTTTGTCGTACTGGCTGGCTGAGATCGCCCGATTATTTTCCATGATTTTCAGCGGCTAAGTTCTTGCCGGTAAGTTCGAGGAATACATCCTCCAGGGATATTTCGCTCCTGCCGCCGTTGAGATTGTTTTTCAACGCACGAGGAGTATCGAGAGCCACGATTTTTCCGCTGTCGATGATCGCAACCCGGTCGCACAGATTCTCTGCTTCCAGCATGTCGTGAGTCGTGAGCAGGATGGTTGTGCCGTGGTCGTCGCGCAATTCGCGAATCACATCCTGAACTTCTAACTTCGAACGTGGATCGAGACCGGTCGTTGGCTCATCCAGGAGCAGCAAGCGTGGGCTTGAAAGCAGAGCCCGCGCTATTGCGACCTTCTGCTGCATGCCGCGCGACATCTCCTCCATGGGCTTGTAGATTGATCTCTCCTCTAAACCCAGCCTGGTGAGTATCTCCAGGACCTGACGGCGGATTTCTGCACCGCTCATCCCGTATAGACGGGCGCCGTATACCAGGTTTTCCATTGGAGAGAGCTTCTTGAAAAAGCTGGCTTCTACCGAGACACGGTTGATCAGTCGCTGCACAAGCATGGGCTCGCGCACTACGTCGTAACCGAACACCCGGATATCCCCATCATCGGGAAGGAGCAGGGTGGCGAGCAGTCTGATCAAGGTGGACTTTCCGGATCCATTAGGACCTAGCACACCGAAAATCTCTCCTTGCATGACAGTGAATGAGACATGGTCGACAGCTACAACAACCTGGTTTTTGCTATTGGTGTTTGTTTTCCTCAATACGGCGTTTTTAGATTTACCGTTTAATTTAGAGAGACGTTTCCATATTGAGTTTTTGTGTTTACCAAAATTTTTATAAGCATTGTGTACAACAACCGCTTCGTACATTTTTACCTCCTCATGAAAAAAGCCACGGGTTCTCCCGTGGCTGGAAAGCAGGCTTCTCAAATTAATCAAAAAAGCCACGGGTTTGGAGCACGCCCGTGGCTTTATTTAGACCTATCCGGTCCTACAATCGTTCAACAAGCGCACTCCGACAATGTGAATCCACACCACCCCCAACAGCTGTGGTGCGAGTTCGAAACATTTCATAAGCCTGGTAGATCATGAAGCACGCTTTCCTTTCAAAGGTTAAGATTATGTTAAGCCTAGCAAAATATATCACAACATGTGGAATGTTGTCAAGGCATATCGGGTTGTGTGTTATTGGGTTGTGTGTCAACCCAGGTTGTGTTTTTTCTTATCTGGTCAATTGATAGGTGTCAATCACTTCCCCAAGACGGTTAATGAATTGGAAGGTAACCTGCTGCTTGTCAGCTTCGATGAGCATTGCTCCCCAGTCGCCATTATAACGAATTACCGAGTATTCAGACGTGAGGCCAAAATAGTATATTGGTCCGCCACCCAGACCATTGATGAAGAAGGGTGTGCCGTTAACCAGCAGACGCTCATAAAGATGGGCGTGACCGGACAGGACGGCGGAAGCGCCCCATTCCTGGAAGGGCCAGCGCATCCAATCCACTGCTCCACGGAAGCCGGAAGAGTACGGCGGGTGGTGGAAATAGACAATTTTCCATATAGAGTCAGATTCTTCCAGTTTGGACTGTAACCACATAGCCTGGGTGGAAATCCTGGAAACACCATCTGGTTCATTCGAGTCGCTGTTCACTACAAAGAAGTGAATTGGTCCCCAGACGAAGTCATAATAGCGCTCAATCCCGGGAAGTGTAAAGTAGTCGAGATAAGGTTGGGCATTGAGAGTCATCCAGTCATGGTTGCCTAACGAGGGGAAAAAGCGATTTATGTCTGCCCCATCTCCATAAGCGCCGTTGTATGGATAAATAAATTCGTGGTAGTACTTTCCGATGTGGTCATCAATTGTTTCAGCAGATCCGACCGGGTAATTATTGTCCCCGGTTGTGATAATGAAATCCGGTTCCCAGCTTTTCACCAGGTTGGCTATATCTTCTTCGCCTTGATTGCCTTCTCCAAAATCTCCGATAACGGCAAAACGGACAGGTTCAGGTTTATGGGTGGGTGAAGGGTGCGGCGCAAGTGATGTTTTTTCTTCAGTAAAGGCAAAGGCGGCAGGTTCAGTTGCCGAGATTGGAGGCGATGGGGTCTCGGTTGAGGTGAGTTTTTGGACTGCCGTAGCCGTTTTGGTAGTAGTGGGCTGATCGCTAGGTGGGACACAGGCATTCAGCAGGACGATAATGACGGCAAATAGGATGTAAAAATGGGCGTGTTGTATTCTTGTTTGCATTTTTTGTGAGCCGTTTATTGTATTTCTGACAGGATCGATACTGTTCCGTTGTAATCAACAAGATATACTTCCCCCGTTTCGTCTTCACCAAAGGAGGAGATGCGCCCTTTGTTTTCGAAGAGCAGAGCACTCTCCCAGTCTCCACCAGCATTTTGCAGTGTGCCCCATACATTGCCGGAACAGAAATCCCCATATAAATAGACGCCGTTAAATCCGGATAATTGGTTGCCGCGGTAAACTACGCCTCCAGTTACTGAGCAGCCAAACTCGTGGTCATATTCTACTATTGGCGGTACGAGAGCAGAACCGTTAGGTGGAGTACCGTTGAACTGGTGTGTGCCTTCGAAGTAATTCCATCCGAAGTTGGAGCCTCCTGGGCTGCCAGCCGGCAAGAAATCGATCTCCTCCCACTGGTCTTGTCCGACATCCCCGATGTACATATCCCCGGTCAAACTGTCGAAGGTGAAGCGCCACGGGTTGCGAAGACCGTATGCCCAAATTTCTGGTGAACTGCTGTCCGTGAAGGGGTTATTCGCTGGTATAGTGTATGAATCCTCTTGGTCGATATCCAGGCGCATGATTTTGCCCAATAGAGTATCGAGTGATTGTCCATTTCCTTGTGGATCACCTCCCGACCCGCCGTCGCCTGTGGCAACATACAAGTATCCATCTGGACCAAAAGCGAGCATGCCCCCGTTGTGATTGGCAAAGGGCTGGGAAATTGTCAATATGATTTTCTCGCTCTCGGGTTTGGCGATATTCTTGTCGGTGCCTGAAACTTGATAGCGGGCAATCACTGTATCTCCCCCCCGGTTGGTGTAGTTGACAAAGAAGTACCCGTTCTGTGTGTATTGAGGGTGAAACGCCAGCCCCAGCAATCCCTGTTCGGAGCTTTCACTCCCGACGCGCCCGCGTATATCCAGGAACGGTGTGGTTAGCAGAGACTCCTGGTCAAATATTTTTATCGTGCCGCTCTGTTCGAGGATGAATAGCCTGCCTGAACCATCCGCAGCGTTAGCTAAATCGACTGGTGACTCCAGACCATCTACGACCATTCTCCAGGTGTACTTTTGTGGGTCTGGCAGCCCTATCCGGATATCTGAAGGTTGGGGAATGTCGCTGGGTGCTTCTAATTGAGTTTCAGGTGTTGTGACGCGTGAATCGGATGAAGCAGTTTGTGCAGATTTTGTTTTTTCTTCATCGCCTTGACCGATGTCAGGTACAGGGCTGGAATGCGTAAGAATTTGCGCTTTGTTGGTTGGGGTGCTAGTTCTGATCGTTCCAGAACAGGCGGTTAGCAATATTGTCAGTGATGCGAGGAAAAATATCCATACCGTTATCTGTATAAATTGATAAGATGCAAGAGAGCTCTTTGTTGGTTTCAATTCACTCTTTATCCCAGAACTCTGCATCGACTATTCTATCGTCTTCATCACCTTCTTTGTTTTCTTCTCCTACTGAATCATGTGTATCATGCCACTCTCCTGGCACGACCTGATCCAGCGCTTCTGTGTGTTCTTGAACCACATCTGGCGGGCAAAGCTCTACAAACATGTAGGTACCTAACCAGACGATTAAAGCATCGTCAATGGGACCTGGGACGATATCAGGGACTACAAAATATACCAGGGTACCGATGGGCAGCAGCTTAAGCAGTGGATTTACTCGTCTGTCCCCCATCAGCCGGACTACTAGCTTGAAATAGTTGGTAAACTCGTTAAATACTCCTCCTTTTGAGGAGACAATTTTTCGATCGTCATTGTCTGACATGATTCCTCCAGTTACGTGACGATTATACTATAACGCCCCGGTGGTCATCAGTTGACGAAAAAAGGATGGCGGAGCGCTGAAACGCTCCGCCATCCTTTATGACTTTACTAAATAAATTCAGCTCGCTTGACCAGATTGAGCCTGGTTAACAACTGCTGTAAAGGCTTGCGGATCACGAACAGCCAGATCAGCCATCATCTTACGGTTGATGATGACATCGTTCAATTTCATGTTGTATATAAGCCGGCTGTAGGTGGTTCCGTTCAGACGAGCGGCAGCGTTAATGCGCGCAATCCACAAGCGGCGTAAAGTACGCTTGCGCGTACGTCGATCGCGGTACGCATACCACAAGCTTTTCAGCATTGCTTCATTAGCTCGCTTAAATAAGCGGTGTCGTGTGCCGTATTGACCTTTCGTCATTTTCAGCACCTTCTTGTGATGTTGGCGGCGAATTTTACCGGTTTTTACTCGTGTCATATATTTTTCTCCAGGCTATTTGCCAGCCTTCATGGAAGGGGCTAATCGTTTTATCCTTTTAATGTATCCACTTCCCTTGACAGGGATCATCTTTGAAAATAGCAGTTTTGTACGCTTTGAAGTGCGGCGGCGCAAGTGGCTCTTACCACCTTTTGTGCGCACCAGCTTCCCCGAACCGGTCAACCTGAATCGCTTAGCGGTTGCCTTATGGGTCTTAAGCTTATATTTTTTGGTAGATTTTTTACGTGTCACAATAAACTCCTATCACATAAAATACCGCGGACTTTGCATTCATCCGCGAATTTTTACAAATATCAGGATCGAAAATCTAAATCCAGCGCGTGACAGCTATTTCTTTTTGGCTGCCTTAATTGGAGCAAGCACCATTAGCATTGTTCGTCCTTCCAAAGCCGGTGTTTGCTCTACGACAGCGACGTCAGATAAATCTTCAGCCACCTGTTTCAAGTCCTCGAGAGCGATCTCTGGGTAAGTGATCTCCCGGCCTCGAAAGCGAATGCGCACTTTGACCTTCATTCCATTCGTCAACCAACGGCGGGCATTGCGAACTTTTATGTCGCGGTGGTGCTCGTTCGTTTTTGGGCGCAGTCGAATTTCTTTTACTTCAATCTTGGTCTGCGATCTTCGGGCTTCGCGCTCTTTTTTGGAACGCTCGTAAATAAATTTTCCAATGTCCATCACCCTGCAAACGGGCGGTTTGGCGTTGGGGGCAACTTCTACAAGATCAAGTTCTGCTTCACGAGCCATTTGTTGGGCATCTTGGATTGGTACAACTCCAACATTCTCGCCATTTGGACCGATCAAGCGCACCTCTTTAGCTCTTATGGTTTCATTAACCCGATAATGTGTCGCGCTGATATTTTCTCTCCTATATATTTTTGATAACCTGCATCTAGTTTGTTAAACGAGCGATTGGCATCATACCAAGAAATATGTGAATCGTCAACGGTACTTGAGATTAAATGCGATTTTTACTATCTTCATTAACTCGCGCAATAAAGTCGTCGATTGCAATCGCTCCCAGGTTTTCTCCCGAGCGCAAGCGCACCGCAGCGGTACCTGCTTCAACCTCACGATCGCCAATCACCAGCATATATGGTATCTTCTGCATCTGGGCGTCGCGGATCTTGGCGTTCATGCGCTCACCCCGGTCATCAACCTGCACCCGCAATTTGGCGTCCTTCAATTGCGACGCAAGTGAATGAGCATATTCCATATGACGGTCAGCTATAGGAATTATTGCTGCTTGCACTGGCGCTAGCCAGACCGGAAATGCACCGCCATAGTGCTCAATGAGTACACCCATGAAGCGTTCCATCGAACCCAATAATGCCCGGTGGATCATGTAAGGGCGGTGTTCCCTGCCATCTTCGCCTACATAAGTCATATCGAAATGCTCTGGCAGAATAAAGTCAAATTGGATGGTGGATAACTGCCACTCACGCCCCAGGGCGTCCTTGATTTTGAGGTCGATTTTTGGTCCGTAGAAAACGGCTTCTCCTTCATCAATCTGGTAAGGAATCTCTGCCCTATCGAGCGCCTGGATCAGCGCTTCGGTGGGTGCTTCCCAATCTTCAGGTTTACCGGCAGACTTTTCGGGGTTGCGGGTAGCAAGGTACGCCTGGAAATCCTTAAAGCCAAAAGCCCGCAATAGATTTAAGCTGAACTGGAGCACCCGGTCGATCTCCTGCGGCATTTGATCGGGTCTGCAGAAGAGATGAGCGTCATCCTGGGTGAAACCGCGTACCCGCAGCAGACCATGCAGCACACCGCTGCGCTCGTAGCGATAAACAGTACCCCACTCAGCGTAGCGCAAAGGCAGGTCTCGATAGGAGCGCAATTGGCTTTTATAGATCTCCACATGAAATGGACAATTCATGGGCTTTAGGTAATACTGCTGTCCTTCAATGTCAATTGGAGAATACATATTCTCCTGGTACCAATCCAGGTGCCCGCTGGTCTCCCACAAATTCGCCTTCCCGATATGTGGGGTGTAAACAAAATTGTAGCCGCCTTTCTCATGCTCCTCGCGACAAAAGTCCTCGGTAATCTTCCTGACCATCCCACCTTTGGGATGCCACAATATCAAGCCCGGACCCACGTCCTCACTGATACTGAATAGATCCAGTTCTCGTCCTAACCGGCGGTGATCACGTTTACGGGCTTCTTCCAATTTCCATAGATATTCCTCCAGCTCAGTGGCTGAATTCCACGCCGTGCCATAGATGCGCTGTAGCATGGGGCGGTTCTCATCTCCGCGCCAGTAGGCGCCTGCCACTTGGAGCAGCTTTATCGCCTCCGGGTTGATTTTGCCTGTGTTTTCAACATGTGGGCCGCGGCATAGATCCGTGAATGTATCCTGGGTATATGTCGAAATTTCGGGTTGCTCATCGAGCGGTTCACCGTATTCATCAAAACCGCCCTGTTCTAATCCGTCGATGAGCTCCAGCTTATACGACTGGTCCTTGAAGATCTGTCGCGCTTCGCTGGCTGAAATTACCTCTTTCTTAAATTCATGGTTTTCAGCGATAATCTCCCGCATGCGCACCTCGATGACCTCCAGGTCTTCGGGGGTCAAACTTCGGGGCAGGTCAAAGTCATAATAAAAGCCATCTTCAATCGGTGGACCGATAGCAATTTCTGCCTCTGGAAGTATCTCCACGACAGCCTCCGCCATGATATGGGCTGTTGAGTGTCGGACACGGTACAGCTCAGATTCTTTATAATTCTCTTCCATAATTCGCCTCCAAAAGTTGAAACATTGTCAAGCTTGAACTGAATCTAATTTTCCTTATGATAAAGGTACGTAGGTGGTATTAATAAAAAAGCCCTCGCCCATTCTGGGGCGAGAGTTCCCACTCACGCGGTTCCACCCAGATTTACTCCCTCACGAGAGTGTCTCTGTAAAACCGATAACGGGGTCTTCCGTTCACCTTACTGGGGGGAAATCCCTTTTCTGGGTCACGCTCTCGGGTGGTTTTCGCCGGTTGGTTTCCGTAGGAGACTCTCAATCGTTGATCTCCATTCCCTGTTGGATCCAAAGCCGGCTACTCGTCCCGGTCATTGCGGTTGTTAATTGTCTATAACTATAATCGGTTTTGCGAAAATCTGCAAGAGTACAAATCGCAAGAGTACAAATCGCCTGTTATTGTTCGGCGAAATTGATGACTCATCCCATTGCAAGTGTCATCTCATTGCAAGTGTCATTGCAAGTTGACCTTCAAATAGAATCATTGTATAATAAAAGTACATTCCTGATACTCCATTGTCGCTCACAGAAAAGAACCTCCCAAAAAGTTAAGCGTTTTTAAGCGTATGAATTGAAAGGAGGTGCAAATCTGATAATTTCCAATCCAATATTAAACCCAATTTAAGTGAATCAAATTGGGCTGGTTATTTGAGATTAACTGAATCCTTAAACTCATTAAATAATGGAGGGAAGTCACATGAAGTACCGAAAAATATTGCTCGTGTCTCTTGTAGTTGTGGTTCTAATTTCCGGTGGCGTTTCTATGGGCTCACCAGTACTCGCTCAAACAGAGCAACCAGAGCAACCCTCGGCGGAGGGTGAATCTGGTGTGTCTGCACCCGACGGAAATACTCCTGATATGATGCCCGCAGCGGGCATTTATGATTTTGTCGCCCATGGGACAGCCTGGGTTCCACAAAGGAGAGGGAAGTTTAATTGGAAGCCATATGGTTGGGGGACGGAAGCTAAGAAGAAAGTCGTAGGTGACGAATGGGTTCACATCTCCATTCCTACAGCGACACGCATTGACGGTCCTAGGTGGAAGGTAAATTATGTACAGTTCTGCGCCAAGTCATCTGCAGTCGGGACCAAGCCGGTAACTATGGACATATGGGATAATAAAACAAAAATTGCATCTGTTCCCATTGTCGGCTGGAACGACACTAAGTATCACTGTGCTTGGAAATCATTCAGCCCATCAATAAAGCACCAATCCCTGGGTGTAAGTGTTAAACTACATTACGCGCACGCAATGGATACGATCACGTTATATAAGGCTTTTGGACGGTTGATCCCATAATCCTGAAGAGTTTCAAAAAAATGCAGGAGGGTCCTGCGTATATAGGACTCTCCTTCTATTTATCTGGCAGCCGGAAGTTCCCTGGACGGACACCGGAACCGGGCTGGTTGTGCGCGGGAAGCTGGACAGCCAGCCAAAGGATTTTTGCCCATCGCCGATCACCTCCTTGAGATTCATCTTAATGGGGTCTGGCAGCCTGTACGGACCTCCCAGATAGTCGCTCCAATGCCCCCCATTGAACCCTTTGACACGAATCAACTAAGAGTCGGACCTATCCGGGGATATCTGCTGTATCATCGAAAAACCAACAGGTATGGGTTGATGCTTCGCTTTCTTTTACATTTTTTTATTAAGGAGTTGCGGGCGCTGGAATGACTGGCAAGTTCGCTGCGTTGGCGACCTCTACGTAACCAGCGTTTAACCAGCCCTGACCATCTGGGGCTGTATCCTCAGGCAACTTGATTACCCACCAGGCGCCATCTTCACTGACGCCGACTACCTCTGCGGTTGTCCCGATACGCACGACGCCGTAGTTGGTGTATTCTGTGCCCGGTCCGCCATACACGTTGGTCGACTGTACGATTGTCGCGCTTGGTGCGCTGGAAATTGGTTTGGGGACCTGCACTTCCTCCAGCGGCGGCGTGGGTACCACAGACACTCCCTCGGTGTTCACGGTCTTGACATATTCTTCTGTAACCCAACCCTGTTCGTCTGGGGCGACTTCAGTGGGAATCTTAACTACCCACCAATCACCGTCCTCGCTGATTCCGGTCACCTCAAAGGTCGTGCCCTGATCGACGACACCGTAGGAAAGGTATTGAGTCCCCGGACCGCCGCGCACGTTGATCACCTCCAGGGTAGTAGCTGTCGGCACACCCTGTTCAGGAGGGGATGGGTTGATCGCCATTCCGCCGTGGTAGAAGACCATGCGACCGGCTTCATCCGCCAATCCGAACGCCAGACTGTTTGCTTCTAAGGAATAGGTCTCCACACTTTCAAGCAGCGTTACGTACAGGCTGGATAGCGAGGTGGTTCCGCAATCTGCCAGGGTGGATTCTGCGAGCCGGATTGAGATTGAATTACCACTTATTGTATACGTTCCTCCACCCGAGTTGCAGTCTGCCACGTATGTGAGTGACCCGTCTGGAAGGAGTACCAGGGAGTAGTACTGCGGGTCCGGGATCACGGGTTGCGTTGAGGGATTAGTGTCGATCAGTTCCCCCCACTGCCAGTTGATGTTGGTCATGCGGGGCGGAGGGCTGGTCACCTCTTCTTGCACCTTCTCGTACTCCAATGATCCGATCAGCGCATCCAGAGCGGTCAGGTCCGGCACCCAATCGGAGGGTTGGGTAGCGTTCAGCTCTTCGGTCTTTTCCTCAATATAGCCCTCGTAATCCGTATCGATCTGTTCCTGCTCTTCATCCGGTACATCCTGACTTGAAGGCAGCGCTTCGGTCGTGACAGGGTGGAAGTAAGTGATCAGGTACACGCCGTCGCTGCTGAATCCCTGGAATGTATAGAACAACACCGGATTGTCGCTTGCCACCGGGTTGGGATCCTGTGAAAAGCGGGTCACGAAGCGCACACCGGCACCCATCGTAACATCCAGGTATGTCCCCTGGACCTGCAGGTCAGAGTCACCTGTCACCTGCTCCATTGGCAGGATAGGGATGTCCGAGGTCGTCACGGGTTCGAGTTTCTCCCGCAGCAAGTCCTGCAGGGACTCGATACTTGTCGAGACGGTCTCGTCGCCGGCTTCTTCCCATAGCTGCTTGTAGTCCGCCACGGGGATGATGTAGATGATCGCTTCGCTGATTTGCTCTTCCTCGTCGACCTGGCTGAAGTTAACCTGGATGTGATCCGGCAATCCTGTTGGTGCCTGCGTTTCGTCATCTTCGTACGGGGTCGCGGGGATACAACTGGGCTGGTAGGCGTAAGGTAGTCCAACGATATTCACGGTAACGCTGACCGGGTCGATGCCAGTATTACAGGTTTCGGGTGCTTCTGGTTTTTCTGCCACACCGCCGTTTACGAACTGCATCTCACCGACATCATTTTGCAAATTGAGAATCAGAATACCCGCGCGTACTTCGAAGGATTCAACCCGTTCGAGCAGTTTAAGGTACTGGTTGTAAAGCGAATCAGGTCCGCATTCTGCTAATGTAGTAACACCTGGTTGAAGAGTAATATCGCTGCCATCCACCTGATAGGTACCGCCCCCGACGTTGCAGTCGGCTTTAAAGTCGTACGAATCATCCTCCCACAAGACCAGGGTGTAGTTTTGGGGATCCGGTTCGACGGATTGATTGGTCGGCTGCGTTTCGACTAAACTCGACCAACCCCATTCGATGTTCTGGATCTCGTCGATGGTTACTTGTTTCGTTTCGACAGTTTCTTGTGGCTTGGCTGTTGGCTTTCTGGTAGGTTCTGGAGAAGTGGTAGGCGCTTCACTGGGTGAAGCGGATTCTGGCGTGTAAGTCTCAGCGCCTCCGCATGCGGTCAGAAGCGCCAGAACGAGCAGGAATGGTACAAGCAGAACAATCTTGTTATTCATTTGTCTCCTTCCTTAATCTCACATATTCACCTTTGAAGTAAAACCAGACGTATGCAATCACCTTTCTTGGGCATAATATCACTTTTTTGTAAATAAAACTGTTAAGATTCTGGTTGAAAAAGGTTAATTCGGGGGTAGAACGCTGAGTTTATAGGTGAAATTACGTACATTGGCTTGCGTCAGTTTTTCCCCCAGGTGTTCCAAATCAAGGCGGTTATTGTTTTTGAACCAAAAACCCCACTACGATGGCAGTCTTGTTTTTTAATTAAATTATAAACCTCACACGGGCTGAAACCCGTGTGAGGTAGTTTTGAACGCTAATTATCTGGTGCGCCTGCCGCAATCCAGGATGTGATGATTTGTATTTCTTGGTCGGTTAAAAATGGCGGTCCGTTTAGGGGCATACGAGGGGCAGAATCACCTGTGATTAGTTCGAGCAGCTCGCTCCCCGATGGGTCGCCGGGAATGATGACAGGATGGGAGGCGCCACTTGCGAGGACATACTCATAGCCATCCAGGCGCACGCCTTTTGTAGCGCCCTCACTGCGGACACGCGAAGCAGTACTGCGCGAATATTGGCTGCACATCCGCCGCGTAACTGGGAGCGCCTGTTGAGGTATCTTCTTCGGGTGGAAGTGTCGCTTCCTCAGCTTCTGTCGCATCGGGTGCCTTCGTTTTGGTTGGCTGGGCTGCATCCACTGTTTCTGTAGGTGCTGGTGCCTCAGTCGCTTCTGCAGGTGGAGATGTTGGTGGGAGTGCAGGGGTTGCCGCTTGGGCGCATGCTGCCAGCACGAACACTCCTGATAATATAATTGGAAAGAACTTGATTTTACGCATCATGGACCTCTTTTTTATTTTCCTTTTGTGTTTTTATTAGTCGCATTGCCTGATAACATAATCGTGATGACGGCGTGAAATTTTACCAGTTCCTGACTTAAGTATAATCGAAATCGATAAAACGCAAAAACCGACCATCGTAAACGAAGGACGGATTCCTTTTTTGGCTGCCTGACAGTTTAAGAATATCATTAATATCTTATAGGAGAGGTATCATTAGCGAGCGAAACAAAGCAAGTGTCATTAGGAGCGCTAAGCATCCGTTAAGCATGCGTTATTTGCTTGCCGCATGCGTTATTTGCTTGCCGGATGCCGCATTCGTTCTATGCTTGCCGACCGTGGCAATCTCAGCTTTTTTCCCCTTAGCTGCCAAGCTCACGTTTTTTGAGCCGGCTCCCACGCCCGGGAACTAACGCGTGTCTACGAGACTTGTCCTGAGCTAACGAAGGAACTATGACTAAGCAGTCTCCTCGTTTGTGGGGGAGATTGTCACGGCGGTATAGTACGCTGCCTCGCAGATTCTGAACTGGAGAGCGCTGCCTTGCAAGCCCACAGGCATGTTGTCACTGCTTTGGGGAGCTTTGCGCCCCTCGCAGCAACTGTCTTAAACTGTCAAGTAACTGGTTATTTATTAATGAACGGACCACGGCAAGACTCGAAAAAAGGTCCTATTTTCGGACTCTTAACAAATTTTTGGTGTTGCTCTGTACACCGGGTCAGGCAAAACCACGCCAGAATTTACGACAATCGTGTTAAAGTAACAACGGGTATGATCCGCGTCGTTTTGCGTGGATACTCGGCAAAGCCAGGGTACAATGTGGCCATCTTTTCAAACAGTTCTGTGCGCTCCGGTTCCTGAGTAATGGTCGCCAGTGCCTGGAATTGTTCAGTACCCGCTTCTACGCTGACCTCTGGATTGGCGACAAGGTTGTAATACCAATCGGGATTGCTAGGTGCTCCCGCTTTTGAGGCGATGATAACCAGTTTTTCGCCATCCGCCATGTAAGCCACCGGATTTACGCGTGGCAGCCCACTTTTTGCACCGGTCGTATGCAGGAGGAGTAAGGTCATATTAGCAAATGGGTCGCCTACTTTGCCGTCATTTGCCCGAAACTCTTCGATAACCTTTTTGTTCCAATCTTTCACTTCGTTCATTTTCATTTCCTCCGATTAGATATCTATATATATATCGTTTCTAACTAGAAAGCTCTACATAATGATGTTTCAGCGGTAGCATTGCTTCAAAGATTTAGATATCCAGAACCATAAAAATCTTACCTGGATTCCTTCGGAATGATTCGAATTTATTGACCAGATTACAATAGACAAAAACCTCGCCACTTCATCGAGCAGTTCATCGTATGACCCTGATAAGTCTGGAATTACAATACTTCCCGCAGGGGGTCTTGCCCAATTGATCAAGAACTCGACCTGAGTATGTCCATGTTTTTTTAAAATTTGATAATATGTCTATACGTTTTACATCTAAGTATAGAGGTATCTTTTTTTCTTCACTCGACTTACAAATCACCTCTTAAAAGTAGAATCTGATCAAGATTTCTTGAAAAAACGAAAACAATACTTCACATTTCTTGAATTTAAACATATAATGTATCGCATTGAATTATTCATTTTTAATAAACTTAATAATTTGCTTTTCGCAGCTTGTTTGCCAACCGAAAAGGAGGTTTCTTTTAAGTACAAATTCAGTTTACTATTCGCAACTATTATTGGTCGATTTCCATGATTGTCCCTAGATAACACAATGGAGGTGTAAATGAAGCATGTAGTAGTTTTTTTTATCCTGTTTGTTCTTGCAGTGGCTTCATTATCTATACTTGCGTACACCGAATTTGTTGAACAGTTCGTTCTACCA
>SDBT01003433.1_pt1 | contig 27427 bp, 30 predicted proteins | sample 2277101 | NCBI WGS metagenome assembly SDBT01 (sample SAMN10404973, study PRJNA504765) | marine sediment metagenome | isolation source: marine sediment core GS10_PC15, 103 cmbsf | place: Arctic Ocean: Southern Knipovich Ridge | collected 2010 | reverse complement strand
TGGCTGCCTTAATGTTTCTAAAGCATCCATTAAAGAGGAAGCAGCTGCAAAGCTTTCTGCATACATAACTCCCTTACCACCAGTACCTGAAGGAAATTTGAATATTATGGGATAGCTTACTTTCTCTAAAATTTTTTTAGCTGCTGTTGGCGAAGATGTTAAATAAGTAGTTGGCATTGGTATCTTAGCTTGCTGTAATGCCAAATGTGTTAATAGTTTGTCATGGCCTATTGTAAAAGAGCCTGCTTTTATTGGCATATAGGTAGTAGGATATAAAGCACCAGTAACAGCCCTTAGTGTTTGTGCATATCTAAAGGAGCCTTTTGCGTATATGCAATCATATTTTCCTAACGGTTTGCCGTTGTATAGAACATCTGATCTTCCAGAAGATAGGTTAACTTCTATATTTCTTAAATCTATATTATCAACCTTATCAAAGTACTTATTCATGGCTTCTATAGTCCATGTTGAGCTCATAGAGCCCAAGGAGATTAATGCTGCTTTCATTTATAGCCCCCAATGAAATTATTTCTTTGATGGATCTATTAAATAACCGTGTTTTAGGATATTATGCCCTATTAGTATCCTGTATTTCATATGCCATCTGTCTGCTAATGTAAATTCTGCTTTAATTTTTTTCCCTGCTAATACTATTACTGATTCTATAACTGGCCTTAGTTTATTACCTGATGCTGATTTTACCAGTTTTGACTTTATTATTGGCCCTAGTTTAAGCTGCGATGCTAGGTTAACATCTATAGAGCTTTTAGATGCGCCTGTATCTATCTTTGAAGCTATTGTTCTTTTTCCTTCTTTGCTGAACATGATTACTGGCTCTGTAATGCCAATAACTGTTTTTCCATCTATTTTTTTATAGTTCATTTAGCTTATGGAGTTCACTTGGTTGTTTTTAAAGTTTTCTATATATGTTATTTCTTAGCTATTTTCCATAATAAATTAAACTGGCTTCTGTATGTTTCAATAATTTCTTTGCTTTTTATCATAATGCCTAGGAAATCATTTTTTAATGGCAGATATATTGTTGCTTTATCCCCATATATGAGAGTGGACGTTTGCATGGAATAATGGCTAGGGAAATATTTGGCCTTGGTTAGAGGATATTTCATAACACTTTTTCCTTTTAATGTGTATGGGGCTAATATTTTTCTCTTTATTCCCATTTTAATTCTTCTTCTGTGCCAATGAGCAAACCAATATTCTGCTATTTTTGTTCCAATAGCAGTATAGCCTATCATCTGATAATCTTTACCTTCTTTAAGAACATCATCAAGAACTGTTTTAAGACCTTCTTTGCCTTTATAGACCTCTATTGAAGGTTCTTCTTTTTTTGGTAATTTTAGTGATTTAAGCTTAGGGATTATTTCTTTAATTTTCTCTTCTTGTTTTCTTATTTCTTGCTCTTTTTCTTTTAAAACATTTAATATCTTCTCTGGAGCGGTTGCTTTGAAGTATTTTCTGTTTTCTTTGATAACATAACTAATCATGCCTTTGTTTATTAGATTGGTTAGAATAGTATAAACCAACGATCTATTTATCCTTGTTTTATTAGCTATTGTTGAAGCTAGATTTTCATCTTCTTCCAGCATGGTTAAATAAACCTTAATTTCATTATCTGTTAAACCAATTTCTTTCAGTATTTTTGTGTCCATAGTGATTTGGAATACATTTTTCTTTATAAATTTTTCTATATGTTGTTATATTATGTAACAACAAAAGGTTAAATATAAGTATATAGATTTAGTACTATAAAATAGTTAATGTAAAAAAATGGCTAAAAAGGAAATAGTATTTGACAGAAACATAAAAAAAGAAATAAAAGAATTTATTAGAAATAAGAATTTAAGAGTTTTGGAGGTGGATTATAGAGGTAAAAGACTGAATTCTGCGGTGTTATGGTCTAAGATTAGAAATCCGTTAAGAATGGTTATAACAGGGTTTTTCTTTGAATATTTTAAAAGATTGCCTCCTTGCGAATTAAAGAATATTTTATATAGATTATTTGGCATCAGAATAGGTAAGGATGTTGTAATAGCTCCCTATATCTACATTGATCCTTTGTTTCCTGAACTTATAACAATAGAGGATGGTGTTTTGGTAGGTGGAACATCTGCTATAATATCTCATGAGTTTTTTGAAAAGAAAATAAGAATTGGGAAAACTGTGATTAAGAATGGAGTACAGCTTGGTGCAAGGTCATTTGTAAGGGCTGGTATGAGGATTGGTAAAAATTCTCAGGTAGGGGTTTACTCTTTTGTAAATAAAGACGTTGAAGATTATGAATTTGTTGCAGGGAATCCTGCTAAACATATTAAGTGGATATATCCTTATGGGTTGAAATTTGGCAGTATTGGGGAATTACTGGATAAAAGAACAGAAGAGAACAAGGATAAAATATTCTTGATAGATGCTATAATAAATAAAAATACATCTTATACTAATTTTAATAAAAAAGTAAATAATATTGCTAATTATCTAAAAAACTTAAATATAAAAAAAGAAGATGTTGTTGCAATATTGTTGCCAAATTCTGATTATTATTTACTTGTATATTTTGCAATCCAAAAAATAGGTGCAATAGCACATCCAGTTAATACTAAGTTAAAAGAAGATGGGCTGGAATTCTTATTAAAAGATTCTGGCACAAGTTATATTTTTACCAATAATGATTTTATTAAAACAGTTGAGAAGGTAAAATATAGAATAGCTAATTTACAAGATGTTATTAATATTGATGATAAAAAATTTGGAAATGAGATAAATAAAAAAAGTGATAAATTTGAAATAATGAACATTTCTACAGATGATGCTTCAACATTGATTTATACATCTGGGACAACTGGCAGATCAAAGGGTGTTTTGTTAAGCCACAAAAATCTAATAGCTAATTTAGATGCTTTTGCTGAAAGATTGAATGTGGGTGAAGGTTCTGTACATCTGGCAATGAGGCCGTTGTTTTATGTTGCAGGTATTTTTGCTACAGTGTTATTACCTCTTTTTTATGGCGGTACTATAGTATTGTGTGAGAGGTTTAGCAGAAGAAGGTTTTGGAAATTTGTTGATAATTACAAGGTAAACTATGCTGAGCTTAGCACATCAATGATCCCAATTTTGTTAAATCCCCCTGAAGATATAAGCAAGTATGATATAAGTCCTTTAAGGTTTATTGGAGTTGGTGGAGCTCCATTAAGCAAAGAGATTGTTAACCGATTTGAGAAACATTTTAAGGTAAATTTATTTGAGTTGTATGGATTAACAGAGAGCTCTTGTCTGGCAACATGTACTCCTCCTGATGTAAAAAAGAGAAAGATTGGAAGTCCAGGGACTGTATTAAAAACCAATAGAATCAAAGTAGTTGATGAAGATGGCAATGAAGTTAAGAGTAATGGGGTTGGGGAAATACTGATTAAGGGACCGAATATTATTAACAAATACTATGAGAAAAAAGAAAAGAAGGAAAAGATATTTGAAAAAGGATGGTTTAGAACTGGAGATCTAGGTTATTTGGATGAGGAGGGATATATATTCATTGTAGGAAGAAAAAAGGAATTAATCAGGAGAGGACAGGAGAGTATTTCTCCTAATGAAATTGATGATGTCCTCTATAAACATCCAAAGATTAAAGAAGCGTGTACTATAGGAGTATTTGATGAAATTCTAGGAGAGGAGATTAAAGCGTATGTTGCACTAAAAGAAGGAAAAAAGGTAACAGAAAAAGAGATTATTGATTTCTGTAAGAAATACTTAGCAGAGTATAAATGTCCTAAATCTATTGAATTCTTGAAAGAGCTACCTGAAGGGCCTACTGGAAAGATTGTGAGGAAAAAGTTACAGGAGATGGGTAAAAATGTCAGAAGGAAGTGATGGTGGCGGTGCAGCAGAATCTGAACCTGAAGGAGAAGGCGTAGAAAATGAAGAAAATCAATCAGAAGATTCTAATGAATTAGGGGGGGGAAAAGCAAAAGAAGGATTAATTAAATTATTATCAGAGCATGGTTTTGATTCTGAGGACTTATCTGAAAAAGGTTTAGAAGATATTGTAGAACTGGCAAAATCTTCCTCTCCAGAATACAAATCTTCAAAAGGAATTGGTTGGTATGACAGATTTATAGAAAGCTTGCCGGCAGAAATAAGATGGATTTTATATGCTATAAGGGGGTTTACTGATAATAGCAAGGAAGAAGACATCTATAAAAAAATTTTAAGTTCTGATGAAAGATATGTCACTTTATTTTTTTCTGGACTATTAGGAATTCCTTATGAGCAATATTTCGGAGAAGATATAATTAGAGTTGGCACTCATGATGTTGAAGAAATAAATAAGTATATAGAATTTGCACAAAATGCAGGTTATAAGGTTAGATTGATAGGATACAGTGGAGGCAGTAGAAGGATAAGAAATTATGTCAAAAAATATGGAAATGAAAAGATAAATGATATTCTGATTCTGGGAGGCATAGTTAATGTACCAGGGGCTTATCATATTAATGCAGAGAAAGATAGGATAATTCCTTTTTTTAGGGAGCTTTACAGAGCTCTAGGTAGCATCCCTTATTTTGGTAGAGAATTTAAAGAAATTTCTGATAATCCTGTAAAACCAAATGCAGTTATAAGAGGCATAGGCCACTGGGACTTGATTTTTAAGCCAGAAGTAATAGAAAAAGTAAAAGATTATTTCTCACCAAACATTAGTTATCTATCTTATACATCTTTTCTTAGAGCTGCTTAGTTATTAAACCTTTGCTTAACAATCAATTCTCCTATCTGGACAGCGTTTAAAGCAGCCCCTTTTAGGATTTGATCTCCGCAAACAAAGAATTCCAGACCATTATCTCCGAAAATTAGGTTCTTTCTTATTCTTCCAACTTCTACATCATACTTTTCAGTTGCTGTTAGAGGCATTGGGTAAATGTTTTTTTTGATGTCGTCTTTAACAACAATTCCTTCTGTTTTTTTGAAAATTTTTCTTATCTCTTTTGGAGATATTGGTTTTTCTGTTTCAACTACAATGCTTTCTGAGTGCACTCTCATGGTTGGTATTCTAACACAAGTGCATGATATTGGAATATTCCCATCTCCGAAGAGTTTATGGGTTTCCCAGACTACCTTCATCTCTTCTTTTGTGTAATCATTACCCTGAAATACATCTATATGCGGGATTACATTAAAGGGTATAGGATATGCAAATATCTTATTGCCTGGTTTTTCTCCTTTAAGTGCTTTTTTTGTTTCTGTTTCTAGCTCTTCCATTCCTCCGTTACCTGCGCCAGATGTTGACTGGTATGTGGAGATAATTACTTTTTTTAATCCAAAGTTTTTGTAGATTGCCCATAGTGGAATAGCTGCAATAGCAGTAGTGCAGTTTGGATTTGCAACTAGCTTAGAATCTCCAATAGCATCTGGGTTTATTTCTGGTATTATTAATGGAACTTTGTCATCATACCTAAATGTTGAGGAATTGTCAATTACAATGCAGTTTGCGGCATTTGCTTTTGGTGCATTTTCTTTTGGCCAGCCACCACCTATAGCAAAGAATGCCATATCTAACTGAGAGTAATCTGCTTTATCAGCATTCTCAACTATGATTTCTCCTAAAGGTGTTTTTATCTTTTTTCCTTCTGACCTTTCAGAAGCATATAATCTTAAAGTTTCTATAGGGAACTTTCTATCAAAAAGTACCTTCAATAGTTCTTTTCCAACCATTCCTGTGGCTCCGAATACGCCTACTCTTAGTTTTGCCATTATTTTAGTAAAAAACTAATAGAATATTTATAAATGTTGCGTTATGATTGTAACATTATAAAAACCTTAGAAATCTAAACATCCTAAACCATTACCGTTTCTTGACGAAACGGTAAAGTTTTAGAAAATCTTTGATTTTCTAAACCGTTATCGTTTTTGACAAACGATAAAGTTTATAAATAAAGAATAAATTCAATATACTAATATGGCAAAGGAAGTTAATATAGGATTAATTGGAATAGGAACAATAGGCTCTGGGGTAGTTAGCATACTAAACAAAAATAAGGAGCTAATTGAGAAAAGAACTGGGGTTAGTGTTAATCTAAAGAAGGTATGTGATCTGAATTTAGAGCTTGGTAAGAAATTAGGGCTGAAAAAGGAGCAATTGACAAAGAATTTTAATGATATAATTGATGATAAAAAGATTGATGTAGTTATAGAATTAATAGGGGGATATAATCCTGCTAAAGACATTATTATTAAAGCCTTGAAGAATAAAAAAAGTGTGGTAACAGCCAATAAAGCAGTTATTGCAAAATATGGAAATGAAATTTTTGAAGAAGCAAAGAAGAATAATGTAAATATAGCTTTTGAAGCTGCTGTTGGTGGCTGTATTCCGATAATAAAAGCAATAAATGAAAGTTATGCAGCAGACAGGATAAAAGAGATTTATGGAATTCTTAATGGTACAACAAATTTCATATTAAGCAGGATGGAAGAAGGAATGTCTTATGATGAAGCTTTGAAAAAGGCCCAGAAGCTGGGATTTGCAGAAGCTGATCCTAGTTTTGATGTTGAGGGGAAGGATTCTGCACAGAAATTGGTTATTTTAGCTTCATTGGCTTTTAATGCAAAAATCAGTGATGATATATTCACATGGGGCATTACAAAAATAGATAAGAAGGATATAGAGTATGCAGATGAATTAGGTTATAAGATAAAACTTTTGACAATAGCAAAAAATGATGGCAATGAGATTGAGCTAAGGGTACATCCAACAATGATACCAAAGCAGCATGAATTAGCAGATGTTAAGAATGAGTTAAATGCAGTTTATGTTTGTGGAGAGAATACTGCTAAATCAATGTTATATGGCAAAGGAGCAGGACAGCTTCCAACTGCCACTGTTGTTTTAGGGGATGTAATAGATATTGCAAAAGGAAAACAGAGTAATTTTTATTTTAAGGATGTAAAGATGAAAGACATAGACAGGATTAAATCCAGGTATTATTTAAGGTATAATGTTTTAGATAAGCCAGGTGTTTTGGCAAAAATATCAAAGGTTCTTGGGGATAATAATATAAGCATTGCTGGTGTAAAGCAAAAAGAGATTAATAAAGACATTGTTCCATTAATCATAACAACACATGAAGCTGTTGAGAAGGATTTGATGAAGGCTATAAAGGAGATAAATAAGCTGGATGTTGTTAAGGAAAAGACTATTGTTATTAGAATTGAAGATATTTAATTAAGGGGTGGATTCTGTAAAGATTTACTAAAACATAAAAATGATTATTAAATTACAAAAAGATTTATAAATATACAGGCCATCAATACCATATATGAATGCTAAGAAAACTGCATGGTTTTGGATAATATTTTATGTTCTATTTACGTTATTCCTTTATGTATTTAAAGGTGTGAAATTATACGACTTTGCAGTTTACATTTTGATTCTTGTGATTATCCTGCTAGTTACGAAGAGGATAAGGGTACCAGCAGCATCTGTCTGGTTGTTTGGTATTGCCACTCTGCCTCATGTCATAGGAATGATTCCTTTTGAAATAAATGGTGAATTAATCTCATTATACCACCATTCAAATTTTGTAGGGAATTACGATCTAATGACGCATTTTGTAGGGTTATTATTCTTAACAATTGGATTCCTGCATTTCTATTATCACTATAATCCCAGGTTATCCAGGCTAACTGTATTCTTATTATTTTTTGCCCTCATAGGCTTTGGGACAATGATTGAAGTTTCAGAATATGTGGGCTATAGGTTTTTTGGTTTTGGATGGGGTCTTTTCCAGTTTGGAGAAGGAGACAACAGCACAAATTTTGGACCGTGGGGCGATTCTATAACTGATACTATTGCTAACATTGCTGGTATTTCAACAGGGTTTATAAGTTATTTCTTATTTAGAATATTTTATTTAAAAGATAAGAGGATACTTCACAAACATAATAAATGAGCTAATATGGAAATTACTCAAAATACTCTTTATGCAATACCCTAACCGCTTTATCTGCATCTTTGTTATCAACAATAAAACTGATGTTGATTTCTGATGCTCCTTGTGAGATCATCTCAATATTTACCTTGTTTTTTCCTAGGACAGAGAATGTCCTTCCGGCTATGCCTGGTATTTTCTTCATTCCTTCGCCCACTACACAGATAATAGCTTTATTTTTATCTATCCTGACATCTGCTATACCCTCCAGGTCAGATTCTATTTTATCTAAATCTACATCATTATCAACTGTTAGGCTCACAGATACCTCTGATGTTGCAACCATGTCAATGCTTTTTTTGTAATTTTCAAAAACTGAAAATACTCTTCCCAGGAAGCCATGTGCTAATAACATTCTTGTAGAGACTATTGTAATCAGGTTAATATCCTTTTTACAAGCTATTGCTTTTATTATTTCTTTTGTTTTGTTTGCTTCTTTTACAATAGTTGTTCCTTTATTCTTCGGTTCGAATGTGTTTAGAACCTTAACAGGAATATTCTTTTTAACAGCCGGCCAGATTGTTTTTGGGTGTAAAACACGGCCCCCAAAATATGCCAATTCAGATGCTTCATTAAAGCTTATTCTATCCATTGTTCTTGCTTCTTTTACAACCTTTGGATTAGCTGTCATTATTCCATTTACATCTGTCCATATCTCTACTTCTGAGTTAATTGCAGCTCCGATTATTGCTGCTGTATAATCAGAACCTCCTCTGCCTAATGTTGTTATATTTCCAGCAGAGTCTTTTCCTATGAAGCCTGTTATTACAGGAACTACCTTAATCTTCTTTAGTTCTTTTGCTATCTTTTCTTCTGTGTCAGGCAAGGGTTCTGCTTTCCCATACTCAGGATTAGTTATCATTCCTATATCATAGGCATCATATGCCTCTGCTTTAATGCCAATCTTGCTTAAATAAGCAGCAATTATTCTTGAAGACATCCTTTCTCCAAAGCTCTGGACTTCATCCATTGATTCAGGGCTTGTTCTTTTCATTAAGAAGATATTATCAATAACTTTGAAGAATTTATCTAATATATTATCTACTAAATCCTCTTTTAGTTCAAGATTTTTTAGTATCTTATGATGTTTTTGCTTTATTTCATCTAGTTCTTTACTGACATCTTCGTCATTTGCTGCTTTTTCTGCTGTATCAATTAGCTTGTCTGTAATTCCCTGTACAGCGCTGACTACAACAATTGGTTTTTTATCTAGTTTGGATTTCACAATATTACAAACATTCTTTATCCTGTCAGCATCTCCTAATGAAGAGCCTCCAAATTTCATTACAACCATTTTATCTTATTAGAAAAAGCACTTATTTAAAAAGATTGCGTTTGAATAGTTACAATTAAACCTTTTCAAATAATTTAACAACTCTTTCTTTACCAATTGTAATAATAAATGGGGCTAATCTTGGACCTCTTTCTTTGTTTATTATGAGTTTATAGCAGGTTTTAAAGAATTCTTTTGCGCTTATGTCTAGGCTTTTTGAGATATTATAGAATTCTTCATAAAGTAGTTTTTCATCCAACTCTTTGTGCTTATTTAGATAATTTACCAGTTTTTTTATTGCTTGTTTTTCCTTGTCGTTTAGTTTTATTTTAACCTCTTTTTGAATATAGAATTTTAGTTCATCAGGAGCATATTTCTGCAGCCAGTTATGTGTGCATTTAGCTCTTTTTCTTAATCTTTCTGTATCTGCCTTGTCTTTTAATTTGTAGCTCTCTTTTATCTTATCAAAATCATTTTCATAAATCTGCACAACATTACAGAGATGCCTTAATGATGGCTGGAAAGGCATTGTTTTTGAAGGTTTTTCTATAGAGGATAATTCATAGATTCTTTTTTGTTTTTGATACTCCTTTTTTTCTGCATCTTCTTTTTTATAATAGATTCTTTCGCATTTGTCAAAGTCTTCATAGATTTTTAAGACATCTAAATCAAAGCTTATTGCAAACTCTGCATCAGGTCTTGTTGATACAAACAGGTATCTTATAATTTCAGGTTCGTAAACTTCTAATGCATCCTTTAATGTTATTACATTGCCAGCAGAGCTGGACATCTTCCCTCCAATTCCTTTTAGGATGATGAAGTCATATTTCTGGTATAAAGGGGGTTCTATATTATAGAGTTCCTTTACAATTAGTTTTGCTGTTGAATAAGAACCTCCTTCTGTGCTGTGCTCTTTTCCTCCTGGTTCAAAATCAACTTTTTCGTAATGCCAGCGCATCGGCCAGTCTAATCTCCAGGGAAGTTTTACAATCCCTTTTTTCCTGAAATCAATAGTTGCTTTATGGTTGCATTCGCATTCATAGGTTATAGAGTATTCTCCATCATAATCTGTAACTTTTGTTTCATCAGTATTGCATTTTTCACAGTAAACAGATAAAGGATACCAATTTTCAGGTAAATGTTCTTTTCTGAATTTATCTAATATATTTCTGACTTTTTCTTTGTTGTTCAGACCAAATTTAATCTCTTCTGCATATTTACAGCTTTTATACATCTTGCTTTGGTAGATGAATTCTGGACTGATTCCTACAGTAGGAAGATATTTTTCTACTTCTTTTTCATTGTGCTCTGCATAAGAACCATATTTTCCTGTAGTGTCTGGCGTGTCTATAATTGGCTTTCTAAGGTATTTTTTTAATAGCTCTTGTTTGGGCATATTCTTGGGTATTTTTCTAAAGACGTCATAGTCATCCCATGAGTAGATAAATCTAACATTCTTTCCTGCATCTTTTAATGCTCTGTTAACTAAATCAACAGTAATCATTTCCCTGAAATTTCCAATATGCACTGTACCAGAAGGAGTTATGCCTGCAGCAACAGTATATTTATTTTTATCCCCCCTTTCCTTTATTATTCTTCTTGCTGTCTGGTCTGCCCAATGCATTGATTCAGCTGTCATAGTAAGAATTTATTTTATTGTTTATATAAATATTTTGATTTAATTAAGAATACATATTAAATCTTCAACTTCCTAATCCTTTCTGCAGCTTTTTTGCAGTCTTGCAGAGTAGGAACTAAAGCAAACCTTACATAACCTTCTCCCGGGTTAAGGCCATCAACTTCATTAGAAATCCAGTTACCAGGGGTTGTTACAATTGAGATATCCTTTTCTAACAGTTTTTTTGCAAAATCAACAGAGGACATTCCTTTAGGACATTTTTGCCATATGTACATTGCGGCTTTTGGTGTGCAGTCTTCTAATCCAATTGATGTCAGGGCATTGGTTATTATATCTCTTTTTTTCTTGTATTCTGTTCTAAATTCTTCAACATGTTGCTCATCCAATAAGGCTGCGCTTGCTGCATCCTGAATGAAAGTAGCAGTACCTGAATCAATGTTTGTTTTTACCTTTTTGAATATGTTTATAATTCTTTCATCTCCTGCGAGCCATCCTACTCTGTAGGTTGTCATTGCAGACCTTTTTGAAAGGCTTTGTATTACAAATACGTTTTCTTTTGTTAATTCAAGGATGGATAAAGGTGGTTCTTCAAAATAGAGTTCTGTATAGCATTCATCAGAGCCAATGATTATATTATTATCTCTACCAAAATCAATTATCTCTTTTAGTTTCTCTTTTGAGATAGTTGCGCCTGTTGGATTATTTGGGTAGTTAATCCACATCAGCTTTGCCTTCTTTTTGATATTATCCGGGATTTTGTCTAAATCAGGCAAAAAGTCATTTTCCTTTAGCAAAGGATAAAAATATGGTTTTCCTTCTGCAAATAATGTGCCACGTTCATAAGGAGGATAGCCAGGATTCGGAATTATTACAATGTCACTAGGGTTAATAATACCTTCATGAAAATTAAAGACCGCTTCTTTTGCTCCGATTGTTGAAGTGATTTCTTTTTCAGGAGCTAAATCTACATTAAACCTTTGCTTTGCCCATTTAGCTATTGTTTCTCTATATTCTCCTGTACCTATATAGCTAGGGTAGCCAGATTCTTTTCTTTTGTCAATGGCTCTTTTGCAGTAATTCCTTATTATGCCTGGTGTTGGGCATTTTGGGTCACCAACTCCGAAATCAATTGGAGTTATGCCTAGCTTTTTCAGCTTAGCTACTTCATTATCCACGTCTGCAAAAGCATAGCTTCCGATAGCTTTTACCCTGTCTGAAGGTTCGATTTTCATAGGAGTAGGAAATGAAGAAATGGTTTATAAATGTTTTGTAGTTAAAGTAACATTATACAGACAACGAGGTTAATTCTCGCTAATGAGAAAGAGTGATTATTTCTTTTGCCAGCTGTATTTTCTCATTCTGGAGGATTTTCCATAACCGCATGAACTGCATCTTTTCTTTCTTATATGGTATGTTCTTTTGCCACATCTTCTGCAGTTTATCATATTCTTCTTTCCAGACTTTTTGCCCATAGAAGATGTTCCTTTTGACATTTTAGAAATAGATTTATTCAGGGGATATTACTGTTATTGTGTCCCCTCTTATAAAAATAACTCCTAGTTTTCTTTTGACTTCTCCATCGACCATCTCTTCTGCATTCTCTAAAACAACATTGATATGTATGTCAAATGATTTCAGGTTGCCTGTATACTGTTTGTTGTTTTTTAGATCAACAATTACTTTTTTGTCTCTTGCTCTGTTTAACGCGTCTAATGGTCTTGGCTGTTCGGCCATAGTATAACACCCCTCGAAAAATTATAAGATAAGAGATGTTCATTCTATATTTAAATGTTTTGGAATTACGAATCTTACTTACCATAATCTTTATAAATAACTCAAATACGAAGTATTTGAGGAATTTAAAAAACTAAAGTTTTTTAAATGGCTTATGAATTCTCCTTCTCATGGTTGTTTTTCAAGGAAGAGGGAAAAGGAGCTTTAGAGGCTCCAGGTATAAGAAGTCCAGGGGTTATAAGAAACACGAGTTAGGCAGGCTGCCTGCTCTTACTGGATTGGCTAAAAAGACTGTTAGGAGCATAAGGCTATTAGGCGGAAAGAGAAAACTGAAGTTGTTAAGGGAAGAATATGTAAATGTTGTTGACCCTAAAACCAAAAAATCCAAGAAGGTAAAGATAAAGACAATTACTGATAATCCTGCTAATCGACATTTTATTAGAAGAAATATAATGACTAAAGGTGCTGTTATAGAGACAGATATTGGAAAGGCGAAGATAACTTCAAGGCCTGGCCAGGATGGGATTGTTAATGCTGTGTTGATTTCTTGAGCTAAAAGGAAAAATAATTAAATATCAGACTAATTCTAGAATCTTATGCTACAGAGAATATATACTCAACTTCTTGAATCATTCGGCCCGCAAGGCTGGTGGCCTTTAACTGTAGAAGGCTTTGAATCAAAGCACCATGTTGGTAAGCCTAGGAATGATAAGCATAGGTTTGAGATAATTGTTGGGGCTATTTTAACACAGAATACAAACTGGAAGAATGTTGAGAAGGCACTTTATAATCTAAGTAAGAATGATTTGCTTGATGCTAGTAAGGTAAATAAGACAAGAAAGGATAGAATAGCTTACTTAATAAGGTCTGCAGGTTATTATAATCAAAAAGCAGAACGACTAAAGATTATAGCCAAGTTTTTTCTTGAGAACAAGAATCCTACAAGGGAGCAGCTACTGGCTCTTAAAGGTGTAGGTCCTGAAACAGCAGATTCTATTTTATTATATGCTTTAAATAAGCCTTTTTTTGTGATAGATGCTTATACAAAAAGAATTTTTGAAAGATTGGGTTATAAAAAAGAGAATTATGATGAATGGCAGGAGTTATTTATGAATGATTTACCTAAAGATGTTAAGTTATTTAATGAATATCATGCTTTACTTGTGGAGTTAGGCAAGAATTATTGCAAGAAAAAGCCTGTTTGTGGGGAATGTTCTATTAAGAGGATTTGTAAGAAAAAATAAAGAAGCAGACGTTTTTTCCTATCGTCTATAAAATCAAGGAAACTTCAAAACGAAGTTTTGATGGTTTGGAAATTTTATTTCCAAAAAAACCTATTTTTTATTAAAAAATAATGGATGAATAAACCAATACAGAAGAAATAAATGACTTCTTGTTTTAGAATCAAATTCAAGAAGAACCAATGGAAGAGGTTAATGGTTTAAAACAATCAATAAAATAAAAAATAAACAAAAAAATTTATATATTGCGTTGAATTAATTAATTTAAGATGTTAAAACTTTTGATAATTTTAATAGTAGCAATTGTAATAGCTGCTGTGCTATTAACTTTATTGAAAAAAGTTTTGAAAATAACATTATTTGTTGCTTTGGTAGTTATTGTCTTTTTGATAATATCAAGTTTTGTTTTTCCTGAAACAGATATGTTTGAAAAAGGAAAGAATTATATATTAGGAAAATCTGAAGATGTATTAGACAAAGGAAAAGACAAGTTTACAGCATATGTTATAACAGAAACTAATGAGACAATAAATAAGGCTAAAGAAAAAGTGCTTGAGAGTATAGATTAGTTTCAAAAAAAGAGTTGTATTGGTTCAGAACTAAAAAAGAGGTTGTAGATTATGGCTATTTTGGATAAGTTGATGTTCTGGAAGAAGAAGGATGAGCTGGGTGATCTAGGCAAGGATTTTGGAGCTGATTTAGGTCTCGGTGATATGGGTGCCCAGCCTGCTGGTCCTGATTTGGGTTTGCCTAAACAGCATGGGGCAGGTAGAGATTTAGGATTGCCTTCCAGGGATTTGGGAATGCCAGAGGATACTGGTTTTGGCATGGGCAGAGAAGCTATGCCGCCTTCAACACCTCCAGGCCAGCCAGCACCAATGCAGCAGCCATTTGGAGCGCCGGTTCAGCCTGCACAGCCAACTGAAAGGGATTATTCTAAGGATAAGTTTGAGGTTGTTTCTGCAAAATTGGATTCTATCAGGTATACCTTAGAAAGCATTAACCAGAGATTGACTAGTTTAGAGAGATTAGCATATGGTGAGCATGAGAAACAGAGAAAATGGTAAATATTTACGCTAAATATTTAATCCTCCTCACTAGCACATAACTAATAAAGAAGCCATAAATTTGCTTACGCAAATTTAAAAGTCGGCGTGTCCCTCCCCTACGGAAAAAACTCTGTTTTTTCCTAGTTGCGCTCACTATGTTCGGCAACTAACAAAGTATTTAATTCTAGCACAACTAAATTTATGATGGATGAGGATAAGGTTTATATACATCTTGAATAATTTATTTCTTATGAACAAACGTATTACATTCATATTCTCAATTAGTCTTTTTGTTATTCTGTTAGACCAACTAACAAAATATTTGGTTTCTAAATATATGGAGTTACACCAATCAATCCCACTTATCAAAAATATTCTTCATATAACCTACATACAGAATACAGGGGCTGGTTTTGGAATATTAAAAGGCTGGAATATGCTCTTAATATTTATTTCATTGATAATTATTGGGATAATATTATTCTACTTTGATAGAGTTATAAAAGAAAAACCCATTCATATTCCAGTAGCTTTAGTGTTGGGCGGGGCAGTTGGAAATTTAATAGATAGGATCTTTTTAGGCTATGTTCTTGATTTTATTGATTTCAGGATATGGCCTGCTTTTAATGTTGCAGATTCTTGTATTACGATTGGGGCTTTGTGGTTGATTGTTTATTTCTGGAAGAAGTAGCCTTTCTTGTAATAATAATACAGAGTCATGCTTCCTGCTACACATAGAACTATGAGTAAGAGTTGCTCTAACACAAAAGCAGGCTCATTAAATGTCTTAAACAGGCCATGTTGTATCATGTTAAATTTCCATCTTCCTTTTATCAGTACCTTAAGGACTCTTGCGCCGAATATAAGCAGGTATAGAAACACGCCAATAAAGAAACCAATAACCAAGTTTTTTTTCTCCATTACTTTTAAAAAATTCTTTTAGAATAAATATCTTTCTATTTAATGCAATTATGTTTCTTATAACCCTTTTTCTTGGCCTCTTCTGGAGAATCCAGCCATACCTGGTTTTTCTTCTTTATTTTCTTTGCCCAGTCACATTTAGGGGCATGGTAGGTTGATCCTGTTTTGCTTGCAATATATTTTCCTGGCTCGAAGTTTGTGTATACATCCTCTTTCTCTTCCTCAATAGGCTCTTCAAATTCCTCTTCATTTTTAATATTTGAAATGGAGATAACAAAACCGAGCGCTGCAAACAATGATGTTAGTAAGAATGCCTTTCCACCTATATCTGTTCTTATATAGATAACTAACAGATCTAATAATATCAAAACAAAAACACCTGATAGGAATGCCCATCCACCTTTTGAGCCGGAATATGCTGGTATCAAAGCAATAAAAGCTATGAAAAGCAGAATTAGTGTGAATAACAGCTCTAGAAGAAATCTTATTCCGCTAAATCTGAATATTATTAGTGTAAGCCCCAGAAATACTATTAATAAGATAATGTCTGTAATGAAAAAACTGAATCTTGACTCCCCCATTTTATAAAAAATTAAGGCATAGCTTATATTTAAAGATTTCTATTCTAGAGTAGTGATAAAAGTTTAAGGTTGGACATTTGTATTGTTAATTGTTACACCGACCTAAAACTTTTACAGAACTTTTTATTCTAAGGTATTGATTTTGTCCTTGGGCTTATCTAATTTAACAAATGCTATCCCAACTTCCTGCAGTAATTTCTTTGCCTCTTCATCTGGATATTCACCATGGGTAACATATCTTTTAACCTTAGCATTTGCCAGCATTTTTGCGCATAGTATGCATGGAGGGTGTGTGCAGTAGATAGTTGCTCCCTCTATGTTTACTCCATGCAGGCCTGCCTGTATAATTGTGTTTTGCTCCGCATGAATAGCTCTGCAGATTTCATGTTTCTCTCCGGAAGGAATATTATTTGCATCTCTTAAACAGCCAAGTTCTAAACAATCCTTTATTTCAGCTGCTGCCCCATTATATCCAGTTGTAAGAATTCTTTTGTTTTTGACAATAACAGCGCCTACGTGATGCCTTTTGCATGTTGAGCGTTCAGCTACCAGCATGGCTATCTTAAGGAAGTACTCATCCCATGTTGGTCTTTTTGTCATTTTAACTGTTTAACTCTACAAATTTTTTAATGTTTCTTTCGTCTGTTTTTGATATTTCATTTGGAAAGCAGCAGGCAGGCAATTGTTTTATGCTTAAATGATATTGTAAACATTCACAACAGATTCCATGATGAGAGCATTCTGTATGCAGGCATGGACAGTTCTTTAGATTTTTTTCTTTTTGGCATTCCATACTAACATCCCACCAAGATGTTAAAGGTTGAAGTTTTTAAACCTTTTGAAAAATTTCATTTTCAAAATGGTTTAGAAATTTTAATTTCTAAAAGTTTTGGTTTAGAAATGTTAATTTTTGAAAGGTTTTTTATTCTCTAATCTCAACTTCTTCAATATAATCTTTTAATATCTCTTTAAATTCCTCTAGTTCTTCTTTAGAAAAAGGTTTTACGTCTTTGTATTTTGGATCAATAACTTCTTTAGCTGGTTTGAAGTTTTGAATGGCAAATCTTTTGCTTCCTTTTAATAGTTCGCCTATTTTTTTAATGTCTTCTTTTGTGTGGATATCTGGCACAACAGTACTTCTGAATTCATAATTTTTTCCAGAGTTTTTGATTATGTTGATGCTTTGTTTTATTTTCTCAATATCTGCATTAACACCAGTTACTTTATCATAATCTTCCAATGAGTTTTTTATATCCATAGCAATATAATCAACAAGGTTTTTATCTATAAGTTCTTTTAAAAAATCAGGAACTGTTCCATTAGTGTCTATTTTAGTTAGATATCTTATGGCTTTTATTTTTTCTAGAAAATCAGTTAATTTCTTGTGTAATAATGGCTCACCACCACTTATACATACTGCATCCAGCCATTTCTTCTTTTCTTTTAGATAATCTAAAATTTCCTCTTCTTTTATTGTTGGCAATGAACCTGGGTTGAGAACTAAATCACGATTATGACAGAATCCACATTTGAAATTGCAGTTTGGGAGGAATATAGTGCAAGCAATCTTTCCAGGATAATCTACTAATGTTGTCTTTTGAAAACCTTTTATTGCTAATGGCATTTTTCTTTCTATTTAAAATTAATCAACTCTTTTTCAATAAAGAAAAAATTAAACTATTTGTTTAATCTGATCAACATGGTGTGCAATTGTAACTAGGTTATCCTTATCGTCATAAAGCAGGATTGTTGGTATTGGCAGGCTTCCATCTTCATTTCTATGTATCTTATCTTTTAGCTCTTTGTATACTGTTCTGAATTCCATTAATCCTTCATTAGAGCCTAAATCTACTGTAGCTCCTTCTATCCTATTTCCAAGGTATTCTTTAGCAGCTGCGCATTTATCACAGTTAGGAAGGGAGAATATCCTGAATTTTTTTATAATACTATTATCATTAGAAACTAATTCTTGCGCTTCTATACTGGTTGTTTCACTTATATTGGCTGTTTTACTTTCTTCAGTTATGGCTTTAGCTTTTATTTCGTTTCCAATCGCTTTTTCTTCTAGGTATTCTAAGCGATCTTTAAATTCCTCTTTCTTTCCGTTGTTCCATTGCCTTATAGGTCTGTAATAGCCTACTATCCTTGAATAGACTTCAGTTTCTATGTTACATTCTGGGCATTTATATACCTCTCCTTTGATATAGCCATGCTCTGGGCAGACACTGAATGTAGGGGTTATTGTAAAATATGGTAGGCTCGTGTTTGATGCAATCTTTTTAACTAACTGTTTGCAGGCTTCTCCTGAACTTACCTTTTCTCCTAAGAATGTGTGGAAGATTGTTCCCCCTGTGTATAATGATTGAATCTTATTTTGGTGTTCTATTGCTTCAATCGGATCATCTGTCTTGTCTACAGGCAGCTGGGTTGAATTTGTAAGGTAAGGCTCTTTTTCTCCAGCTGTAATAATATCAGGATGTATTTTTTTATCTAACCTTGCGAATCTATATGAAGTTGATTCTGCAGGTGTTGCTTCCAGATTATACAGATTGCCAGTTTCCTGCTGGAATTCAACCAGTTTATCCCGCATAAACTTTAATGTTTCAACAGTGAATTCAGTTCCTTCTTCTGTGCCTATGTCTTTGTCCAGAAAATTTAAGCAGCATTCATTCATGCCGCATAGCCCTATTGTTGAGAAATGATTTCTAAATGTTCCTAAGTAAACCTTTGTAAAAGGCATCAATCCATTTTTTAGGTTTTTCTCTACCATTACTCTCTTTATCTCAAGTGAATTCTTAGCTATAGTCATATAATAACCTAATTTCTCAAAAAATTCTTCTTTTGAGTTAGCCTCATACCCTAATCTATTCATATTTATTGTAACAACACCAATAGAACCAGTTGCATCTCCTGGGCCCCACATTCCTCCAGGCCTTTTGATTAACTGGTTCTGGTCAAGATTAAGTCTGCAGCACATAGCTCTAATACTTTTTGGATCTAAGTCAGAACCGACATAATTCATGAAGTATGGAAGACCATACTTTGCAGTTACTTCAAATAATAAATTAGCATTCTCAGAATCCCAGTCAAAACTATTTGTTAGATTGTATGTAGGTATAGGAAAAGTAAAAACTCTTCCTTTTGAATCTCCTTCAAGCATTACCTCTAAGAATGCCTTATTGATCATACCCATCTCTTCTTGGCAGTCAGCATACGTAAATTCCTGTTTCTTTCCTCCAACTATTGCTTTCTCATCTTTCATATCTTCGGGAACAATCCAGTCAAATGTTAAATTTGAAAAAGGATATTGTGATCCCCATCTTGAAGGTATGTTCAGAGAAAATACCAATTGCTGTATGCATTGTTTTGTTTCTTTAAACGAAAGATTATCTGTCTTTACAAAAGGCGCAAGTAGAGTATCTACAGAAGAAAATGCCTGTGCACCTGCAAACTCCATCTGCAGGCATCCAATATAATTAACCATCTGGTGGATGACTGTGTTTAGATGCTTAGCTGGTTTGCAGTCAACCTTGTTTGGAACATTGCCAAAGCCCATCTGCAACAATTTCTTTAATGACCACCCAGCACAATAACCAATAACAGCGTTGCTTAGATCATGTATATGGAAATGGCCTGTTACATGCGCTTCTTTTATTTCTGGTGTGTAGATCTCATTTAATGCATAGTTTCCAATCACTTTTCCTGCTGCATATAACAATAAACCAGAGAAGCTGTAATCTTCATTGCTGTTTTCTTTAACTCTCCAATCTTCCTGATGGATATATGAGTTTATTGTTTTTCCAACATCCATCAGCATGTCTTTTGTTTCTCTGAGCTTTGCATGCTGCTGCCTGTATAGGATGTAGGCCTTGGCTGTTTTTGCATTGCCTGATTTGATTAATACCTTTTCAACGATATCCTGCACTTCTTCAACTGTTGGAACTTCTTTTTCACTGAATTGATATTCAAGAATTGTGATAACCTTATCTGTTAGCTCTTCAGCTTCTTTTTTGTCTGTTGTTTTACCTTCTTTTACAGCTACAGACTGAGCTGCCTTGAAGATAGCATTTGTGATTTTTTCAGGTGCAAATTCAACTATTCTTCCATCTCTTTTTCTTACTTTGATAATCCTAACTGTTTTTTCTGCCATTTTAAATCCCCTTTTTTATTTTTTTATGCTTTTTAATTCTTTTTCAAACTCTTTTATATCCTTAAATTCCCTATATACAGATGCAAATCTTATATAAGCAACATGATCAAGCTGTTTTAATTTTTCCATAATCAGCTTTCCTATTTCTTTAGTTGGTATTTCAATACTTTCTTTTTTTCTTAACTCTGTTTCAATCTCGTCAACAGTTTTTTCAATTTTGTCAATTTTAATTGGCCTTTTTTCACATGCTTTTACTATGCCGTTAAGCACTTTGTTCCTGTCAAATGTTTCGATGTCTCCATTCTTTTTTATAACCCTCAATTCAATCATCTCTGTTCGTTCGTATGTTGTGAAACGTTTCTTGCATTTCAGACATTCGCGTCTTCTTCTTGTTACATCAGAGTCTTCTGTCTCACGAGTTTCTATAACTTTTGTTTCTCCAAAATTACAGTATGGGCATCGCATTTTGCTATATTTAGTGTTTTTTATATTGTTGATATACTAGATGTAGTAGTATAGCTTATATATAAACAGTTGGGTTCTTGACACCATATATTGTGTGTCACTGGTGAAAAATAACTAAATATGGGTGATTTTTAGGATTAGCTTATATATAAAGATTTCTGTGGTGGAATGTATATGATTTGAAGTAAATAATATAAATACTGAAAAAAATTAATTTTTATGCTAAGGAACTTTAAATGCAAACGATGTGGTGAATGTTGTAATTCTCCTAGGTTGTATAAACCAGATATTGAAAGAATAAAGAAAGCTGGCTATAAGGAAGAGGATTTTGTTTATACTGATAATCTAGGTGTTGATTATATTAAAGATAAAAAAGCCTGGTGTATGTTTTTGAAGAGGGGTAAGAAGACTACTTCTTGTGTTGTTTACGATGCAAGGCCCAAGATATGTAAGCAATATCCTTCTGAGCTAATAAAAGATAGTTGCAAGCCTGAGAAATTGGCTTTTGATGGTTATTTGGAGAAAAGAAAACATTAATCCACTGCTTGGTCTGCAATACTCTTGGCGATGTCTGCAGGTATAGCAAAACCGATTCCCTCTGTATCTACTATCTTAAGCGTGTTGATGCCTACTATCTTCTTTTGGGCATTTACCAGGGGACCTCCTGAGTTTCCTGGGTTGATAGGAACATCTGTTTGGACATAAGGAATACCTCCTTCATCAATAACTCTGTTTACTGCGCTGATTATTCCTTCTGTGACGCTAAAGGACAATCCCAATGGATTTCCGACAGCTATTACTCTTTCACCTACTTTAACGCTTGATGAATCTGCAAAATTTAGGTAGTCAAATGTTTTGTCAGAATCTATTTTGAGAACTGCCAGGTCTGCATTGCTTGCAGTTCCTTTGAGGATGACATTGTAGTTATCAGAGTTATAATCAACAACATAGATGCTTTGTGCCCCTTCAATGACGTGCTTGTTTGTTATAATGTAGCCTTGTTGGTTAAAGATGACTCCGCTGGCCTCGCCTTTGTTGGTTTTGATACTAACAACAGCCTTTACAACATCTTCAACTATAGCTGAGAAGTCAGAGCTGGTTACATCAATTTCTGATAGTTTATATTCTAATTCCTGGCTTTTTTCTTCTAAGCCCCCTAATTTCTGGGATATATCTTCCAGCCCGGATTCTGCTTCCGTCTTTACTGTTTCAATATCCAGCTTTAATTTTGAGGTTTCTGTACTGAAAAAGTCCTGTAATTTCATGAAATTTGATGATGTTTTATTTTCCAAGGCAGATATTTGCTTTGTGGTTTGTGCTTTTTCATTATCTATTTTGGTAGTAAGTGAGTTTTCAACAGTATCAACTTTTGTATTAACTTTGTTCTCTAAGGATGTGAGCTTATTGGTGTAATCGGTTGTGATTTTGTTATATAACAGGAAACCAGAGCCTATCATTAATATTGCGATAGCTATTATTGCGGCTGTTAGGATTGTTAATTGTTTTTTAGGTTCCATAATGGTTTTTAGATAGAGGTTATTAATAACTTTTTCGGAAATTTTGTGTATATTATATCAGATTAAACAATAGAAAACTTTTTATAAAAGTCGATTTATTCTTAAGACTATGGATGTGAAAAAGGAATTACAAAAAATACTTGAGAGAAACAAGAGGGTTGAGGCAGATAAGGATTGGGAAATTAGTTTTACCAGAAGATTAATTATAGCTATAATGACTTACTTAATTATAGTTTTATTTTTATGGATGATAAAAATTCCTTACCCTTGGTTAAGTGCTTTAGTTCCTACAATTGCTTTTATTTTATCAACATTAACTTTTCCTTTCTTTAAAAAATGGTGGTTGAAGTATATTTATAAGAAATGATTTCTATGACAAAAAAACTAGATGTTGGCGGACAGGCAGTAATAGAAGGCATTATGATGAGGTCTAAGAATCATGTAGTTACTGCTGTTCGGAAGAAAGGGAAAATCATTTATAAGAAAGACAAGATAAAGAAAAAATCAAAGTTTATGCTGTGGTTCTTTGTAAGGGGTATTATAAACTTAATAGAAATGCTAGTTCTAGGTATTAAAACATTAAACTGGAGTGCCGCTCAGCAAGGGGAAGAGGATGAAGAATTAAGCAGCTGGGCAATTGCTTTAACATTAATAGTAGCATTTCTTTTTGCAATTGGATTATTCTTATTATTGCCTTATGCCTTAACTTATTTAGTTGGGGTGAGAGAAACTGTCAATCCAGTATGGTTTAATGTTGTGGATGGAATTATCAAAGTTGCTATATTCATATTATATATCTACCTAATATCTTTATGGGGGGAAATAAGAAGAGTCTTCCAATATCATGGAGCAGAGCACAAAGCTGTTTTTTGCTATGAAGATGGCAAGAAATTGACTGTAGAGAATGCTAAAAAGTATTCTACATTACATCCAAGGTGCGGGACTGCTTTTCTTATAATAGTTATAATTATTGGCATATTCATTTTTTCTTTTATACCTATAATCGTAGAAAGTATATACCCTAACATCAGCAATACTAATTGGTTTTTAAGAAGACTAATTCTTTTTACCTGCAGGATATTATTACTGCCAATAATCGCTGGTTTTTCTTATGAACTCTTAAAGTTTGGAGCTAAGCATCAGGACAATCCAATCTTTAGGTCTTTGACATTACCAGGATTGTGGGTACAGAAATTAACAACAAAAAATCCTACAAAGAAGCAATTAGAGGTTGGGGTAGCTGCTTTGAAGAAGGTTTTGAGTTTGGGGAAATGAAAGATACTATTTACGAACCAAGAGAAGATTCTTTTCTTATACAAAAATATATAAAAAAATATGCAAAAGGTGTTGTTTTAGATATTGGAACTGGTTCAGGGATACTGGCAGAAGAGGCTGCTAAGTCAAAAAAGGTTGTGAAAGTTTTTGGTGTAGATATAAATGAAGAAGCTATAAAACATTGTATTAGAAACCAGAAAAGCAATAAGATAATATTTGCAATGTCAGATCTGTTTAGTTTGTTTAAACTCGATAGAAGATATATTGGAATGAAGTTTGATACAATATTGTTTAATCCTCCTTATTTGCCTACTGATCCTGAGCATAGGGATGTTGCTTTGGATGGAGGAAGGAAAGGTTATGAATTAATATGCAGGTTCCTTCATGAATCAAAGAAATTTCTTAAGCCAAGAGGGAAGATACTGCTTATTTTCTCTTCATTGACAGGAAAGGAGAAATTGGATAATTTTCTGATAAGGAATTACTGGAAGTTCAAGGAAATTGAAAAGATTCATATATCCTTTGAGGATATCTATTTGTATCTGATTGAACATGAAGAAGGATAAACTAAAGCAAATAGAGAATATTAAGTATTTCACAAAAGGCCATAGGGGTTTATTGTATATTGGGGATTATAAGAAGAAAAGATTTGTTATAAAAACAGAAAGAAAAGATTCTACTGCAATTGGTAGGGTAGAAAATGAGGTTAATTATCTTAAGATATTGAATGAGAAGGGGATAGGCCCTAAATTGTTCTTTTATGATAAGAAAAAGTTTACGTACTTTGTTTATGAGTATATTGATGGAGAGTTTTTTCCTATATGGCTTGAGCATCATGCAAAGAAGAATAAGGCTTTGATTAAGAAGATAATAAAGAATGTGTTTGTGCAATGCTTTAGGATGGATAAATTAAAGACAAACAAGGAAGAGATGCATCACCCTTATAAGCATATTATAATTGATAAGAAAACAAAAAAACCTATATTAGTTGATTTTGAGAGATGCCATAAATCAAAAGAGCCAAGGAATGTTACGCAGTTCTGCAGCTATATAATATCCGGCTTTATGATTAATTTGCTGAAAGAAAAAGGGATTAAGGTTAATGAAAAGAAGATAATAGAGGCTGCTAAGAAATACAAGAAGAAGGTTAGTAAGAAGAATTTGGATAAGATAGTTTCTTTGGTAAAATGAATTTTGATGAAAAAGTTCTGAGTTTATGCAAAAAGATTCCTAAAGGCAGGATTTCTACATATAAAGAGATTGCTAAGGCTTTGAAAACTAAGGCATATAGGGCAGTTGGGAATGCTTTAAGGAGAAATAAAAGGCCAATTGTAATTCCATGTCATCGTGTTCTGAATTCAGATGGAAGTATTGGGGGATATCAGGGAAAATTAAACAATAATAAAAAAATATCATTATTGAAAAAAGAAGGAATAAAAATAAAGAATAATAAAATTGATTTAAAGAGGTATTTGTTCAGGTTTTAGTTATTTCTTCTTTTTCTTTGTTTTCTTAATCTCTTTTTCCAGTTTTAACTCTTCTAATAGTTCTTTATAGCGGTTTCTGATAGTAACTTCTGTTACGCCTGCAACGTCTGCAACTTCTCTTTGAGTTCTTTTTTCGCCGTGCATTAAAGCAGCAACATATAAAGCTGCAGCAGCAATTCCTGTAGGTCCTCTGCCTGATGTTAATTCCATTTTTTGAGCCTGTTCTAATATTTCTATGCTTTTGCTTTGTGTTTCTGCTGAAAGTTTTAGTGCAGAAGCAAATCTCGCTATATAATCTGCTGGGTTTGAAGGCAGTATTGTAATACCTAGTTCCCTTGTAACAAATCTATATGTTCTTCCTATCTCCTTTTTCTCAATACCTGATGCTTCAGATAGCTCATCCAGTGTCCTAGGAACATCATGTCTTCTACAAGCTGCATATAAGGCACCTGCAACTACAGATTCCATTGACCTGCCTCTAACAAGACCCCTCTGGACAGCTAGTGTGTATATTCTGGCAGCTTCTTCTTCAACAGACTTTGGTAGCTTTAGATAAGAGCCTACCCTCTTCAATTCAGCTAAAGCAAGCTTTAGATTACGTTCAATAGCTGTAGAAATCCTATACTGCCATTTTTTAAGCCTGAAGAACTTGCTTCTTTGCTTTCCGCCTAGTTTGAGGATATCTCCTTTTTGCCCTACTTCAGTACCTAAGCCCTGGTCAAATTGAGTATAGGTCATTGGAGCGCCGGTTCTTCTTTGGGTTTTTGCCTGGTCACCGTCAAATTCTCTCCATTCCTGGCCAAAATCAACCATTTTGTCTTCTATAACCAGACCACAATCTTTACATACCATTTCGCCTTTTTCTTTGTTCCAGAATAAGTTTATACCCCCGCATTCAGGGCATTTTTTAACCATATCATGTCTAGCCATAGTATCACCTTTAGTATGATGTTATTATGAATTTTCCCCCATTAATCTTTTCTGATTGGTAATTACAATAAGATTTATAAATGGAAGGAATAGGTTATATATAAAGCTTTCTGTGTTTTTGGCTTTCTGTAAAAAGCCTTTCCGTGTAAAAACTCCCTCTTTCTTGTAAAAACAGCCTTTTTTAGATAATTTTTTAAAGTTTTTTATGCTTTTTAGAAAATCTTTATATATATCTCTGCACTCGCTTCGTATATGAAGGTAGCTGTTTATTATAACAATAATGATATTAGGATAGAAGAGCGTGAAAAGCCAGAGATAAAAGAAGGAGAGATTCTTGTTAAGGTAAAGGCTTCTGGTATATGTGGTACTGATGTGATGGAATGGTATAGGACAAAGAAGGCCCCTAGAGTGCTAGGTCATGAGATGGCAGGAGAGATTGTGGAGGTTGGAGAAGGAGTTGGAAAATATAAAATTGGTGACAGGGTTTTTGTAAGCCATCATGTGCCCTGTAATGAGTGCAAATATTGTTTAGATGGAAATCATACTGCTTGTGAGACTTTACATAAAGGGAATTATGACCCGGGTGGATTTTCTGAGTTTGTCAGAGTGCCTAAAATAAATGTTGAGAAAGGTACATATAAACTTCCTGAGACTGTTTCTTATGAGGAAGCTACTATGATAGAGCCTTTGGCTTGTGTTGTAAGAGGGCATCGTGTGATAGGTGTTAAAGGCGGGCAGACTGTTTTGGTTCTTGGAAGTGGTTTATCGGGTTTATTAAATATTAAATTAGCAAAATTGAAAGGGGCAAAGGTTATTGCAACTGATATTAATCCGTATAGGTTGCAGAAAGCTAAGGAATATGGTGCTGACGAGGTTGTAGATGTTAGTAAAAATCCAATTGATGTAAAGGCAGACAGGATAATAATCTGTACAGGTGCTAAACAAGCTGTTGAGCAGGCATTTAAGTGCATAGATAGGAAAGGCATAATATTGTTTTTTGCAATTCCTTCTACAAATGTTGAATTGCCCATAGTTGATTTCTGGAGGAATGAATTAACTGTTACCTCGAGTTATGGTGCTGCTCCGAATGATTTAGAAGAGGCATTGGCTTTGATTAGAATTGGTAAGATGGATGTTAAGGGTATGATAACTCATAAAGTATCTTTAGAAG
>SDBT01003432.1_pt1 | contig 27432 bp, 32 predicted proteins | sample 2277101 | NCBI WGS metagenome assembly SDBT01 (sample SAMN10404973, study PRJNA504765) | marine sediment metagenome | isolation source: marine sediment core GS10_PC15, 103 cmbsf | place: Arctic Ocean: Southern Knipovich Ridge | collected 2010 | reverse complement strand
TAGGATTTCGCAGGGCGAACACTTGTTATACGCCACATCTGGGCATTTGATAGAGCTAACCCCCAGATGTGGGGGTGTCATTGGCTGAGATTCGTGATTACCCTGCGAAATCCCAAAGAGCCAGAACGCTTTGCGTTCCAGTGCTTTATCAACTTGTTCCAACCCCTCAATGGCCTCTCGATTGGAAGCATCCAAAGCCAGCGCCTGCTCAAAATGCTCACTTGCTTGGTCATACCAGCCCTGTTCAGTCGCCATCTGGCCGAAGGTTATGAGTTTATCCACCTGTTCTGGTGTCATCTCACCCTCTCTTCATCCTCCATCACGCCAAAGCCAGCACTCCGCTATCGCAGGGATTCGCACGCTATGCCGTCGTTGTCCCCATCGAGGCGGTGTATATCCCCACGCCCCAATGATATGCAGTACTCATAGCAAGCTTGAGCTTCGGCTCGAGTGCTGAAGTCATCAGATGTTCCGGGGCAATTATAACTATCGTTTGAACAGTCACAGACAGCGGTGGTTGGTGGTTGGCTGGGTGGTACAGGCTTTGCAGGGGATGGCGGCTGAGGAGCTGCTGAAGGAGCAAGAACTGCTGCCGGGGCAGCGGCAGGCCCCGGCAGAGAGCTTGGCACCGGCCCCGGATTCCACAGCCCGAACTCGGCTTCCTTCGCCCACTGCTGCATCTTCAGAAGCGCACCCCGATACCGCGTGTTCGGGTAATCGGCACGAACCACTGCGTAACCGAAGTAGACCAACTTGGCGCCGACGAAGGTCCCATCTTCTAGGAATACGTGGCGCACCAGGCAACCGCTCTGGTCGGCTTCCGATGCGTCCTTCTCCAAGTAAACCGTCTTGGCCTTAACAAAGCGCCGATTGGCTTGAATCGCCCTTGAGCCTATACCTGTCGCTGGATCAGGGGCGTCAATGCCAGCATAGCAGATAACGTAAGTCTTGCCGGCGATGCCGACCATGATAGTATCCCCCGCCAGTGCGTCTACAACTCGGGCCAGCGTTCCCTTGGTAGCTGGTGTTTGAGTTGGCGGCACTGCTGGTGGCTGGGCTGCTGTTGGCTGCGAAGTCTGTGCCAGTGCACTCGTCATCATTGCCGCCGCCCTTTTCCGGACTTCCGCCAGCCGCATGTCCAGAGAGGTCATGGAGGCCACGTCCAAAGTCGTTGCCATAACCAGCAGTATGGCGACGGCGACGATGGTGTATATGATTCCTTTTCGTGTCATCATTGCTTCTCCTTGCTGTAACTTGCTCCGTTTTCACTCGCTAAAAGACGGTAGGCTTAACAGGGCACACCAGCGGAAGTCAGGCATCCTCCTTCTCACCCAGCATAACAGCCTCTCTGAGTGCAACACTTATCGTTCCTACCACAAACATCCCAAACACAATCAGCATCGGTCCAAACCAATAGACAACACTAGCTCCAATCGCACAGCCCATCAAAGGCCAGATGAGGGTGCGAAAGAATCCATCTCTCGCCGTACTACTTGAACGCTCAGCGGCTACGATACCCACTGCAAAGCCTGTTCCCGTCACTACGGGGGATAGCAACCAAAGAATGGCTTCCACAATAAGGTTATCCAGCCTGGTAACCATCATGAGGAAAGCAGCCATCCAAACGAAATAGAACACGCCTGCACAAAGAAGTGAAACGGTTACTTTGACCAACGCCCTCCACAGGTAGCTGCGATCCACAGTGGAATGTCTCCTGCCGAACTCAAGGAGTTGAACAACGGCTGATCTGCGTGCGCCATCACAGTGGAAACGTTGATTGCTCGGCGCCCCACACACCCCGCGGTACACAAACAGGAAAGCCGCCCCCTACTTGCCCAGGAAGCGGCTTTGTGCTATCATATCCCCAAGCCTGTCTCCTGGGCGTTCAGGAGTAGGTGTTGGGATTACTGAGCGGCTACTCTGTAATCCCTTTCTTGTTTGGTTGCCAATAGTATAGCAGACTTTGGCTCGTTTAGCAAAAGCGAAAAGCCACCGTGCGGTTGACGCAGGTGGCTTTTTACAAACCAAGAGAAAGTGACTTTTGTCATAGACAGACGATTGCCCTGATGATATTAATGGGGCAGTCGTTTTAATAGGGTAAGATTCAGCCATGCCACTGCGTCAGTATGGCAGAACCGGTCCACACGGTTCAAAACCTAAAAACTTTTGAAAGGAGAACGATCATGATTCGCAAACTTAGTTTGATGTGGAGCCTGCTCATCGTCTTGAGCATGCTCATCCTACCGGCTGTCGCAGCCCAAGAGGACTACCTGGCATTCGAGGGCCAACATGACCCCGTCTGGAGTCTGAAGGCGACCGATGGCCTTCTCATCGGCGGCTATGGGGATAACTTCAGCTACGATGGCAGCAGAGTGGTCGCTGTCGGGGGAGAGGCAGAGGTGCTGGTGGATGTTGATCTGGACACGGGCACCGCGAGTGCGACCTTCACTGGCACTATCAATCCAGAGAAGGACAAGACCTATAGTGGCGAGATCAAGCTGGTCTACAACCAGTTCATGGGCATGATGCCCTTTCAGGAGGGCGGCGTCGCTGATTTCGTCTACGTCCATGGCGACACCGGCCAGGGCCCGCCGGTGATGCCCAAGCTTCGCACCTTCTTGGGTTCATGGGGTCCGGCCGATGTCTACGTCAACGGCGAGTTGGTCTACCAGGGCCTGGATGGCCACGTCATGCTCACCGAGAGGTCCAGGGACCTGACAACCTACGCCATCTACGCCAACGCTGAGCGCACGGCCTTCTACAGCCCAATGGATCCCTCCAAGGGATACATCGTGGCCCCCGATGAGTGGGAGCTGCACTTCGTGGCCCACTCCGAAATCGAAGATCCCAACAACTTCCCGCCCCACACGGTCTGGATCCATCTGAACTTCGTGGCGGTCGAAGAGCTGCTGCCAGTTACCCTGCCAGTCACTGGAGGCGATGCACCCGACGCATCCATCCCGTACCTGCCCCCGCTGGCTGCGGCCGCTGGTCTGCTGCTGGTCGGTGGCGGGTTGATCTTGCGCCGCCGCCTGGCCGTAGTGAAGCAATAACGTAGCATCTATACAGGCCTCTTATCATCGTGGATTTGAGACCGAGGTACGAGGAGGGGGGAGACAGATGCAGAGCCAGCTTTCTGCGTCTTGCCTCCCCCTCCTGCGTTCTTTGCGCCTGGAGCCGCTGTGTGTCCAGCAAGACACTGCTCAACCTGATAGAAAATCTTTGACAAACGACTGACCTGATGATATAATGGAGTAGCTAGTTTCAGGGCAATCGGTCGTGTTCTCATGTCAGGAAGCGCTATGGTTGAACGCACCAATCAGGAATGGCTGGCCGAGTTACGTGGGCTAGAGCAGGAGGAGGCTCTGGCCGATTTGCGTGCCCTGCTGGTCAAGGGCCTCCGCTATGCTATGGCCGACCGGCCTGCCGTGACGGAGGCGGATCTGGAGGACTTCGCCCAGGAGGCCCTCCTGAAGACCCTGGCCGGACTGGACAGCTTCCGAGGCGAGAGCCGCTTCACCACCTGGGCGCAAAAGATCGCCGTGCGCGTGGCCTTCACCGAGCTGCGCCGCCGGCGCTGGAAGGACGTCTCGATCGAGGACTTGATTGCTCCGTACAGCGAGGGAGACTGGACGCCGCCCGTTCTGACCGATGCTGCTCCCTCCCCTGAGCAACGAGTGACCCAGCAACTGCTCATGGAGATGGTGCAGCGCCTGATTGCCGAGGAGCTGACGGAGCGCCAGCGCCAGGCGATGACAGCGGCAGTGATTGGCGGGATGCCTCTGGAAGAGGTAGCCCGCCGGATGGGTACCAATCGCAATGCTCTCTACAAGCTCTTGCACGATGCCCGCCAGCGGCTTCAGAAACGGATGCTTGCCAGAGGGCTATCTCCCCAGGACGTGTTGGCTGCCTTTGCGTCGTAGACGGACGTAAGCATGGCGCAGCACATCGCGTCTGAAGTCATAGAGGACTACGATGAAACTTGAACCTGCCACACTCAAACGAATGGTGCGCAATGTGCTCACCACCCGGCCAGACGAAATCGGGTGCGACGAGTGTTTCGAGCAATTGGACCGCTTCGTCGAGATGAAGCTGGCCGGCAAGAACGTTGCCGAGGCGATGCCCCTGGTGCAGGACCACCTGGAGCGTTGCCGCGATTGCCGCGAGGAATTCGAGGCGCTGTTGATCGCGCTGCAGGCCCTCGCTTGAAACATTGCTACCAAGGGGCGTCCTCGCCTCGCCGAAGGGCTGTTCGACCGCGAGATCGGGGCGAGGACGCCCCTCCGTAGCGGGGTAAAGAAACTTGAGGCCCTGCTGATCGCGCTGCGGGCCCTCGCTTGATCGGACGTGCTGATTTTCGCGCGTGGGGTAAGGTATGACCTCCTCGATTCATCTAGTGAGTGAAAACCATTAACCAGCGAGGAGGTTACCCATGCGTTTGACACTTTGGTTATTTATGGGCCTTTTGGCCCTGGCTCTGAGCGCCTGCGGACAAGTTATATCGCTCCCACCGACGGACGTGGAAGTGGATGTCCCGCAAGTGCCCGCAGCCCCCACTGATATAGAAGCACCGACCCCCACGGCTGAGGCTTCGCCCGCACCGTCGCCTTCGGCGATCCCCACTGCTCCCCCCACGTTGCTGCCTGAAGAGTCGCCGCCATCCGGAGCCGAGTTCCAGTTCAGCACTGACTTCAGCAAGCACAGCGTGCCCTACCGCGAGATCCTCTCCGGAGGGCCGCCCAAGGACGGCATCCCAGCCATTGACGAACCCCAGGTCGTCAGCGTTGACGAAGCCGATGCTTGGCTCGAGCCGCAGGAGCCGGTGATCCTGGTCCAGGTTGGAGACGAGGCGCGTGCTTACCCCATCCAGATTCTGATGTGGCACGAGATAGTCAACGACATGGTGGGGGGCGTGCCTGTGACCGTGACTTTCTGCCCTCTCTGCAACAGCGGTGTCGCCTTCGAGCGAACGTTTGATGGGCAGGTGCTGGACTTTGGCACCACGGGACGGCTGCGCTATAGCAACCTGATCATGTACGACCGGCAGACGGAGACCTGGTGGCAGCAGGCCACCGGCGAGGCCATCGCAGGCGAGTTCACCAGCCGCCAGTTGACCTTCGTGCCTGCTTCCCTCATCTCCTGGGCCGATTTCAAGGCGGCTTATCCAGAGGGAAAGGTGCTCTCGCGGGAAACTGGCTACCGTCGCAGCTACGGTCAGAACCCCTACGACGGCTACGACAACGTGAACAACTTGCCCTTCCTCTACCGCGGCCCGGAGACGCCGGGCGCGCTGCCCCCGATGGCCCGGGTGGTGACCGTTGATCTGAATGGCGAGGCCGTCGGCTACCCTTACGATGTCCTGCAAGAGGTGCACATGGCGAACGACACCGTGGGCGGCGTTCCTATCGTCGTGCTGTGGGCCCCTGGCACCGCTTCGGCTCTGGACGCGCTCAGCGTCGCTGGGGGGGATGACGTCGGCGCGGCCACCACTTTCTCCCGGCAGTTGGATGGGCAAACCCTGACCTTCGTCTTCGACGGTGACCGCATCGTGGACGAACGGACGGGCAGCGAGTGGGACGTGCTGGGCCAGGCTGTGAGTGGGTCACTGAAAGGACGTCAACTGGAGCCTGTGGTCAGCATCAATCACTTCTGGTTCTCGTGGGCGGCCTTCAGGCCGGAGACGCGCATCTACAGCGCCGATCAGCCCACCTCTGACGCGCCTCCCGCGGTTCAAGAGGGAGTGAGCGTAGAGCTCGACTCCGACTTCGAGATCATCGCCTACCAGGGCGAGGATGTACTGGGAGGGTCGTCGGTCATGTTCTCAGAAGTGCTGGCCCAGGGTAGGCCGGTCGTTCTCAATCTGTGGGCGGGGCTCTGTCCCGTCTGTCGCGCCGAGATGCCGGAACTTCAGGCGGCGCACGAAGAGTACGGGGACAGAGTGCTCGTCATTGGCGTAGACATCGGGCCGTTCGTCGGACTGGGTTCTGAGGAAGACGCCCGTGCTCTCCTCGATGAACTGAAGATCACCTTCCCTGCCGGGACCACGTCCGACGCCGGGGTAGTGCGAGACTACAAGGTTCTGGGGACACCGACTACGCTGTTCTTCAAGCCCGATGGGGAGATCATCCAGCGGTGGACCGGAAGGCTGACCCCAGGTCAGTTGAATGAATACATAGAGGCGCTGCTCGACGCTTCGACCAGTTTGTAGCTGAAAACATCTGTCTCTTTGGGATTCCGCAGGGGCAATGCTACATTTGTCATTGCGAGCGTAGCGAAGCAATCTCGCGCCTCCAATTGCAAGCAACGGTGGGGATTGCTTCGGCGCAAACAGCGCGCCTCGCAATGACACTTGGCGTGAAATTTAACATTGTCGAGCTGAAGACCCACCTGGTTTCTCCTAACTTTGTCTAAGCCCGAGAAAGGCGTAAGTTGTAATGAAAGACCCAACCTCCACCAAGACCACGGGCCGTAGGCTGGTCCTGGCGGCCACGTTCATCATCCCAGCAGTGCTCGTCGTCGGCCTTCTCTTCCTGCTGATTAGCTTTCAGGGCGGCATCGAGACAACCGTGGCCAATCTGGCCCTGCTGCTCCCGGTGGGCTACGCCTTTGCCGCGGGAATGGTGGCCAGCGTGAACCCGTGCGGGGTGCTGCTGCTCCCTTCCTATGCCCTGTATCAGCTCGGCACTGAGGAAGCGGACTTCGACCAGTCGCCGGCGGCGAAGCGGGCCCTCAAGGCCCTCCTCATCGGCGGAATGGCGACGGCCGGGTTCATCGCCATCTTTGCCATCGTGGGAAGTTTCCTCGCCGCCGGCGGACGGTGGCTGATCAACGTTTTCCCGTACGCAGGACTGGTCATCGGCGGGGTGATGATCGTCCTGGGGCTGTGGCTGCTGGTGATGCACAGGACCATCGGCATCATGGCAGCCAGCCGGGTGGCCATCAGCCCGCAGCGCAACCTGGGCAACGTCTTCTTGTTCGGCATCGTCTACGCCATTGGCTCGCTGAGCTGCACGCTGCCGATCTTTTTGGTGGTCGTCGGCGGCAGCCTGGCGAACCAGGGCCTGCTGGCTGCTCTGGGACAGTTCATCGGGTATGCCCTCGGCATGGGAACAGTTCTCATCGCTGTGACGGTGGGCACGGCGCTGTTTCGAGAGACGGTCTCCAGGCTACTGCGCCGGATCGTGCCCCACGTCCACCGGATGAGTGCTCTGTTCCTGATGGGGGCCGGCGCGTACTTGATCTACTACTGGGTGTTCCAGGCGGGTCTGTTTTAGTGAGTGGAATGGAAGGAGTGAAGCGAACATGTTGAAACCCGGCGACATAGCCCCCGATTTTACGCTGCCTACAGCGAACGGCCAGCCGGTTTCCCTGAGCGACACGCTGCGCGGCGGCCGCAATGTGCTGCTGGTGTTTCTGCGCCATCTGGGCTGATTGACCTGCCGCGAGCACGTGGCACAGTTGTGCCAGTATCAAGATGAATTCAAGCGACTGAACACTGAGGTGTTGATCATCGCCTTCGGCACCCTGCCGTTGGCCCAGGCCTGGCTGGAAGAGACCTGTGCGCCGTTCCGCTTGCTGCTCGATCCGGAGCGAACGGTTTACCAAGCCTACGAGCTGGAACGCTCCCTTTTGCGGTCGTGGAACCTAAAGACAGTGCAGCGCTACGTCCAACTGATGCGCGACGGTCGTCAATGGCGCGGCATCCAGGGTGACTCGACGCAACTGGGCGGCGACTTCATCGTGGACGCGGATGGCATCTTACGCTTGGTTTACCGCAGCAGCGAGGCTACCGACCGACCGCCGGTGGAGCGGCTGTTCGCTGTTCTCAGGCGACTAATGAGAAAGGATGAAACATGAATGAATCCTACGACCTGGTCATCATCGGCGGTGGCTCGGCCGGACTGACGGCGGCGGGCTTTGCCGTCCAACTGGGAGCGCGGGTCGCCTTGGTGGAAAAGCACCGCATCGGCGGCGACTGCACCTGGACCGGTTGTGTGCCCAGCAAGACACTGCTCAAGGCGGCCAAAGTGGCCCACCAGATGCGCACCGCCGACCGCCACGGCCTGACTCCCGTCGAGCCGAAGGTAGACTTGGCGTCGGTGATGGCCCACGTGCGGGCCGTCATCGCCGAAGTGTATGAGCACGAATCGCCCGAAGCATTACGCGCCGACGGCATTGACGTTTTCCTGGGCGCTGCTCGCTTCCTCGATCCCCATACCCTGGCTGTTGGTGAAGCCACGCTGACCGCACGCCACTTTCTGATCGCCACCGGCGCCCATCCCTTCATCCCGCCCGTCGCTGGCCTGGACGGCGTAGATTATCTGACCTACGAAAGCGTCTGGGAGCTGGGGGTTCTGCCGCGACACCTGCTGGTGGTCGGCGCGGGGCCCATTGGCTGCGAGATGGCCCAGGCCTTCCGACGGCTGGGGTCGCAGGTGACGCTGGTCGCCAGCCGCGATCGGGTGTTGCCCCGCGATGACCCGGCCGCGTCGCGCGTCCTGGGCGAAGTGTTTGCAGCGGAAGGGATTGCCCTGCGCTACAACGCCCGGGCCGAACGCGCCTGGCAGGACGAGAACGGCATCCACCTGGTCGCTGGCGGCGATGAACTGCTGGGCGACGCACTCCTGGTCGCTGCCGGACGTCGTCCCAACGTAGACGGTCTCGACCTGGAGAAAGCGGGGGTAGCCTACAGCGCGCAAGGCATCCAGGTGGACGAGCACCTGCGCACCAGCCAGCGCCACATCTATGCTGCCGGCGATTGCATCGGCAGCCATCAGTTCACCCACTACGCTGGCTGGCAGGCTTTCATGGCCGTCCGCAACGCCCTGTTGCCAGGTGCATCCAAAGGCGTGACAGACCTGGTGCCGTGGACCACCTTCACCGACCCCGAGGTGGCCCACGTCGGGCTGCTCGAGGAGCAGGCCCGGGAGAAGTTCGGCGGCGCGGTGATGACCTGCCAGTGGCCGATGGAGAAAGTGGATCGGGCGCGGGCCGAAGGAGACACCGCTGGCTTCATCAAGCTGGTTCATAAGAAGGATGGTACGTTGCTGGGCGCGACGGTCGTCGCCGGGCGGGCTGGGGAGATGATCCACGAGTGGATCGTGGCCCTGGATCGCGGTCTGAAGGTGGGCGACCTGGCCAACGCTATCCACGTCTATCCCACCTACTCGACAGCCAGCATGCAGGCCGCCGCCGCCATCCGCGTGTCGCAACTGTTGAGCGGCACGTCAGGGAGGGTTGTCCGTGGGATGGCTCGTTTGATGCGATGAGACGAGTTTCGAGTTGTCATGAAGAAGAGGAGATAATTGACTAGCCCAAGCAAACAACCTGTCCGTGATCACATCTTTCACGAATTGACGCGCGGCCTTTGCCCCGAATGTCGTCAGGTAGTAGACGCTCAGGTGCTTATCCGCGACGGCGGTGTCTACTTGCGCAAGCACTGCCCGGAGCACGGTTGGCACGAGGCACTGGTCTCGTCCGACGCCGACTGGTACCTGAATTCGCTCAAGTACAACAAGCCGGGCGCTGTCCCCTACGATTTCGCAACGACCGTCCAACAGGGCTGCCCCGACGATTGCGGCCTGTGCCCTGAGCATCAGCAGCACAGTTGCGTCGGCATCATCGAGATAACCAGTCGCTGCAACCTGAGTTGCCCCACCTGTTTCGCCGACGCTGGGAGCGGCACTTCAGCTAAGCTCAGTGCAGGTCATGATCTAAGTGTGGCTCAGGTGGAAGCGATCCTGGACCGCTTTCTGGAGACCGAAGGCCAACCCGAAGTTGTCCAGATCAGCGGCGGCGAACCGACCATCCATCCCCACTTGCTGGACATCCTGGCCGCTGCCAGAGTGCGCGACATCCGTCACGTGATGCTCAACACCAACGGGCTGCGACTGGCCCAGGATCCCGATTTCGCTCACCAACTGGCCAGTTATCACCCCACCGTCTATCTGCAGTTCGACGGCCTGACCGCCTCCACGTACCAGGCTTTGCGGGGACGCGATCTGCGCACCATCAAGCAGCAGGCGCTCAATAACCTGGCCGAGGCGGGGCTACACGTTGTGCTGGTCGCTGCCATCACCCGGGGAATTAACGAGGGTGAGATTGGCGATATCCTGCGCTTTGGGTTGGAACACCCGGCTGTGCTGGGTGTCAGTTACCAGCCGGTTACCTTCGCCGGGCGCTGCCTGAACCACAAAGACCCCCTCGACCGCATAACCCTGCCTGACGTACTCCACGCCTTGGAAACACAGACCGACGGTCTTCTTCGGGTGACCGATTTCATACCCGTGCCCTGTCCGTATCCCACCTGCTCGGCCTGTACCTACGCCTTCGTGGACGGCGATCAAGTAGTACCCATCCCGCGTCTGGTGGACGTGGACGACTACCTGGACTTCATCACCAATCGCGCCGCCCCTGAGCTGTCGGATGAGATCCAGCAGGCAGTGGAATCGCTGTGGAGCATGGCCGCGACGATGGGCACGGACAAGACAACAGACGACCTTACCTGCGTCGCCTGCGGGATCAACGTGCCGCTGCCCTCCGACCCTGAGTTCCTCAAGCAGCATTTTTTCCTGGTTCAGGTGCACAGTTTTATGGACGAACACACCTTTGACCTGAAGCGGCTGATGAAATGCTGCGTTCACGAACTGCTGCCCGACGGCCGCGCTGTGCCTTTCTGTGCCTACAATAACCTGGGCTATCGGGAGGGGGTGAGATGAGCGACACGACCACCGATCGCGAAGTCAAAATCTGCTGCGCCACCTTCTACCAGAGCGACGTCGTTCGGATGTTGCTGGGGGATGTCTTGCACCCCGGCGGGCTGGCGCTGACTCGACGCCTGGGGGAGGCCATCGGACTTGGCCCGGACGACCGTGTATTGGACGTGGCCTGCGGGCGGGGCGTGTCCGCCGTTCACCTGGCTGAGAGCTTTGGCTGCCACGTCACCGGCCTGGACTACGGGCTGGAGAACATTGCCGCCGCCGAAGCCCACGCCGCCGACCGGAGGGTGGCCCACCTGACCACCTTCCGCCAGGGCGATGCCGAAGGGCTGCCCTTTGACGACGATGCTTTTGACGCCGTCATCTCCGAGTGTAGCTTCTGCACCTTCCCCAACAAGGCGGTGGCGGCCGCCGAGATGTCCCGTGTGCTTCGGGCCAGTGGCCGGCTAGGACTGACCGATGTGACCGTCAACGGCTCGCTGCCCGAAGATATCCAAACTCTGTTAGCCTGGGTGGCCTGTGTGGCTGGGGCTGGCACGCCGGAGGGCTATGTGGCGACGCTGAGCCAGGCCGGCTTCACCGATTTCACCGTCGAAGGCCAGCGGGACGCGCTGTTGGAGATGGTGAACGATGTGCGCCGCAAGCTTTTGGGCGTCGAACTGGCCGCCGGCCTGGGCAAACTGGATCTGGGAGACTTGGATCTCAGCGAGGGCAAGCGCCTGGCTCGTCGCGCCGTCGAGTTAATCGAGAACGGCGTGGTGGGCTATACACTCATCACAGCGAGAAGGGCCTGATCCAGTGGATGGGCGAGATTGAGGGTGTAATCGCATCTGGCGTAGGATATGTGGGGCCGAGCGCATGAGGAAAAGTGACTTTTGTCATAGACAAACGACTGCCCTGATGATATAATAGACAGCGGGGGTTAGGAGGGCGAGGTCTTCGCTAAAGGCGTTGCTCAAATAGCTGACGGCCTCTGGCGAATTATGAGGTTCTGTTGTATAATATGGTGAAGGAGGTGAACTATGAGCGAATTGCTCGGTAAAGAGAGAAAAGAGATACTGAAAGAGTTGATAGAGAGCCTGCACGAAGGCGCCGACCCGAAGGCGGTGAAGGAAGAGTTCAAAGAGGCGCTAAGGAGCGCCAGCCCGATCGAGATAGCGCGGGCGGAAGAGGAGCTTATCCGGGAGGGGATGCCGAGGGAAGAGATACACCGGCTTTGTGAAGTTCACCTGGCCGTGTTCAAAGAATCCCTCGAGGGCCAGAAATCCCTGGCCCCTGCAGGGCATCCCATCTACATCCTCATGGAGGAGCACAAAATCTTCCTCGAATTCGCCGGCGAACTGAAAAGCATCGCCCAGAGGCTGAGGAGGGCGGACGGCGTAGATTCCGCCAGCATGGAGCGAGTGAGAGGCATCGCGGAGCGTCTCAAGGAGGCGGAGAGCCACTACGTGCGGGAGGAGAACGTCTTGTTCCCCTATCTCGAAAAACACGGCATCACGCAGCCTCCGGCGATCATGTGGATGGATCACAATCAGATAAGAGAAGTGAAGAAGAGCTTGTACAGGCTCATTGACGGGCACGGAAGCATGGATTTTCAGGACTTCGCCCAGCAACTGGACGAGGCGACGTCCGCTTTGGCCGAGCTGCTCACCAGCCACTTCCCCAAGGAGAACAACATCCTCTTCCCCACCTCCTTGAGGATTTTCACAGAGGATGAATGGAAGGACATAAGGCAGCAGTTCGATGAGCTGGGCTATTGCAGCTTCACCCCAACAGGGACGGAGGTGCTTCCCGAAGAGAGGGCGGCGCCGGCACCGAAGCCTGAGGTGGAAGGCAGGGTAACTTTCGAGGCCGGGTCGTTGTCGAGGGAAGAGCTTGAAGCCATCCTCAACACCCTGCCGGTGGACATCACCTTCGTGGATAAGGACGACAAAGTGAGATACTTCAACCAGATCGAGGAGAGGATCTTCCCGCGGACGAGAGCCATCATCGGGAGAAGTGTTCAGCAATGCCATCCCCAGAAAAGCATCCACGTTGTCAACCGCATAGTCGAGGATATTCGAGCCGGTCGCCGGGACGTGGTTGAGTTCTGGATGAACCAGCAGGGGAGGTTTGTCCACGTCCGCTACTTCTCCGTCCGCGACAAAAACGGAGAGTACCTGGGAACCCTGGAGGTGACTCAGGACATCACCGACATAAAGAAACTTGAGGGGGAAAAGAGGCTGCTGGATGACGCCGCTTCGTATATATTATCATGATGAAGCGGCGGTGACTGACGACATTAATCCCTTGGAGGTAAGCACAATGCTAGAAGAAGGCACAAAAGCACCAGATTTTACTCTCATCGCCGACGATGGCAGAGAGGTGGATTTATCGGACTTTCGCGGTAAAAAGGTGATTCTCTACTTTTACCCCAAGGCCGACACCCCCGGTTGCACCAAACAGGCGTGCGCTATCCGTGACGTTTATCCAAACATTGATGGGCAGGGCGCTGTGGTGATCGGCATCAGTCCCGACCCGCCTGAGGCCCTGGTCAAATTCCGTGAAAAGTATAACCTGCCCTTTATCCTGCTCTCGGACCCGGACCACAAAGTGGCCGAGGCTTACAGTGCCTGGGGCGAGAAGAGAATGTTTGGCAAGACGTACATGGGTATCATCATCCGCAGCCACTTTGGGATTGACGAAGAAGGACGGCTGATAGAAGTGAAGCTCAAGGTCAAACCGAAGACGACCGCTGATATGGCACTCCGACTGGTTAGATAGTCGCTAAATGTTGCCCATGATGCAGAGATGTAGTATACTACACGCACCACGAGGCGGAGAGAGAAGGTCACCATCTTTTGCAAGATCAGCCTGTGGAGCTACGCGGCGCAACGTATCCTGGAAGGCACAGGTTTCTAGAGAGTTGCGACCAATGTAGCTGCAATCCCACAGTGGGAAGACCCTCAAGGCGTTGGAGGAGTAGAGAGTAGGAGTCCATACGATGGAAGAGAAGACCAGCCGCAACCTCTACGAGGCCTTCGTGGGAGAGGCCAAGGCCCACTTCCGCCTGCTGGCCTACGCTGAGAAGGCGGAGGAAGAGGGTTTTCCTCAGATAGCGGCTCTCTTCAGGGCGGTGGCCGAGGCCGAACGGGTGCACACCGTCCGCAACCTCCAGCTCCTGGGAGAGGTGGTGGTCGAAGACACCGAGACCAACTTGCAGGCTTCTTTCCAGAGAGAGGAGAAGGCCAGTGGGGTGTTCTATCCCCAATTCATCCGGGAAGCCGAGGAAGAAGGGGACAGGCGGGCGGCCATCTCCTTCAGCCAGGCGCGGGATGTGGAAGAGGGACACGCGGCTCTCTACAAGCGCGCCCTTCGGCACTTGCTGGCGGACACTACTCCGGTTTACTACGTCTGTGAGGTGTGCGGTTACGTCGCCGAGGGGAAGGCTCCCGAGCGATGTCCCATCTGCAATGCCCCTCGGAAGCAGTTCAGGCAGGTCGCCTGAGTGGAATGGAGGTGAGAGACGGAGAACAAAAGGATACGGAAAACGTGAAACGTGAAATTTGTCCAAAGTCCAAAATCGACAACAGGAGGTAAATACTATGACAGAGTTAAGCGAACGCATCCAGAGAGCTGACTGGAAGAAAGAGAAGCACGTGCCGGTCATTGAGTGTCCGGACCAGGTGAAGGCAGACGAGGTGTTCGAGGTGAAGGTGAGCCTGGGGAAAGAGGTCGCCCATCCCAACACCACCGAACATCACATCAGTTGGATCACCCTCTACTTCCACCCGGAGGGGACGAAGTTCAGCCACCAGGTGGGCCACTTCGAGTTCTCCGCCCACGGCGAGTCCACCGCTGGTCCGAACCAGGGTCCCGTCTACACCCACCACGCGGTGACCACATCGCTGAAGGTCAGCAAGCCCGGCACGCTGCACGCCCTGGCCCTGTGCAACATCCACGGGCTGTGGGAGAGCAGCAAGGAGATTAGCGTAAATTGAAAGGAGAGAAACAATGCACGAGATGACAGCAAGCAACCTGAGGAGCGCTTTCGCTGGCGAGAGCCAGGCGCACATGCGCTATCTTATCTTCGCCGACAAGGCGGAGCAGGAAGGGCTCCCCAATGTGGCGCGGCTTTTCAAGGCCATCGCCTATGCCGAGCAAGTGCACGCCACCAACCACTTCAAGGTGTTGAAGGATCTGGGCCAGACAGCGGACAACCTGGGAGCCGCCATTGGTGGCGAGACCTACGAGGTCGAGGAGATGTATCCGGCCTTTGTGGCCGTGGCCGAACTGCAGGAGGAGAAAGCCGCCGTCCGTTCCAACAGTTGGGCGTTGGAAGCGGAGAAGATCCACGCCGCGATGTACGGCTTGGCCAAGGCTGCCGTGGAGGACGGAAACGACGCCGGGGTAGGGTCGGTATTCGTCTGCTCTGTCTGCGGCCACACCGTGCGGGGCGAGGCCCCCGACCGTTGCCCTGTTTGCAACGCCAAGCGGGAAAAGTACTGCGAGTTTAGTTGAAATAGCTGCAAAAAATCAGAGGAGGCAGGAAAATGCCAGAGTTTGTCAATCCATTCAGTGGGAAGGCGCCGGATCGCAAACTCACCACCGGGGAGTTGGTGCGGGCGATCCGCCTGAATCTTGCCGCCGAGCACGAGGCAGTCCACCTCTACATGGCCCACGCCGACGCTACCGACCATCCCCTGGCCAAGAAGGTGCTCATTGACATCGCCAACGAAGAGCGGGTTCATGCCGGTGAATTCTCTCGTCTGCTGGAGATCCTGACCGGCGATGAGGACAAATGGCTGGCGGAGGGCGCGGAGGAAGTGGACGAGATGGCCGCTGAGCTCGGTGCGACCGAGTAGGTCGGCGGATGAAGAGTGATTAGTGGTTGGTAGATTGGTGGCGTGTGTCCAATCTACCAGTCTACCAATTTACCACACCCGTGAGGTTGATATGACACCTGATGTTGGCTTCGCACTCCTACTCTCAGCCCTGGCCGGGTTATCTACGACTATCGGCAGCTTGCTGGCGTTGTTCGTTCGCAAGCCCGGCCCACGTTTGATGGCGCTGACCCTGGGTTTCTCCGGCGGGGTGATGATCCTGGTCTCGTTTGTCGAGCTATTGCCCAGCGGGATCGAGGCCATCGGGTTCGGGCCGGCCAATCTGGTCTTCTTCGGCGGCATGGCCGCCATGTTTCTGATTGACGAATTGATCCCGCACGACTACATGGCCGAACATCACCACACCGGAGCAGAGAATGAACATCAGGATGCTGTCTTGCAAAGCCGTCTGCTCAAAGCCGGGCTGTTTATGGCCCTGGGTGTGGGCATCCATAACTTTCCCGAAGGCATGGCCTCTTTTGCCACTGCATTGAGCGACCCTCAACTGGGTGTTGCTATCGCCATCGCCATTGCCATTCACAACATCCCAGAGGGGCTGGCCATTTCAGCGCCCATCTACGCGGCGACCGGCAGTCGGAGCAAGGCGTTCTGGTGGTCGTTTCTCTCCGGCGTGGCTGAGCCGGTGGGGGCACTGCTGGCGGCGGTCGTCCTGCTGCCCTTCCTGAACGAGGCCGTATTGGGCGGGTTGCTGTCGGCGGTGGCGGGGATCATGGTCTTTATCTCCATTGACGAGTTGCTGCCCGTGTCTCGCGCCTTTGAGGAGGAACATCTGAGCATCATTGGCATCGTCACGGGGATGGCGGTGATGTCGTTTAGCTTGTGGATGCTGAAGTAAAACGTGAAACGTGAAACGTGAAGCGTAAGTGATAAGGAGGATGCAGTGAGTGTTAAACAGGCTATCCAGACCAGAAGAGCCTACCGCTCTTTGGAGCCGGTAGAAATAACCGAAGAACTGATTAGGGACCTGGCCGAGAGCGCGCAACTGACCCCTTCCTGCTTCAACAATCAGCCCTGGAGGTTTGTCTTTGCTCACGACCCTGAGGTTTTGAAGAAACTGCACGGCGCTATGTCGAGGGGCAATCAGTGGGTTCAGGCTGCCTCTATGATCATTGCCGTGTTCAGCCGGGAGGACCTGGATTGCCGCATCAAGGGCAGGAACTACTACCTGTTTGACACGGGAATGGCAACAGCTTTCATCATCTTGAGGGCCACGGAGTTGGGACTGGTGGCGCATCCGATAGCGGGATACAAAGAAGACCTGGTGAAGGAAATCCTCGGCATCCCTGAGGACATGCAGGTTATCACCCTGTTGAACGTGGGCAAACATTCCGAGACCATAAGCCCTCTTCTTTCCGAAAAGCAGGTGGAGTCGGAGAAAGAGAGGCCGGAGAGGTTACCCTTGGAGGAGTTCGCTTACGTGAACTCTGTCCAAAGTTGATGTTGACAGACCACAATACCAATCAAGGAGGTTAGAAAGATGAGTAAAGAGATGCTTGATCTGATAAGGAAACGAAGGACGATCCGCAAGTTCACCGATGAGGATGTGAGCGAAGAGCAGGTCGAGACGCTGTTGGAGATGGCTATGAGTGCTCCCAACCGGCTCAACCGCCAACCCTGGCACTTTGTCGTCATCCGCGACGAGGAGCTGCAACAGCAGTTGGCCGATCTTCTGCGCGTTCACCCTTACCTCGAAACGGCCTCTGTGGTGATTGCTGTGTGCGCTTTGCCGCAGGCTTCGCCGACCTGGCTCATGGATGTAAGCGCGGCCACAGAGAACATGCTGTTAGCGGCCACGGCCATGGGGCTTGGAGCGGCTTGGGTCGGCGCTCCGGACACTGTGGTGTGGACCATGCTTGAGGAAGCTCTCTGCGACGCGCTTGCCATCCCGCCCAAAGACGTGCGCATTCCGGCGCTGGTGGCTGTGGGGCATCCTGCTCAGGAGCTACCGCCTCATGGGAAGCATGACCGCTTCGACCGCACAAAGGTGCACTATGGCAAGTGGGGAAACCTGAAGACGGACTAGGTGTCAGGTCAAACCTGTTTGAGGAGGTTGAGAAAATTGCGCGCTATGGAAAAGAGAGCAAGCTGAAGTCCGGCCAAGGTCACGGAAAAAGCCCTCCAGTTCTTCGGGCCGGATGGAGTGGGTCTGGAAGTAAAGGAGCAAGGTGAGAACTGTGTGCTTTTCGAAGGTGGCGGGGGCCACGTCTTCTTCAGGGCCTGCGAGAAGTATGGAGGCATGGACGTAGAGTTGGAAACCCGCGAGTGGGATTACCAGGTCAAACAGTTCATGAGGAAAATATGACTGGGAGCAGCGGAGTAGCTTGGCAACCAATGCAGGAACCATCAGTATCAACTTGAGGCTCAAAGGCCCGTCCCCGGGGCGGCCCGGGGACGGGCATCAGAGCTTAAGTTGACACAAATAACAATGTAGGAACATAACATGGAAAAATACGAGTACACTATCACGGTCTACAAGGCAGATGAAATCCTTGCCATGATTCCAGACCTGGCAGCGGAAGTTGAACCGCCCGTGTTATACTGCGATTCCCAGGGTGTGTGCTTTTTCGACGATGCACCTAATCCTTATCTGGCGGCCGTCGTCGAGATACTCAACGCACAGGGAGAACAAGGCTGGGTTCTGGTTCAGGTTGTGCCGCGCGAGCAGGATATGATCTGCTTCTGGCGGCGTGAGCGATTAGAGGAGTGAAAAATGATAACCAACAACATGACCATCAGAATCGGCGGGGAAGCAGGCCATGGGGTGGAATCGACCGGCGCTGGGTTCTGCCAGGCCCTGGCGCGGGGCGGGCTGCACGTCTTCGGCCTGCCCGACTACCATTCGCGCATCCGGGGTGGACATAACTTCTACTCCGTCCGCGTGAGCGACCAGCCGCTCTATTCCCACGCCGACCCCGTACACTTGCTGCTGGCGCTGACCGAGGAGACGATCCCACGCCATCGGGGCAAAATCGTCGAGGGCGGCGCTATCGTCTACGACTCCAACGTGGTACAACGGACGGGGGAGGACTCAACGGGCGTTTTGTTCCTGCCGATTCCTCTGAGCGACGTGGCCAAGGAAAAGGCCGGCACCGTGCTGGCCCGCAACACAGTGGCCTTGGGCGTCACGGCCGGGCTAACGGGCTTTGATCTAGAGCCTATGGAGAATGTCATCCGCCAGAACTTTGCCCGCAAGGGCCAGGCCGTGGTGGACGGCAACCTGGCGGCTATCGAGGCGGGCTACCAGCAGGGGAGGAAGTACGCCGCTGATTATGCCTTCAAGCTGGAGAGGATACCGGACGCGCCGCCGCGCATGGTGCTCAACGGCACGCAGGCGTTCTCCCTGGGCGCGCTGGCAGGAGGGTGCCGTTTTGTGTCGGGCTACCCCATGACGCCGGGCTCGCCGGTGCTGCACTGGATGGCGGCTCATTCGGCTCGCTACGGCGTGGCCATCAAGCACACCGAGGACGAGATCGCGGCCATCAACATGGCCATAGGTGCTGCCCACATGGGCGCGCGAGCCCTGGTGCCGACCTCAGGAGGCGGCTTCGCGTTGATGGTGGAGGCGCTGGGGCTGGCTGGCATGACGGAGACGCCGGTCGTCATCTACAACGCCCAGCGGCCGGGGCCATCCACTGGTCTGGCCACCCGCCACGAGCAGGGGGACATGCTCTTCATGCTCTACGCTTCACAGGGAGAGTTCCCCCGCTTCCTCCTGGCTCCGGGCACTCACGAAGAGTGCTTCGTGGCTGGCTGGCGGGCCTTCAACCTGGCGGAGAAGTATCAGACGCCGGCCCTGGTGCTCAGCGATCACTACCTGGCGGTGGCGGTTCGCACCCTGGAGCTCAATGCCTTTGATTTCGAGGCGGTGGAGATTGAGCGGGGGGAGCTGTTGAGCGAAGCGGATCTGGACGCGCTGGACGGGGACTACCTGCGCTATCGGATCACCGATTCGGGCATCTCGCCGCGAGCGGTACCTGGGCATCCTAAGGCGGTCTACGTGGCTACTGGCAACGAGCACGAAGAGTCGGGGGCCACTACCGAAGAGCCAGAGACGCGCACGGCGCAGGTGGAGAAGCGGCAGCGCAAGCTGGTTGGCATGTCCGAGGAGATGTCCGGCCCGCGGCAATACGGCCCCGCTGATGCGGAGGTCACCTTCGTCAGTTGGGGCTCAACCTACGGCCCGCTGCGGGAGGCGGTGGATCGGCTGAATGCGGAACGGCCAGGTCGGGCCAACATGCTGCATTTCGTTGACCTGTGGCCTTTCCCCGCAGAAGCGGCGATGGTAGCCTTTGAGCAAGCCCGGCGGCTGGTAGCAGTGGAGGTCAACGTCACCGGGCAACTGGCGACGCTCATCCGCAGCCAGACCGGGCGCCAGATGGATAGCGCGATCCTCAAGTACGATGGTCGGGCTTTTACGCCAGAGTACATTATGGCTCACGTGACAAAGGGGGTTTGAGATGGTCACACGCAAAGACTTCGACAGCCCCGTCCCGTCCACCTGGTGCACGGGATGTGGCAACTATGGCATCATGAACGCGGTCAAGATGGCCCTGGCCGAGCAGGACATCGCGCCACACCAGGTGGTCATCTTCACTGGCATTGGGTGTGGCAGCAAGCTGCCGCATTACATGAAAGTGAGCGGCTTCCACACCATCCACGGCCGGGCGCTGCCAGTGGCCACCGGGGCCAGACTGGCCAACCACGGGATCAAGATCATGACCATCCACGGCGACGGCGATGGGTACGGCATGGGGCTGGGCCACATGCTCCACGCCATTCGCCGCAACATCGGCATCGTGGACATGGTGCAGAACAACAGGGTCTACGGCCTGACCAAGGGCCAGTACTCGCCGACCAGCGACCCCGGCATGCGCACGCCTACCTCTCCAGAGGGAGCCATTGACCGACCGGTGCCGCCGCTGGGGTTGGCCATCGCCGCTGGAGCCACCTTCGTCGCCAGGGGCTTCCCTGGCGAGCTGCGCCACCTGGTCTGGCTCATCGGCCAGGCTTTGCAGCATCCGGGCTACGCCCTGGTGGACGTGCTTCAGCCCTGCGTCACCTTCAACCGGCCTAGCTCCTACGACTTCTACAATCCGCGCGTGTACAAGCTGGAGGAGGCCGGCCATGATCCGACGGACAAGACCGCTGCCTGGGAGCTGGCCTACGAGTGGGGAGAGCGCATCCCCATCGGGATTTTCTATCGCGTGAAGGGGGTGCCTACTTACGAGGAGCAGGTGCCCGCGCTCAAGGCCGGGCCGCTGGTGAAGCAGCCGGTGGAGAAGCTGCGGCCGGAGCAGATAGAGGAGCTGCGGGCAGAGGTCATTTGAGCATGTCCATGGAGATGGTAAAGTCGGTGGTGACCAGCATAATCCTGGCGCTGGCTCTGGTACAGGCCCTGGGGGTGGCGCAGGTGCGGGGTTACGTGCGCCTATTGCCTGTTGAGAAAAAGCGATTGGTGCAGTGGCATCGCCTGGGGGGCGTAGCCACGCTGCTCTTGGCTTTGGTGGTGGCTGCCATGTGCGTGTTCGGCGAGAGGTATGCGTACTATTCGCCGCGTGTGCAGGCCCACGCGGTGATGGGTGTCGTGGCGATCCTGGTCTTGCTTCTGAAAGTGGCCATCACCCACCGATCCCGCCGCCACTTGCGTTTCGCCCTGGCTTTAGGGGCAGCGGCGGGCTTGTTGATCCTGGGCACTTTCATGGCCAGCGCGCTGTGGTACCTTGTTCAGGTGGCTTGATTGAGCCCTTTCGACCTAAAGATTTCGGGAGGAATAGTTGGGATGAGCAGACGCATACTCTCTGTACTTACGATGATGCTCTTGGTGCTGCTGTTAGGATCGCTTCTTGCAGCTTGTGGTGAGGCCACGGAGCAAGAAAATGCCCCTCCAGTAGCCGTCGAGGGCAAGTCCTTGCTTCAAGAGCGATGCACCAGGTGCCATGACCTGGGGCGAGTGGAGCGGGCCAGGAAGACTGAAGAAGAGTGGAAAGCGACAGTGGAACGCATGGTGGGAAAGGGTGCCCAGCTCAGCCAGACGGAGCAAGAACTGGTTATCCAATACCTGACTGAGACGTACCCCCAATAACCCGCCCACTGGTCGCTCCACGGAATAATGGTGAGGCACGTCAAGTGGCCTGGAGCAACCTGCATATTGAATAAGGAGGGAACAGAATGGCTTTCTTAACTGCTGCCGAGGCCCTCAAGTGGGCAATGGAGATCGAAGAGAACGGGGAGGCCTTTTACCATACTGTGGCCGCGAGGAGCGCGGATCCCGAAGTGAAGGCACTTTTCGAGCACCTGGCTGATCAGGAGCGAGGACACTATCGGGCATTCCAGCAGATGCTGGAAAAGGTCAAGCCAGACCCTGATCTGTCCTCTGTCGGTGCCCAGTACGATGACTATGAGGATTATCTACGGGTCGTGCTAGTTAACGCTCTGTTCGCTGGGCAGGATAAGGGATTGACACTGGCCAGGAAAGCCCAAGACCGAGAGACAGCCCTGCAAGCGGCGATGGGTTTCGAGAAGGACACCCTGCTGTTCTTCTATGACCTGCGCGAGATGGTGGGCGAGGCGGAGCGGGGGGCTATCTCCGACGTCATCCTGGAGGAGAAGGCTCACTTACGCCGCCTGGCAGGAATGTTGTAAGATAGCCCATGAAGGTGATAGGGATTTCCGGAAGCCCCCGCAGGGGAGGCAACACTGAAACTCTTCTGAGGGAGGTATTGCGAGGGGCGGAGGAAGCCGGGGCCGAGACCCGCCTCTTCATCCTATCCAGGATGAATATCGCTCCCTGCCGCCACTGCGATGGATGTCTGGCAGAGGGAGTGTGCGTGGTGAAGGACGACATGGGTTTGATCTATCCAGAGATCGAGAGCCTGGATGCCCTTGTCCTGGCCTCTCCCATCTTCTTCTACGGGGTCACCGCCCAGACCAAGGCGATGATTGATCGCTTTCAGGCCTTCTGGGCTCGTAAGTACGTCCTCAAAAGAAGAATTGCCGCCAAGAAGAGAAAAGGGGTGTTCATCTCCACAGGCGGCACCTCATTCCCTGACCTCTTTGAGCACGCCACAGCTACAGTGAAGAACTTCTTTCTCGTAGTTGACATTAAATACTGGGCAGAACTTCTCTTTCCTGGTGTGGACAATAAGGGCGAGATCAGGAGGCATCCCACGGCTTTGAAGGATGCCTATTTTCTTGGGAGAAGGATCGTCGAGGAAGAAGTGAAGTGAAAGAGTCGCTCTGTTACTACGTCAACTCGGAGGGTGATTCAAGAAGATGACAGGCACCGTGATAAACGTGATCACTGTAGTAGCAGGCGGCACTCTGGGCACGCTGTTGGGCGAGAGGCTACCCTCCCGTATCCGTCACATCATCATGCAGGGAGTGGGTCTGGTTACTCTGGCGGTGGGGATGAGTATGGCCATCACCACGAACAATTTCGTGCTGGTGTTGGTGAGCATCGTCATAGGCGGCATGCTGGGGGAGTGGTGGCGGCTGGAAGAGCGGCTAGACAGGGCCGGGGAGTGGCTGGAGGCCAAAGCTAGCCGCTTTCCCTTCCTGGCGCAGGGTGAATTCACCAAAGGTTTTGTAACCGCCAGCCTGGTCTTTTGCGTGGGGCCGATGACCGTCCTGGGCTCCATTCAGGACGGCCTGTCGGGCGATTACACCCTGCTGGCCATCAAGAGCGTGCTGGACGGCTTTTCTTCGCTGGCCTTCGCCGCCTCGATGGGGATGGGGGCGACCTTCTCCGCCATCACGGTGCTCGTTTATCAGGGAATTCTGACCCTGGGAGCCTCGCTCTTCGAGAACATTCTCACCGACGCCATGATAACGGAGATGACGGCCACCGGCGGGGTCATGATCCTGGGGATTGGCCTTTTGCTCCTGGAGATAAAGCGGGTCAGGGTGGCCAGCTTCCTGCCCGCTCTGGCTATTGCCCCGCTGCTGGTGGCCCTGTGGGAAAGGTGGGGGCCTCTTTGAAGGGGCTGTGCGTCCCAGGAAGAGATAGGGTTAGATCGTGAGCTAGTACCGTTCTGGCAATACGTTTGAGGGAGGAGAATGATGCACTGGCAGTACACCCCCTATGTGTTACCTTTGGTCATAGCAGCGGCTGTATCGGCCGCCGTCGCGTTCTTCGCTTGGAGACGCCGCCCTGCCCCCGGCGTCATGTCATTAGTATTCCTCATGCTGGGCGTATGCGAGTGGTCGCTGGGGTATGCGGTGGGAATGGCGAGTGCCGACCTGGCAGCCAAGGTCTTTTGGGCTAAAGTCCAGTACTTTGGCATCGTCAGCGTGCCCGTCATGTGGCTGATCCTCGCGCTCCAATATACGAACCGCGAAAAGTGGCTGACGCGCCGCAACCGGGTTCTGTTGGCAATCATGCCCCTTCTCACGTTGCTGCTCGCCTGGACTAACGAGAGCCACGGACTGATCTGGAGCGACATGAGACTGGACACCAGCTGTACCTGAGTTATGGTGCGTTTGTCTGGGTGTGGGTGATTTATTCCTACCCACTGATCTTACTCGGCTCCGTCCTGCTTCTCCAAACGCTTGTTCGTTCACCGCATCTGTATCGCAGACAAGCTGCCGCTATGCTGATTGCAGCGCTGGCACCGTGGGTGGGAAACATGTTGCGAATCTCAGGCCTGAATCCCTTTCCCCATCTGGATCCGACGAACTTTGCTTTCACCTTGTCAGGCCTGGCAGTCGCCTGGGCTCTATTTCGCTTTCGCCTATTAGACATCGTGCCAGTGGCGCGCGACAAAGTCATCGAAAGCATGGGCGATGGGGTGATCGTGCTGGACGTGCAGAACCGCGTAAGGGATATCAATCCAGCCGCCGAGAAGCTAATTGGGGTGGATGGCAAGTCCGCGATTGGGCAACACGCTGAGGATATTCTTGCCAGGTGGACCGGGTTGGCGGAGCACTATCGGGATGTGCTGGTTGCCCAGACCGAACTCCTTGTGGAGGGAATTGGTTGGATTGAGTTGCGGATCTCTCCTTTGTATGAGCGAGGAGGACGTTTTTCCGGGCGGCTGATGGTCCTGCGGGACATCACCGAGCGCAAGCGGGCGGAGGAAACCATCAAATACATGGCTTATCACGATGCCCTAACCGGCCTGCCCAACCGGCGTCTGTTCAGTGACCGTCTCAACCTGGCGCTGGCCCACGCCTGCCGTAACCAGCAAAAGCTGGTCGTGATGTTGCTCGACCTGGATAACTTCAAGGACATCAACGACACTCTGGGGCACACCGTGGGAGACCAGTTGCTGCAAGTTGTTGGCCAGCGATTGACGAGCGTTCTGCGCAAGGGCGACACCGTCGCCCGCCTGGGAGGCGACGAATTCATGCTGTTGCTCCCCGAAGTCACTCAGGAGGAGGACGCGGCCGGGGTTGCCCAAAAGATCCTGGAAGCCATTCGAGAGCCATTTGTGTTTGGCGGCCACGAACTCCATGTAGCCACCAGCATTGGTATTGCCCTCTACCCCGACGATGGTGAAGATGGAGATACTTTGATGAAGAACGCCGACATCGCCATGTACCGCGCCAAGGACCAGGGGCGGGATAACTACCAGCGTTACACTCCGGCCACGAAGACCCAGTAGATCCAGATTCTGAGCAGAGCGGGCTCCCACGCCGTTCGGCTGAGCTCACGACGAAGCCCGCGAACCGTGGGCATGGGAACACTTGTCCTGGACCCTGTACCTGTCGGTCCAGGACAGGTGCGGCCAAGTACAGGGTCGCCTCTGCTGGGAATCTTGGACCCACTGAGACTAAGGTCCTGGAGTGACGGGTAGCAGTTACCCGAAATCACTGTCTGTTTTGACAGGTGCGCAGGATGAAAGATCAGGATACGATCAAAGAGCAGCTCATCAGTGAACTGGTGGAAATGCGCCGACGGATTGCTGAATTGGAAGCGGCGGACGCCGAGTGTCTATTTGCCAGACAGGTGGGCAAGTAGTAGGTAGTTAGGAGAAAAATGATGCACTGGCAGTACAACCCTTATGTGTTACCTTTACTTGTAGCGTCAGCTGTATCGGTCACCATCGCATTCTTCGCTTGGCGACGCCGCCCCGCCCCCGGCGCCATGCCATTGGTCTATCTCATGCTGGCCGTAGCCGAATGGTCGCTGGGGTACGCGTTGGAGCTTGGGAGTGCTAACTTGCCCTCTCAAGTGTTCTGGGCCAAGGTTGAGTATCTGGGCATCGTCACCATGCCAGTGATGTGGCTGGCTCTGGTACTGCAATACACCAAGCGAGAACGGTGGCTGACGCCTCGTAACCTGGTCCTGTTGGCTACTGTGCCTCTTGGCACACTGCTGTTGGCCTGGACTAACGATCTCCATGGTTTGCTCTGGAGCGAGATCGGACTGGACACCAGCGGCTCGTTCTCGGCGCTAGACTTGACTTATGGGGTGGGGTTCTGGATCAACTGGGTGTATTCCTATCTGTTGCTTTTGCTCGGCACGCTGCTGCTCATCCAGGCGTTCATTCGTTCGCCGCACCTGTACCGCCGACAGGCTGGCGCCTTGCTGCTTGCTGCGTTGTCGCCCTGGGTGGGCAACGCGCTATACACCTCTGGCTTGAGCCCATTCCCCCACCTGGATCTGACACCCTTTGCTTTTACCCTCACTGGCTTGGTGGCGGCCTGGGGGCTCTTTCGCTTCCGGCTGCTCGACATCGTGCCGGTGGCGCGCGACGCCGTCATCGAAAGCATGAGCGATGGGGTGGTCGTGCTGGACATGAGGAACCGCATCGCTGACCTCAACCCTGCGGCACAACGGATCATCGGCCGTTCGGCCGCAGAGGCGATCGGGCAGCCCATCAGTATTGCGGATTTGGGGTTGCGGATTGCGGACTTGGAGGTACAAGATTTTCATTCCGAAATCCGCATTCCGCAATCCGAAATGACATTTGACCTGCGTCTCTTGCCACTATCCGATCGGCGTGGCCGCCTCACCGGCCGGATTGTTGTTTTGCGCGACATCACCGAGCGCAAGCGAGCGGAGGAGGCGCTAGAGCGGCGGGCTGTCCAGATGGCCACACTCAATCGCATCGGACACCACGTCGCCTCCATCCTTGATCAGCAGGAGTTGCTCCAGCACGCCGTGGACGCCGTGCGGGATGACCTGGGCTATCTCCAGGCCGCCGTCCTTTTACTAGACGAAGAAGCGAACGAACTCTGCATCGCCGCCGCCACCGATAACTTCTGGGAGATCATCCCCGACGGATATCGTCAGCCCGTGGGCAAGGGCGCGATTGGGATGGCGGCCGCGACAAAGGAAACTGTGTTGGTCGTAGATGGCCCCAGCGACCCTCGTGTTTATCGGGTGGGCAAGTGGCTCTCGTCTTCTTCGCTCTCGACGCCCATCAAAATCACTGGGCGGGTGATCGGAGTCTTGGAGGTAGAGGCTGATGTGCCCAATGCCTTCGATGAGGGCGACGTTATGGTGATGGCCACCCTGGCAGACCAGGTTGCCGTGGCCATTGAGAACGCGCGGTTGTACCAGGCGGCTCAGCAAGAACTAGCCGAGCGCAAGCGGGCGGAGGAGGCGTTGCGCAAAGCACACGACGAGCTAGAAAGACGTGTTGAGGAACGGACGGAGGAGATCCAGGAGCGGTTGCAGGAACAGACCATGCTTTTCAACGCCAGCCAGCGTCTTGTCGGCGCGCCCTTGCAGGTCGAGGAGATCGCTGAGATGGCCGTCCGTCAGCTAGTGCATCGCGGCGGAAATAAGCCCACCAATTTGGAGTGTTTGCCAGGCAGAGGTATAATAAGCCCCTATCTCAAAAAGGCCTGAGGAGGAATACGACCGATGCCTGGCTTGCGTCCAC
>SDBT01003431.1_pt1 | contig 27449 bp, 21 predicted proteins | sample 2277101 | NCBI WGS metagenome assembly SDBT01 (sample SAMN10404973, study PRJNA504765) | marine sediment metagenome | isolation source: marine sediment core GS10_PC15, 103 cmbsf | place: Arctic Ocean: Southern Knipovich Ridge | collected 2010 | reverse complement strand
ACGCTCACGCCGCCGGCCGTCTGGCCGTCGCCGAAGTCCCAACTGTAATTCAACGCATCGCCGTCGCCGTCGCTGGAGCCGGCCGCGTCGAACCCGACCGTAAGCGGCGCCTCGCCCGACGTCGCCTCCGCCGTGAACGAAGCCGTCGGGGCCTCATTGACCGAATGGATCGTCACATTCACCGTCGCGGTCGCCTGGCCGCCCTGGCCGTCGGTAATGGTGTAGTCGAAGCTGTCCGAACCGCCGTAGCCGGCATCGGGCGTGTACGTCACCGTGCCGTCGCCGTTGTCGGCCACCGAACCATGCGAAGGCTGACCCAGACCGATCACGGTCAAGGCGTCACCGTCCGCGTCCGTGTCATTGGCCAGCACGTCAATCGTCACCGGAGCGTCCTCTTGCGTCTCGGCGTCGTCCGATGTGGCGATGGGAGCGGTGTTGGGCTTGGCGATCTTCGTCCTGAAATTGAGCCGGTACTTTCCGGCCGATCCGTCCAGCCCCACGGCCTCGATGAAATAGCTCTGGCCGGCCTCGGCGTCGAACTTCACCCGGGCCTTGTCTGTATCCCGAAAGTGGTCGTTCTCGCCCAGCACCGTGCCGGCGTCGTCGAGGATTCGAATCCTCGAGATCACCTCGGACCCTCTGCCCAGGGGGCTCATGGTGACACTCATCGTGCCGGTCTGGGGGGAGGTGAACTTCAGCACGTCCACGTCGTCGGCGGAGTTGATCCGGCCTTTGACTTTGCCCGTGCCGTCTTCGTTGATGGTCAGCGGCATGGCTTCGGCCTGGGTGTCGCCGAACTGATCGCCGCCATCGAGGATCTGCCACTCCACAAGATTCGCGCTGAGGAGGATGCGCTGTTCGAGGGACTCAAACCGGGGGTTACTGCCATTACTCATAACTCACCTCAATCAGGAGGCCTACGAGAGAACTTCCAGCCGCTTCCTCCGTCGCCTACTTCCGTTCGGCGGGCCCAGCTCTGGGGTGGGGCCAAAACAGCGGGAACCTCACCCCTTAATCGGAGGGGCGGTTTGGTAATTTCGGTAGAATCGAGAAAATAGGTAAAATGGTGTAGCTAGATAAGAAACAGGCGGGTGGGCGCGGGGTTATTACTGCAACTGTTTTCTGGAATGGTGGTTATGAAGTGAGTCCAGCGGAGGGCAGGCCGTCCGGCTAGAGCAGGGCCTCCCGGTCCCGGGCGACTTGGGAGATCACGTGGCGGAACTTGCCGGACGGATCGGGCGCTATGTCCTGGGCCTGTTCGACGGCCACCCGCATGCCCGGGCCGAGTTGGCGGCTCAACCCCTCGCGGATCCGCCGGTCCACGTCCGGCGGGCAGGTCGCCTCGGGCACCACGCGCACGCGGACGGAATCGGTCTGCTCCTGGACGATCTGGTACTGGCGGATCCCGGGGATCTCCCGGATGACGTAGATCAGCGCCAACCCGTGCACCCATCGCCCGTCGGGTGTGATGATGAAGTCGGTGGTGCGTCCCTTGACCATTTCCATGAGGGCGAGTTTCCGCCCGCACGGGCACGGTCGGCTGCTGCGTTGGCCGATGTCGCCGGTGCGATAGCGGATGAAGGGCATGGCGTGGTTGTCGAGGTGGGTCACCACGATCTCGCCGTCGGCGCCGTCGGGGACGGGCCGGCCGTCCTTGAGGAATTCAACGATGATGTGCTCGCTGGTGATATGCATCCGTCCGGCGGGGCACTCGTGAGCGATGAAGCCCCCCTCCCGGCTGCCGTAGCCGTTGACCACCGGCACGCCGCCGAAGGACTCGGAGATCAGCTCCCGCTGGTAGTCGTGGAGCACCTCGGCGGTGGAGAATACCACCCGCACCGGCAGGTTCGCCAGGTCGAGCCCGGCGCGGCGCGCCAGCTTGCACATCAGCGCGATGCTGCTGGGGTATCCGAACACGCAATCGGGTCCGAATCGGCGCAGGCGTTGGACGTGGGGGGCGATGCTCCGGTCCGACAGCTCGAACGCCGACAGGAGCAGCTCGTTGGTGAGCCGGTCGCGCAGCCGCCGGAGTCGGTCGCGCCGGGACAGCTCCACCGGCGACCCCCACACGTAGGCTTCCCGCCGGCCTGGGCGGATGCCCCACCAGCGATGGGTGCGCATGCGGGCGGCCTTGTCGCAGGCCTGCCGACGCTTATCGAAGTAGAAGATCAACGGCTCGCCGGACGATCCGCCCGTGTTGTAGAGGCGCGGCCCGCCCGGGACCTGCCGGCTGACCAGTTGTTCCCGACGGGTGGAGAGGATCGCCTTGTCCAACAATGGCAGGCGAGCAAGGTCCGCCAGCGATTCCGGCCGCCAGGACCGATCGAGCCCGGCCAGACGGGCATAGGCCGCCGTGCGGGTCAGCGCCATGGCCAACAGTTGGCGCAGCTTGGCGAGCTGGAGCCGGCCTAGTCGCTCGGCCGGCCACCACTGGGTTTCCATCATCTGGTTGTAGATGCTGAACGTGCGCCGCCGGAGCACGCGCTCCAAGAGCGGCGAGACAACGTGAGCGACGAGCCAGGGGTTCATCGCTCGCTCCCGGCCAATGCTTCGCGATAGACGTTCATGATCGCCTCGGCGGCCAGTTCGATGCTGAAGTTCTTTCGGACGCTCCGCCTAGCGGCTTGGCCCATGCGATGGCGCAACGGCTCATCCGCCGCCAGTCGCAGCATGGCCCGGGTCAGGGAGTCCACGTCGCCGGGGTCGAGGAGCACGCCGTCCACGCCGTCCCGAACGGCCTCGGGCACGGCCCCCACGCGGGTCGCGACAACCGCCAGGCCGTGAGCCATTCCCTCCAGCAGGGCCATGGGCATTCCCTCGGCCCGACTGGGCAGTACCAGGCAGTCGGCCCGGGCGAAGGCGCGTCGCTTCCGCTGGCCCGTGACCGGCCCCAGCAGCCGGACGATCTCCTTGCAGCCGGCCCGTTCCACCTGCCGGCGCAGTTCGGCCGCCTGGCCTTGGGCCGTCTCGCCCCCGGCCAGGAGCACCACCCCGTCAAATCCCTGCTCCGCCGCCAGCCGCGTCGCGGCCACCAGATCGTTCACTCCCTTGGCCGGGGCCAGGTCCCCCAGGAACAGGAAGCCCGGCGCCTTGTGGTGCCTGCGCCGCACGCCCGGCGGGATCGGCACGGCGTTGGGGATGACTCGCCAGCGAGCGTGCGGAGCGAAGGGGCGTAGCCTCTGGGCCCAGGATTCGCCCAGGACGATCACGCCCGAGGCCGATTCGAGCAACCACCGCAGCGCCAGCCGACCGGGCGCGGGCAGGCCGCCGGCGAATCGCTCGAAGTGGCCCCCGTGAATGTGCCACAACCCGCGCCCGCCCAGCATCCGCGCCAGCAGCATCAACACCGCGTCGCGCCAGAAGGTCAGGCCGCTACAGGTGTGCACGTGCACCAGGCGGGCCCGGACTTTCCGCATGGCCCGCGCCAGCCGCCAGAGCAGCCGACCCTGCGCCCACAGGCCCGCGCCCAGCGATCGGCCTGGTGCGGTGGTCTTGGCGGTGTTGACGACGGTCAACCGACAGCGGCGAGCCAGGTCGCTGTCACGGAGGTGTGTCATGACGGTAGCCATGCCTCCGAAAGGCGGGGGGAGTGGACCCAGCATCACGACGGCCGGGCGTTGCGTCCCAGCCGGCGCGGCCGCCGTCGGCAACCGTCGATATCCGCCCGCCGCCTGGCGGTACAGGCGGTCGTATCGTCGGGTCATTCGCCGCATGTCGTAGCGATCACAGACGCGCCGGCGTGCGGTCGCCCCCAGCCGGCGGCGCAGCGACGGGTCCCAGGCCAGGACCATCAACTCATGCGCCATGGCCTCCACGTCGCGGGGCGCGACGGTCCGCCCGAACTTGCGCCCCCCGAGCACGTCGGCCACTCCGCCGACCCCAGTGGCCACACACGGCAGGCCGCACGCCATGGCCTCCAGCAGCGCGTTGGGGTGGGCTTCGCTGTCGCTGGGCAGCGCGAACACGTCCAGCTCGCGCAGAAAGGCCGGAACGTCCGCCACGTGCCCGGCAAAACGGATGCGCCGGCCGAACCCGAGCGAACGGGCCAGCAGTCGCAGCATCTGCGCCTTCGGCCCGTCGCCGGCGATGCGCAGTTCCACGTCGGGGTAGAGGTTGGCCAGGCGAGTCCAGGCGCGGATCAACAGGGCCTGGTTTTTCACAGCCGTGAGGTTGCCGACCGTGCCGACCACCATGCGCCGATGCCGGTGACGGGCGCGGGGCGGAAGGAACCGGTCGGTGTCGACCCCGTTGGAAATGACCCGGATCCGCCGGGCGGGCAGGCCGATCCGGTGGACCAGCATCCGCCTGGAGGCGCGGCTGACGGTGAACATGCAGGTGGTGACTCCGGCCAAGGCCCGGCAGGCAAGCCGGCGTCGCAGTGGCATGTCGCCGGGATGGTCGAGGCCGTGGAAGCTGAAGATCAGGGGCGGGCGCGTTCGCGTCATCAGTCGTGCGGCGGCGACGTCCGGCCAAGCGCTCCAGTTGCGGGCGTGGATCACGCTGGGTCGGATGCGCTCGATGAGCCGGCGAAGGCGCAGGGGCAATGTAGGGTCCTTGGGGCGCGCGTGCAAAAGGTGGACCGGCACCTCGGGGCCGAACTGGACGGCCGGATCGGGCGAGCCGGTCAGGGCGACGACGCTGTGGCGCATCCCGCTGCCGGTCAGAGTGCGGACCACCCGGGCGGCGGCCAATTCCATCCCACCCGCGCCCAGGGCGGGCAGGACGTGCAGCACGTGAATGCTCGCGTTGTCGGGCGATGGGGTCGGTTGTGTGTTCATGTCGCAGCCTCCTGGGCCAAGGTTGCGCGGAGCCGTCGCAGCGGCCGGGCCAGCCATTCCCGCAGGCCGCCCCCATAGCCGTACTCGCGCCGGTAGGCCTTCTCGATCCGGCGAGCGGTGAGCATCTCCCGGCTGCGGGGCATGTGGATGGGCCTGGACAAGGCGCGGATTCGCCCGGTGATCTCTTCGCGCCGGACCCCTTCGGCCAGGCAGGGCAGGAAGTCCTCATCCAGGGTCACCGGCCTGAGCCGGCAGGCCGTTCGCCCCGTCCGTGAGAAGACCACGTCCGCGGCCAGTCCCTCGCGGCAGTGGCGCGTGCCGGTGGGCTCAAAGCCCAGCCGCGTCAGAGCGGTGCGCTCACGGTGCCGCTGGAGCAACTGCGGGTCGGACGTATCCATCATAAAGTCACCCAGGCCGTAGAGGACGACCCCATAGGCCGTTCGGTCCGTGCCGCGCAGGCAGTGTGGGTGGCAGCAGGCCACCAGGTCCGCCCCGCCGGCCAGCGCCTCGCCCGCGAAGCTCCGCAGCCAGGACTCGGGCCATTCGAGGAACTCCAGGCCCGCGTGGACCAGCACAACGGTGGCGTCGACGTAGGCGGGTACGCCCCTCAACCCGCGGGCAAGGGCCGAGCTGTTGAACGGAGCCACGCCCGGGGTTCTCCGCCCGGCCGGGGGCCCGTTGCCGAACGCCAGCATCGCCACGCACCCGCGCCTGCAACGGATAATCAACGGCGCCAGCGCCGCGTCCAGGTTCGCCCCGGCCCCCACGGTTCGGATGCCCGCCCGGCCAAGCGCGTCGAGGGTCCCGGCCAGGCCTTCCGGACCGCAGTCCATGATGTGATTGTTGGCCAGGCTCATCGCGCGGAAGCCCGCCCGGCGCAGCCAGGCCGCCCGCCGGGGCGGTGCGTGCAGGTTCGGACCGCCGTCGGCCTTGGTGGCGGCGCGTGGCGCCACGTCGCACAGCGGGCATTCCAGGTTGCCCACGGCCGGGGCCGGGCCCAGCACCGCACGCAGTCGCGTGGCCACCCGTGCCTCGCCCAGCCGCGCCAGGGATTCGCCCACCTTCCGGGCCGGACATACGTCGCCGACAAGTGTCAGATCGGGTTCGGCGTTGTCGTTTCTCATGGGATGGCCCCCTTCGGTCGGCCCGGAGCCGGAACCCGACTGACCACGGGCAGCGACTTGCCGCTCGCCGGGACTGGGATGGACGCGAGGGCCTCGATCCGAACGGGCAGGCCGCTGCCGACGAGTCGCCGCACCTGGCGCAGGATTCTCGCTTTCGCCGCCCGGTCCAGGCCGTGGTCGGCCACCACCTCGATCCGGACCGAGTAGTCGGCCTGCTGGACGACGCGGTAGCTCCGCAGCGGCTGGTGGTCCAGCAAGGCCATGAACGCCTCTCCGGCCACGCCCGAGCCGTCGCGCCGGCGAAGGATGGAGATTCGCCGGCCCCGGATCGCGTCGATGGTGGGAGACCCCCGCCCACAATCGCATCGCCCCAGCCCCGTCGAGGTGTAGTCGCCCAGGTCGTAGCGGATCAGCGGCATGGCGAATTCGTGCAGCTTGGTCGCGACGACCCGACAGGTCTGTTCGTCGTCCGGGCAAGCCACCAGGTCCACCCACAGGCTTTCGCAGTCGAGGTGCAGTCCGCGGTGGCGGTCGCACTCCATGGCGATCAGCCCGGTCTCTCGGGCGCCGTAGCGGTTGAACACGGGGCAGCCGAACGTCTCCGTCAGCAGGTGGCGCTTGGGGACCGTGAGCGGCTCGGCGGCGGAGATGATCCCCCCCGGCCGGTGCGCCGGCAGGCGGCCGGTGCGCCGCAGGTATCCGGCCAGTTCGACCAGCGCGCTGAGGTAGCCCAGCAGCACCGTCGGCTGAAACATCGCCAGGCGAGTGCACATCTCGGCCAGCCGATCGTCGTCCATGTGGTCGGAGATGACGGTCTCTCGGTTCTGCAGGTAGTGCGCCAGCCGCTGTCGGACGGTAGCGGCGTGCGAGTGGTCGAAGTGCGAACCCCACAACGACAGGATCGGGTCCCCCGGCCGATACCCCGCCAGGCCGTCCGCCCAGATCTCCGAGGCCACGGACTGCGCCGCCGCCCGGGGCGAGACGTAGAAGTGCAACACTTGGCCGGTGGAGCCGCCACTGCGACGCGGCATCAGGGCGGCCCGGTCGGCGTTGTCGGCCAGGAAGTCCTCCGGGCAAGCCACCACGGTCGACTTGGTGAGCACGGGCACGTCGGCCATGTCCTCGAGCTGCTCCATCCAGTCCGGGAACGACCCCGCCGCATGCAGCCGGCGGTAGTAGGGCACATGGCGGACGGCGTGACGGATCAGTCGGCGAAGCCGGGCCAGCTGCCGGTCCCGGATCAGCTCGGGGCTTCGCCACTGGCGCCACTGTCGCGTCCCCAGGGCCTGGCGCACTTGGCCCAGGAACCCAGGCCAGCAGGCGGCCATCCGCCAGTAGAGATGATGGGCAAGGAATGTCCTGACCCGCGCCATCAGCGCGCCTCCTTCCCCGCGGGGCTGTTCCGTCGCCGCAGCCAGGGGGGTTGGGAGCGCTTCGCCGTGTGCCTGACCGTCTGGGAGTCCGGGGTCGCCAGGGCCACCCGGGTCAGCACCGCGCTGTAGGCCATCGCCAGGGCGTACAGCCACCAGAAGTAGTCCACCTTGGCCATGTCCCCCTTGAGCAGTTGCACGGCGGTGGCGGCCATCGCGGCCAGCAGGCCCGTCCGGACCCACGTGAGGTGGTCGGCGCCCTCGCTGGCCATGCCCTTGGGAGGAAGCTCGGCCAGACCCGCCAGCACGTGGAAGTTGAAGAGGAGGAAACCCGCCAGCAAGACCAAGCCGCACTCGGCGCCCATCTGGATCAGCGTGTTGTGGGCCACCAGCTCCTTTGAGCCGCGGACGTAACCGGCCGGCTCGTACTTCTTCTTGACATGCCCGAAGGTGTCCAGCCCGGTCCCGAACAGCGGATGGTCGGCCATGATCTTCAGGCCTATCCGGATGTGCTGGTAGCGGGTGAGCATCGAATTGTCCATCTTCTCCGGGTCCAGCGTGATGGTCCGGGCGCGTTGGATGCGCCCGGCGGGCGCCAGCAGGAAGAACGCCACCCCCACCGTCGTCACCAGCACCAGCACGCCGAGTTGCCGCATCGTGCCTAAGCAGACGCCCAGCGCCGCGGCCAGGCACACCAGCCCGCCGCGCGAGCCGGTGGCCAGAATGGACATTATCCAGAACGGAAGCAGCGCGCCGGCGGCCAGCCGCTGCCAGCCGCGCCCGCGCACGATCTTGTAGACGATGAAACCCACGGTGCTGGCCAGTGCCCAGGCGATGAAGTTGCCCCCCGCGCCCTGGCCGGCACGGGTGTTGATGCGGATCGTGCCGGAGAAGCCCACGGCCGCCCAGGGCACGAACGAGACCTTAACGAACCACAGGCTCCCGGCCAGAACGGCCAACGCGAACCCCGCCAGCCTTTCGGGCGTGTCGCACAGCTCGATGATGAGGAAGGCCACGACGAAGACCTTGGCGATCTGCAGCAGCGACGCCCACCCGGCCAGCAGGCGGCCGGCCTGCGGGTCCGCCGGCTCGGCGCCGGCCCCGACCGCGTCCGGCGCCAGCGTCGAGGCGAGCTGAGCAACCACGTAGATGGTCAACAGTCCGGCCAGCCACCGCAGCGCCGTTGAACGTGTCGGCGAAGGGCCCCGGCGATACCAGCCGATCAGCACGCCGATGGTCAGCCACAGCACCGGTCGGACGTACCCCTCGGCGCCCCACAGGTCCGGCCGAAAGAAATACAGCACCACCAGCAGCAGCAGACCCAGGTACGGCCTGCGCAGCGATATGCCGAATCCGACCAGGCCGATGAGCGCCATCGCGATGGCCCGAAGGCTCAGCATGGCAGGGCCTCCGCTGCGACCGGGCGCAGGCCCACCGGCCGTCGCGAAGCCTTCGCCGTCGAGGCCAGGATCTCCTCGAGCCGCTCGGCCATTCGCTCCTCGCTGAATTCGGTCGGCTCTCTGGAGCGGCGGGTAAGCCGCCCCGCCTGGTACCGCCCGACGATTCGCTCGATCGCCTGGGCCAGCGTCGCCTGCCCCTCGCCGGCCAGCCAGACGTTGCGCCCCCGCCGATCCGCCAGCAGTCCGGCGACTGCCCGACAGGTGCCGCCGGTTACCAGGATGGGCTTGCCCAGGCCGAGATACTCGTAGAGCTTCCTGGGGATCTGCAGGTCTGACGCCGGCCCGCTATGCCCGGCCACCACGGCCACGTCGCACTCGTAGACGCGCCGCAGCGCATCGGCATGGGGCACGGGGCCGACCACCTCCACCATGTCCCCCACGCCCGACTCGGCCGCCAACTCCGACAGCAGCCGACCGTCGTAACGGTCCGGACCGACCTGCACGAGCCGCACCGCGCCGCGAAGCTTCGGGCGACGGGCGACCAGCTCAGCCAGCGCCCCCAGCAGAGGCCCCGGCGAGCGGGTGCCGTAGAAGCCGCCGGCATGCACGAGACGGCATACGCCATTCCTTGGCGGCAGGCGGCCCCGGCGGATGGACCCGATCAGGTCCGGGTCGTACCCGTTCGGTACGACGGTGAACTTGTGGGCGGAGCCGCCATACCGCGAGATGAACTCCCGCCGGGCGGCGGCGGTATTGCAGACGATCGCGGCGGCGCGGGCCACCATCCTGCCTTCCAGCCAGCCGTCGACGCGGCGGTGGGCGGCATGTGGAATGCGCCGGAACGGATTGGCGTGCCACGGGTCGCGGCAATCGGCCACCCACGGGCGGTCGAGCCGCCGCCGCAGGCACAGGCCCACCAGGTGTGCCGTCCACATCGGGGCGGTGCTGTAGATCACGTCCGGGGGCGTCCGCCGGGCCGCAGCCAGGCCCGCACGCACGGCAGGCACGAGCCAGCCGGTTCGGGTGTCCGGCACCCGAAGCCACCAGGCCAACCAACTTTTCGCCCTACCGGACAGGCGCGCCCGCGCCGCGGGGGCGGGAACGGGCGCCGATGGCGGCGGAACCATCGCCCTGGAGCGGCGACGCGGCAAGCCGCGCAGGGTCCACGGCCCCGGCCGAAGCACCTCCACCGCGCGGGGGACCTTTCGCGCCAAGGCCATGTCCCGGCCCAATTCGGGCAACGGCGGCATGGTCAACACGCTCACGCCCCAGCCGGCCCCCGCCAGCCGCCGGCACAGCGCGACCGTCCGATGCACCGCCGTCGCGTTCACCGGAGGAAAGCTGCTGCATACGATCAGGGCGCGCATCTTCGTCACCTCGTGTCAGACGGTCTGGTCAGTTGGGCCTTCGCGTCGAATCGGCCCCGCAGCATCGGGACCCTCTGGAGCAACGCCAGGCGGTCCCTCTCCGACAGAAAGACGTAGAAGCCGACCGGCAGGTACATCCCCGCCAGAATGGCCACGGCCAGCAGGAAGGTCCGCCAGGAGTGGATCTCCACCATCTGGCGAACGGCCACGCACAGCAGCGCGAACACGGCCGCCGCCGCGACCGTGGGGACGACCAGCTCGCGGAGGTAGGTCTTCATATCCAGGCCGATTCGCCGGCTGGCCTGGACGAGCATGGCCGTGCAGCCGAACAGGACGGTCGGCACCGCCGTGCCGGCCGCGACCCCGTAGATACCCCACCCAAAGACCAGCACGAACGTCCCGCTGCACAGAAGATTCAGCCCGGCCTCGGCCAGGGCGATCAGGGCCGTCGTCTTGACGTGACCGGTGGCCTTGAGCCCCAACGCCGGGCCCCAGCGGAGCATGCCCGACAACTGGACCACCACCAGGATCACCAGCACCCACCGGCTGGCCTCAAAGCCCGGTCCGATCCACAGGCGAATGAAGTCCCCTCCCAGGACCATCAGGCCCGCAAACAGCGGGATCGCCACCAGCAAGGCCACCCGGGCGCTGCCGACGATGTACCGGCGGAGCGTCGCCAGATCGTTCCGGCCGCCGGTCTTGAGGACGTCCGGGACGATCACGCGGTAGACGTGCGCGACGAAGTGGCCCCCGTGGTCGGCCAGCATCAGGGCGATGCTGTACAGGGCGATCTCCTCCATCCCCAGCAGCAGCGCGATGAGCACCAAGTCCGTGTAGGCGATGATTCGCAAACCCAGGTTGTGCACGAACGCCCACGAGCCGTAGCGGAAGACCTCGCCGAAGCGTCGTCGGCTGACGTTGCGCCACGCCAGCTTGGCCGGCGCGCCCTTCCACCTGGCTGCGGCGGCCAGCAACACGAAGCTGACCGTGCTCGATATCGTCAGCACCGCCGCCAGCGCCACCAGTCCCCCTCCGGCCCGCAGCACCAGCACGGTCCCGCCCGCGCGCACGGCCAGCGTCACCAGCATGACGGCGCTGCGCAGGTCGAACCGGTTGCGGGCCTGGAGCAATTGGCCGAACACGCTGGACAGGAAGCCCATCCAGATGTTCCCCGCCGCCAGCATCAGCACCCACGGCGCCTGCGCCGCCAGCTCGGCCGGCACCTTCGGGAAGATCGTCCCGAACGCCGCGCCCAAGGCCCACGCCCCCATCACCAGGGCTGCGCCCAGCAGCGTGTAGAACACCAGCGAGGTGCTCACTACCTCCCCCACGCGGTCGGGCCGGCCCCGCCCGATGTAGTAATTGATGTACCGGCCCGTGCTCACGCGGACGCCGATTTCGGCCAGGCCCAGGTAGCCGGTGACCGTCATCAGCAGCGACCAGACGCCGTAGGTGCTCTTGCCCAGGCCGTGCACCACCAGCCGGGACAGCAGCAGCATCACCACCAGGTTGGCGCCGTAGCCGATCCAACTGGCGATCAGGCTGCGTGCGTAGATGCGTGTCCGGCTCATGGCTGACGGCTCCTGAGGCGACTGCCTGTCACGACGGCGCCAAGTGCGCGCATATCTCCTCGAGCTTTCGCTGCCAGGTCTCGTTCCGCATGGCCCGCACCCGCGCCCGCTGGGCGTCCGGACCGGCGTGGAGGATCCTGTCCACCGCGGCCTCGAAGGCGGCGGGAGTGTCGGCGATCTCGACCAGCCCCCGGTACCGCTCGACTTCCGGCAGCGCCGTCGAGACCACCCCCAACCCCGCGGAGAGATACTCGCGGAGCTTGATCGGGTTGACCGATCGGGTCAGTTCGTTGAGCTTGAAGGGGATCATCGCCGCGTCCAGCCCGCGGCAGTAGGCCGGCAGGGCCGCGTAGGGCCTGCGCCCGAGGAAGTGAACGTTCTCCAGGGCGCCGAACGCCGACAGGTCGACGGTCGAGTCTCCCAGTAGCACGAACTGCCACGGCCGCCTGCGGGCGGCGACGGCCCGGACCAGTTCCAGGTCCACCCAGTCCCGAATCAGTCCGAAGAACCCGATCCGCGGCCGGGGGATCGCCGCCAGGTCCCGCGGGACGGCCAGCGGCTCGCGGACGGCCCGGGCGAAGTGTTCGTGATCCACCCCGTGGCTGACCATCAGGGTCCGACGGCTGATGCGGGACTTGGCCCGATACAGCGCGCGGGACGTGGTCACCACCAGGTCGGCTCGACGGCAGAGGCGGGCTTCGTCGCGAAGCACCTGTCCCCGGTCGTAGCCGGTGAAGGCGGCGAAGTCGTCCACGCAGTAGTACACCAGCCGCTCGGCGTGAAAACCGTCCAGCAGGTAGGCCGCGTCCGGACTGAAGGACCAGATCTGCATCGGGCCCGCGCGGATGCCCGCCAGGGCGCGGCGGACCTGGTGAGTCAGCAGCATGCGATTCATCCGGCGCGCCCACCGGGATGCCGGCAGCGGCACCACCAGCGGCGTCAAGACGTGCAGGCCCTTGCGCGGGCGCGTCAACCCCTCAAGCACGCTTCCCAGCCTGCCCAGAAGATGATGCACGTCCGCCCGCGTGGCCGTGGGCCGACGAGAGCCGTGGTAGTTGATCCACAGCACCTCGTTGGCCTCCGCCAGCAGGCCCATCACGTGATGCTTGCTGGTCGGCGGCGCGTCGTAGCTGCTGGCAAGACACAGAATGGTCCGGTTCTCAATCATGTCTCACGACGGCGGTTTTGTCCGAGGGGACATACGTTCCCGCCACGAGGCGTTGGCGGCGGGCGGCGGCGCCGTCCCCGACCAGGCGGCGACACAGCGCGGTCAGCGGCGCCATACAGGCCTCCCAGCGGTACTTGCTGAGGATCATGGAGCGGGCGGCGGCGCCGATCCGGCCGCAGCGCTCGGGGCTGGTCAGCAGGTCCGACAGGCGCTCCAGCCATTGCGCGGGCGTGTCGGCCTGCAATATATTCACGCCGACATCGACGCTCAGCCCTTCCAATGCGGCCGCGGAGGCGACCGTCGGGCGGGCCATCGCCATCGCCTCCAGCACCTTGTTCTGCACCCCTCGGGCCATCCGCAGCGGCGTGACCGCCACCCGGGCTCGGGACAGGTACGGCCGAACGTCCGGCACGCTGCCGGTCACCGTCACGCCCGGCGCCCCAGCCAATCGGCGGACGGCGCGAGTGGGGTTGCGCCCGACGATGTGGAACTGGGCGGGGTCGAACCGCGCCCTCAGCCGCGGCCAGACCTCGGCGGCGAACCAGCACACGGCGTCCACGTTCGGGCGGTAGTCCATCGAGCCGACGAACACCAACACCGGCCCGGCCTGGGCGGCGCTTTGCGTCGGACGGAAGAACTCCCCGTCCACGCCGTTGGGAACCACACACAGCTTCCGACTGGCCCGGGGGGCGGCGCGGACTTCGGCCTCACTGACGCACACGACCGCGTCGCAGGCGCGGATCGCCCCGACCTCGAGCTGGGCCACCCGCCGCGACTCCCGTTCGTACAGCCAGCCAGACAGCCTTCCGCTCTGCTCGGCGTAGCCGTTCCACTTGGCGCTGTCGATGTCCACCAAGTCCATCACTCTGGCCCCGGCCGGCGCCGCCAGCAGGTACTGCAGCACCCCGGAGGAATATCCGATCGCCAGATCGAACTCCCGGCCGGGGGGCAGTCCCTTCAGCCAGTTCAGCAGTCGCCGGCTGTGAAGGAACCCCTCGGTCACGGACCGTCCTGTGAGTTGGCCGATCGCCCCGCGCACGAGCCCGACCTTGCCGCCCACCGGCACGGCCACCACCTGCTCGCAGAGGCCCCGGAGTTGCCGGGCGGCTCGACGGTCCCCCTCGTCGCGACACAGGCACGCCAAGCTGATCCGGAAGTCCGCCCTCAGCGCCAGCAGCTCCTGGTAGGCGCGGATGCGCTCGCCCTTGTCCGGCGGATGGGGCACGCAGTGCGAGATGAACAGCAGGCGCTTCATGGGATCCACCGGGTGATGTGCCCCCCCACCGGCCGCGTGAGCCACAGCGGCATCCTCCGCCAGACCTTGATGGCCAGGGCGTACTTCGGGTTGGCCGGTGTCAGGGCCGGCGGCGGGCCCCCGTCCGCCACGAATACCTGGTAATGCAGCGGGGACGGATCGAAGCCGAAGTGACGCTTGAAGTCGTACGGGCCGGGGTTGTCGCGGCGCGTGCGGTTGAAGTCGAATATGCCGATCCCCCGGCGAACGGCGTGTTCCATGAGCCGAACGTAAAGGAGACTGGGGGCGTTGCGGCTGGGCCCGTTCTGGATGCGCCCGGAGAAATAGCCAACGAGTTCGTTGCGGAAGACAAAGCCGATCACCCCGGCCACGGGCGTGCCGTGATCGTGGACCAGCATGCAGACGCAGTCGGACCCGTATTCGTCCAGCAGCGCCCGAAACAGCGCCCGGCTGTAGTTGGGCGAGCCCAGCCGCCGCATGGTGATGGCGTACAGATCGTAGATGGCGTCCAGGTGCTCCGGGCCAATGGCCACACAGTCGTCCCCCAGAGCGCGCAGGGCGCCCCGGATGGCGGCCCGGGCCTTGTTCGGCAGGCCGGGCAGAACGTCCTGGGGGCGGCCAGGCAGGGCTTTGCGGAACGTGTCGTAGCGATCGACCACCGGCAGGTCCAGGCCGACGGGGTCCCGGTGACGCAGCTCCAGGTAGGCCGCCCTGTACTCGTGGCACAGCCCCCTCGCCCGATCCGCCAGAGCGGCGACGACATCCCCGCGGCCCGACAGGATCCCGCCGTAGGTGCCGTAGGGCACGGAGATCAGCCCCCGGCCTGCCAGCACGCTCCGCACGAGGAATAGCGGCAGGACCCCCACCACGCGGCTGCCCCGCCGGGCGATCAGATGACAGGGGCGGTGCCCGTAGGCCCGCGCGACCGCGCGCGACCACTGAGGCAAGTGGAACACGGTCCCACGAGGATGGGTCCGGACATACGCTTCCCAGTCGGCGCAGTTGCCGTCGGCGCGCCCGTTCAACTCGACGCTGAGGCGCTCTTGTGCTGTCGCAGTCATCCCCGCCCCCCTTCACAGGACGCATGGCCTGGCGAACTGATCATGAGTACCGGTACAGGTAGCTGGGGATGTAGTACTTCTTCCTCACCAGCACCAGACCGGCGATCTTGACGCTGACGGCCCGGAGGTGCCGGATGGCCTCCTTGACCGATTCCCGCCGGGTCCGTCCCGCCCGGACGACCATCAGCGCCTGCCCCACCGCCCGGCCGACCACCCCCGCATCGGAGAGCGTGTTCACCGGCGGCGTGTCGAACAGAACGTAGTCGTAGTTGCGCCGGAGCTGCCGGGCCAGGTCGTCCAACTCCGGGCGGGCGACCAGTCCGCCCACCTGCTCGCACGACGTCTTGCCGGCCAGGATGACCGACAGGTTGGGCAGGGGTGTCAGGCGGATGACATCCTTCACCGTCGCATCCCCGCGCAGCACCTGCGCCAAGCCCACCTCGCTTTGGTCCCGCAACTGGCGGGCGACCCCGTTGCGGCGGAAGTCACAGTCCACCACGACGGTGCGGCACTCCCTCAAGGCCGACAGGACGAACGCCAGGTTCAGCGTGGTGACGGTCTTGCCCTCTCCGCTCTGGGCCGAGGTGACGATCAGGGAAAACGGCTTGTCCTGGAAGTACGCCAGCAGATGGCTGCGGAGGGAGCGATACTGTTCGCAGGTTCTTCCGGTGGGATCTCGCCAGACCACAAGCGATGAGGAATACGCCACCGACTTGGCGTCCACCGTGGACAGGGGCTCGCGCTTGGCGAGAGCCCCATCCGGCTGGGTCTGCGGGGCGGTGGGCTTTCCGGGTTGGGTGCGCTGCTCGCCCCGGCTCTTGTTGAGGGCCTGCGATACGTGTCCCATTTCAGGCTCCGCTGCGGGCATGTGCCTGTGAATCCTCGTCCATCTCCGCCGGGGGCGCCCGCAGCCCCCAACAGGTCATGTCGCGTAGAACGTCGCCGATAATCCCGCCGTCGATGTAGCGGGTTCCCTTGGCGTAGCCAACCAGCAGGGCGTTGTCGCACAGCACGTTGACCAGCCGGGGAATGCCGTCCGTGGCGGCGCAGATCGCGGAGATCGCCTTATGGGTGAACTCCACCCTGCACATGCCGTCGTCCGCGGCCACCCTGAGCCGATGCCGGATGTAGTTGGCCGTATCGACCGGCGAGAGATGATCCAGGTGGTAGCTCAGCACGATCCGCTGGCGAAGCGACTCCCACCTCGGCTGGAGAATCCGCTCGCGCAGTTCCGACTGGCCGATCAGGAGGATCTGGACGAGCCGCTGGCCTTGCTCCTCCCAATTCCACAGCAGGCGGATCTCCTCCAGGGCCTGAGAGTTCAGGTCCTGGCATTCGTCGCAGATGACGGCCACCAGTCGTCCCCGGCGCAGCATCCGTCGAAGGTACCGCTCCAGCTGGGTCACCAGGTCCAGCTTGTCGATGCCCTCGGGCACCTCGATTCCCACCCCCTCGGCCAGCGCCTTGAGCAACTGCCGGCCGGAAGGCGGCGGGTTCCGCACCAGCACGGTCTGGCAGCCGGGACCGAGCCGCGATATCAACAGGCTGCCCACGAACGTCTTGCCCGCTCCCACATCGCCCGAGATCAGCACCATTCCCTTGCGCTGCTGAAACGTGTAAAGGATGTTCGCCAGCGCCTCCGCGTGCATGCTGCTTTCATAGAAGAAGCGCTCGTCGCATCCCATCGCGAACGGATACTCGCGCAGCTTGTAGAACGACAGATACATCCTGTCACCTCAGGGCCGGGGGATTCTCTTCCAGACGGCCAGCGTGTGGTCCTGAAGGAACTGCACGGGCGATTCCCGCATCTGTTGGTACTTCTGGGGAAATCGCAGCCGCATCAGGGCCGCAGTTGCGCTAAGGCTCAGCGCCGCCAGCATGATCACACATGCCAACGGCCTCAGCAGCCACCTCCGCAGCCCACGACGGAAGCGATGGGATGTCGTGGCGATCTCGCCGATGACCCCGTGAACCGAAAGGCTGAAGTAATCGCTCGCCTCCTCGGCACTGTTGATCGTGCGGTCGAAGACCTTGGACAGGAAGACCAACCCTGCGCCGAACGCCAACCCCCCCAGGCCCGCCATCGCCAGCACCGTCTGCAGCGCCGGCGAGGAAGGCAGGAACTGCCGCTGGGCCGGATGAACGGCCTTGAGGCGGGTCAGGCGATTGTCCATCGCCGCCGCCAGGGCGATCTGGACTTCCGCCAATCGCTCTCGCCAGTGCCCCGTCTCCCCCTGGCAGTCGGTGACCTTCTGCGCCAAGGACAGATACTCGTGGCGGATCTCGGTGACGTTCGCCCAGGCGACTTCGTAGTCCGCCTGCAGCCCCTCCAGCCGGGCGATCTCGTTGCTCGCGCCGCCCAACTGGGACTGGACCGAGGCCATGGTCATGCTCACGTCGAGCATCTCGCTGGCAGGCGAGAACACCCTTTCCTTGATGATTTCCTTGGGGGTCTCCTCGATGCGCTTCTCCATCTGGGCGATCCGCAGCCGCAGGGCCTTGATGGTCGGGTGCTGCTCGGTCATGTGGTTTGTGACCTTGCCCGTGTCCAGTTCATCCAGCAGATCGACCAGCTTCGCCTGCAAGTACGGGATCTCCGGGTTGGGGCGGCGGATGATGGTCGAGGGAATCGTCGGATTGGTGCTGGTGGTGCCCGGGCGCATGGCGTTGAGCCGGGCCAACTTGAGGGTGGCGGCCTCGTGCTTCTGCTTGGCGGCCAGGAGCTCGACGCGGGTGCGCTCCATCTTCTCCTGGAAGGCCTCGGGGTCGGCGGGCATGGTGCCGGCGTGCTCGGCTTCGAAGTCGATTTTCTCTCGCTGGACGACGTCCAGCTTCCGGGCCGCATCGACCACCTTCGTCTTGAGGAAATCGTACTGACGTTTCAGGCCCGAGCGGATGCGGTCGTAGGTGCTGTTGATGTAGTCCTTGACCAGGACGTTGGGCAGGTTCTGGGCCAGGTCCGGGTCCGAATTGGTGAAGCTGACGGAGACCAGGTCCTCCTGCTTGGAGCGAGCCTCCCAGATCACCTCCAGTGCGCTGATGTAGCTGCGCACCATTCCCTGCAAGGCCACTCGCCCCTCGAACGTCAGTCGCCCCTCGCTGTCGTGCGGCATCCCCTCGGTGAGGTGGAGCTGGCGAATGGCCTTCTCGACGGCGTGTTCGCCGGTGAGGTCATGCCCGAGCCGCTCCTTGATGGTGCCGAAATCCCGCTCGCTGGCGCGGGAGATTTCAGCGGCCGCCGCCTCCAGGCCAAACTCGAAGGTCGCCTTGGAAACATACTTGAGCGGCAGGTACAGGGAGCCCGTCATCGTGGCGACGGCAAATACGGACGCCCCCAGCAACAGCAGCGCTCGCTTGCGAAAGACCAACCTGAGCATATCGTGCGGTGTGCCGCGGCTCGCCTGGCGGATCATACAGCCCTCCTCACATTCCCACGGACGCAGCGGCCGCGACCGGCGTCTGGATGGTCTCGGTGGCCGGACGGATCGGCAGCAGCAGGCTCTGGATGGCCAGGCCGACCGCAGCCAGACCATGGGGTCGGACGTAGATGGTGTCGTTGGGCATCAACAGGATGTTGTTTGTCATGTCCCCGGTCTTGATCATGGCCCAGAGGTTGATGGTCATCTTCTTGGGCGGGTTGTCCTCAGGCGAAGGGTGCACTCCGGACCGGCGATACCGGAAGGACCACTTTCTGCCCTGCTGGCCCCCGACCTGGGGGGTGGAGCCCCGCACAACGATGATCCGGCTGGGAGCGGCCAGGAAGTTCGGCTGGGCCAGGGCCAGGGCGTCCAGCAGCGTGTCATGGCCGGTCCAGGGGACCGGGCCTGGCCGCTTGACCTGACCGAAGACGTAGTATTTTTGAGAGTTGTAGCCGGCCACCTGGACGGTGGCGTCCACTTCGCCGTAGAACTTGCGGGCGATCCGGTTGATCTCCTGCTCGACTTGCTTGGGGGTCTTCTCGCAGACGTCGACCTCGCCGATAAGCGGCAGGTTGATCTTGCCATCCGGGCGAACCGTCTGACGGACGCCGTCGATTTCCGGGATTTGCTGCGAGACGATCAGCAGGACGTCCGGCGGGAGGATCCTGTACTCCACCGCCGCGGCCCGTTGGTGCGGCTCGAGGAGAAACTTCTCCACCTCCTGGTAGTCGTAGCAGCCCCCCGCCAAGGCCCCCATGGCCAGGATCAGCCACGGTGCCCCCGGGAGGGTCTTGAGTACGGTCGCTCGGGTCATGTCGGGTCTCCCCATGTCTGAGAAGTCCATGCGCCTGCCGTCTGCTGCGGCGGCGTCGGGCGAGGTCGTGGTGAGCGCGCCGCCCCGGCGGCACACAGGTTCGATCGGAAGGGCGGAATGACTCCCCCCGGCGTCCCCGCCATCTTGCGCCGGTGGATGCCCCCAAACTGGCAGCCGATTGCCACCGGTACTATATGCCCGCCCCCCCGGAATCCCCAAATCGCCGCCCGGAGGAAATTCGCCCCGCCGGGCCCGGCCCGATCGGCAGGCCCGGCCCCGGGGGAATAAAAAAGGGCCACCACCCGCGCCGGAACAGGCAGTGACCCCCTGAGGCACGCAAACATCGCGTGCGATGGTGCTATTTCAATCTTCGCTTGAGATAACCGGCGATTCCTACCAGACCTATGAAGACCGCAGCCGCAGTGGCCGGCTCCGGCAGCAGGTGGGTCACCTGGACCGCATCCACGCCCAGGACGGAACGTTTGCCCACGTCCATGTCCTTGAACTTGAACACGAGCGTGTAGGTCCCGTCAGTGCCGACCGGGTCGGACCGTACCGGAATCCATTCGCCTTCCGCGGTCGAAGACGCTCCGTTCAACTTCAGCAGAATGATCGTGGCGGTGTCCTTCAGGCGCACGGACCCTTTCACCTTGAAGTTGGGATCGCCCTTTCGGTCCAACACGAAATACTGGAACTGAAGCGCTTCTCCGGCCTTCATGTCGATGTCCCGCTTGAGCACCGTAAAGGCGCTCAAGCCCGTATTGTCGGTCTGAATTCGGGCGAACCAGCCGCCGCTATAGGCAGTCCATTTGCCATCGACGGCGCTGGTCACCGCTGTAACATCTCCATTGCCGCCACCGGCCCCGGTCTTCCAGCCGCTCAGGCTTCCGTCTTCGAAGCCGCCGTTAAGCAGCGACCCGCCCCAGGCCGGGACCGAACCCAGCAGCAATGCGACCGTCGCGATCGTTGCCGCCAAGCTTCTCATATGCGTCTCCTTTGCTCATGTGTCCGCACCACGCGAACACTCGATCATGAAGCGGTGTCCTGGTTACCGTTGCCGGACGGGGGTCGTCAGTTCAGGCTCACCCGGACGGAACGGGACGAAGTACTGACTGCTCCACTGCCACAACTGTCTGCGTTCCCGTTTTGCCACCTCCTTCCCCGACGTCGCAGTCGTCTGTCGCTTTCTGCGGTCCTGCCTTGTCCGCACGTCCCCCGTCCCTGATGCCTTGGCGGGTGCATCTCCGTCAGGCCAACCCTAGTGAGCGGCCCTGTCGTACAGCTTCCCGACTGTTCGCATGAGGATGGCCAAGTCCACGCTCCATCGGCGTCGGGTGATGTAGTCCAGGTCCGACTCGAGTTTCAGTTGAAATCCATCGATGCCCTTGTCGTATCCGTTGCGGACCTGGGCCAACCCGGTGATGCCGGGCCTTACGGCCAGCCGCTTGTCCACGTCGGGGTAATGCTGCCTGAGCTGGTGGATGATCTCCGGACGCTCAGGTCGCGGGCCCACCAGGGACATGTCGCCCTTGATCACGTTGATCAACTGGGGCAGTTCGTCCATGTGGCTGCGGCGCATCCAACGGCACCAGGGCATCACGCGAGGGTCGCCCTGCTTGGCCCAGACCGCGCCGGTATCGTTCTCGGCCCCCACGAACATCGTGCGGAGCTTGTACATCCGGAACGGCTTGCCGCCCTTGCCCGCCCGGATCTGCGTGTGGAAGGCCGGGCCGGGACCGGAGAACTTGATCAGCACGATGCACCCCGCCATCAGCGGCATGGACAACACCAGCAGCACGGCCCCGCCGACGACGTCGGCCACCTCCTTGGCCGTCTCGAAGTAGCGGCGGGCGAGGTGCACGATCAGCCCCAGGACTCCGCCGCCAAACCCCACGATCGTAATCGGTTCAGGCATCGCCCGACCCCTTTGCCCCGCCGGCCGGTCGGGCCGGACGGACGGGAAATCCGGTGGACAGATCCGGACGGGCGCCCAATAATGCTCTAGGGTACCGACGGGCCCCTGGGCCTGTCCGAACCTGACGGTGAACCGGCGTCCCCGGGCAAGTGGTGGATCGCTGGTTCACCCTTTTATGTATTCACTCTGTCTCGGTACTCCCGGAAAGCTCCGGCAAGAAGCCACGGCGCAGCAGCGGTCTGGCTCGGTGAAGACTCCCGTGGTGAGGACCTCGTGGCCGTCTTGGCGATGTCCAGGTTTCCTGTAAGCTAATACGGGGTCCTTGCTGTCCCTACCCCGCGTCCCTGTCCTTCGCCGGCGTGACGGTTCGTCCGAAGGTGATGAGACATGCAACATACTGGGCGGTTCCGCGCGTATCATATGCCCGGTTACCTCGCCGTTACAAATCGGCCCCTCGTTTTTCCTTCATTTCTTTCGCCCAGCGCGCGCCGACGGGTCTTGGCGGCGCTGTCGGACGGGTCCGGCGCCCGAAACGGGCGTTTTTTTCGGCGCCGGTTCGAAAACCTCTACCCCCCGGCCATATAAGACTCGGGGTGCCTGAAGCGCGGCAGCGCGGGCCGCTCGAAGGCGATCCAGAATCCTGTCTCCCGCCCCGTCGCGGTCACGGCCAAGAAGCCGACCGACGCCGGCGCAGTCATCTGGCGCCGGCTCGGCACGCTTCATCCGGACGGCCTCGGCGGGCTTTCGGAGCGGGCCCCCTCGACAGGACTTGGGGTATCAAGCGGTGGCAACGTTGCCAGCGATGCATAAAACTCGGACGGGCTCACCTTGCCCGCCGCTGATGAAGGATGTCGGGGTGGTCGCTCTGGTGCCGGACGTCTGGGGCGGCACCTGGACGGTCCGTCATCACGTTCTGACCCGGCTGGCGCGGTACTTCCGCGTGCTGTGGGTCAATCCCGCCGGTCCCTGGCGGGAGGCATGGTTCGGCAGGTACCCTCGGGGGGGGAGTGGAGTGTCCGAGCCGTTGGGCTGCCCCGTGTCCGTATACACGCCGGGGCGATGGGAGGCGCAGTACTACCGTCCGGCCTGGCTGGCCCGCCGGGCCGAGCGCAGGCGATACGCTCGCGCCGCCGACGTGCTCCGCCGGCAAGGCTGCGGCAAGCTCATCGGGTATCTGTGGCGCCCCGCCTTCGAGGCCGCCTTCGATGTGATTGACTGCCACGTCCGCTGCTATCACATGGACGACGAATACACCTTCCGCACCGAGGACGGTCCCATCGATTCGCGAGAATCCCGTCTGCTCGCGCGGGCGGACCACGTATTCGTACACTCTCAGGCCTTGCTGGAGAAGAAGGCCGGGCGGAACCCCAACACGTACCTGCTGCCTATGGGCGCCGACTACGACAGCTTCGCCACTGCCCAACCGGAGCCGGCGGACCTGGCGTCGATCCCGCGTCCGCGGATCGGGTACGCGGGGTACATCAAGGGGCAGTTGGACTTCGACCTGATGGGCCGGCTGGCGCGGATGCACCCGGAGTGGTCGTTCGTGTTCGTGGGCCCGCTGAGCGTGAACCTGCGGCGCCACGCCGAGCAGTTCGACGCGTTCGCCCGCCTTCCCAACGTCCATCTGCTGGGCGGGCGAGACCACACGGAAGTGCCGGCGTACGTGCAGCACATGGACGTGCTCGGGCTGTGCTACCAGGTCAACGACTACACGAAGTACATCAGCCCGATGAAGCTGCCGGAGTATCTGGCGACGGGCCGGCCGGTGGTGGGAGCCCCCATTCGGTATCTCCGCGGTTACTCCGACGTCATCGCCCTGGCCACCACGGTCGAACAGTGGTCTCACGCGATCACGCGGGCATTGACGGACGGCGCCGACGACCCCGAGCGGGTCCGCGCCGGCCAACGCGTCGCGCAGTCCCACGACTGGGGGATCATCGTTCACCGGATCGCCCGGATCATGTGCGAGGGATTGGGCGGCTCGTGCGCCGACCGCATCGCCGCCGCAAGTCCCGCCGCGCCCGGCGGGCCAACGCCACAGTCGGCAGCTTCAGCCGCCGGAACGTAGGGGCCATTCCACGGGTACGCATCCGATCGAGGAGGCGACAGATGAAAGTGGCAATCCTGGCCGGGGGAGTCGGAACTCGTATGGCCGAGGAAACGGTTATCAAGCCCAAGCCGATGGTCGAGATCGGGGGCCGGCCGGTCCTCTGGCACATCATGAAGCACTACGCCCACTACGGCTTCGAGGAGTTCGTGATCGCCCTGGGGTACAAGGGCGAATGCATCAAGAAATACATGGTGGAATACTCCTCGCTGCACAGCGACCTGACCGTGGACCTGAGCAACGGCGAGGTCCGCCGGCACGGCAACCACCTGCCAACCTGGAAGGTGCACCTGATCGACACCGGCCAGGGCACGCTCACCGGCGGGCGGATCAAGCGCCTGGCGCCGCACCTGGGCGATGAGACATTCATGCTCACCTGGGGCGACGGGGTCTCGGACGTGGACCTCGGCGCCCTGCTGGCGTTCCATCGCTCCCACGGCAAGCTGGCCACCGTTACGGCGGTGCGGCCCGCCGCGCGGTTCGGCCACATGGTCTTCGACGGACACCGCGTCGCCGAGTTCTGCGAGAAGCCCCAGACGGCGGAGGGATGGATCAACGGCGCCTTCTTCGTCCTCGAGCCGGGCGTCATGAACTACATCGACGGCGACACGACCCAGTGGGAACGCGCCCCCATGGAGCAGCTCGCGCGGGACGGACAGTTGATCGCCTACAAGCACCATCGGTTCTGGCAGTGCATGGACACGCTGCGGGACAAGACACTCCTACAGGAACTCTGGGACAGCGGCGACGCGCCGTGGAAAGTATGGGGAGACTGATAATGCTCGTTTTGGTCACGGGACACCAGGGGTACATCGGCACCGTGCTGACTCCGATGCTTCTCAGCGCCGGACACGAAGTAGTCGGGCTGGACAGCGATCTGTACCGCGACTGCACCTTCGGGGAGGAGCCGATCAAGGTACCCTCGGTCCTCAAGGACATCCGGGACGTCGAACCCGACGACCTGCAGGGATTCGACGCCGTCTTGCACCTGGCCGGGCTGAGCAACGACCCGCTGGGCAACCTCAATCCCAAGCTCACCATGGCCATCAACCATCGCGCCTCGGTGCACTTGGCGGCGTTTGCCAAGCACGCCGGCGTCCGGCGGTTCATCTTCTCCTCCTCGTGCAGCATCTACGGCGACGGCGGCGAGGATACGCTCGACGAATCCTCTCCGCTCAAGCCGCTCACCCCCTACGCCGAATCGAAGGCCCGCGCCGAGAAGGACATCTCGGCGCTGGCGGACCGGGACTTCTCGCCCACCTTCCTGCGAAACGCGACGGCCTACGGCGCCTCCCCGAGGCTGCGGTTCGACCTGGTGCTCAACAACCTGATGGCCTGGGCCTATGCCACCGGGCAGGTCCTCCTCAAGAGCGATGGCGCCTCCTGGCGCCCGATCGTTCACGTCGAGGACATCTGCCGGGCGTTCCTGGCCGTGCTGCAGTCGCCCCGGGAGCTGGTCCACAACGAGGTATTCAACGTCGTCCGGATCGGAGAGAACTACCGAATTCGCGAGCTGGCGCAGATCGTGGCCGAGAGCGTGCCCGGCTCGCAGATCTCATTCGCCGAGGGCGCCGGGCCCGACCAACGCTGCTACCGGGTGGACGGCAAGAAGATCATTCGCACCACCAAGACGTTCCGGCCGCAATGGATCGCCCGGATGGGCGCGGCCCAGTTGTACACCGCGTACCGGTCGCACGGCGTCACGACCGAGGAGTTCGAGGGTCCGCGCTACAAGCGCGTCGCCCACATCAAGAAGCTCCTGGCCGAGGGCGTGCTGGACGGGACCCTCCGCTTCCCCGCTCAGCGCCCCGCCAAGCTGCCCGACAGCACCGACATCCAGACATGGATCTCCGACCGGGCGCACGCCCCCACCGACACTACCCTCCCCGCGGGGGACCAAGAGGGCCAAGCATGATCACCGCGACGGACTTCCCCGCCCGGTGCCGCCAGGCCGAATGTCGTTCCTGCGGCCGGCGCGGCCTCCGCGGCATACTGGACCTGGGCATCATGCCACTGGCGGATGGATTGCTCACAGACCGCAACCTCCACGCGCCCGAGCCACACTACCCCCTGGAAGCCGCCTTCTGCGAAGATTGCAGCCTCGTCCAGATCACGGAGACGGTTCCGCCGGAGGTGGTCTTCGGAGAAAACTACCCGTACTACTCCTCCTTCAGCGATGCGCTGCTGGCCCACTCCCGCCAGAACGCCCTGAACCTGATCGAGACCCGCCGGCTCGACAGCCGCAGCCTGGTGGTGGAGGTAGCCAGCAACGACGGATACATGCTGCGCAACTTCATCAAGCGTGGCATTGGGGTGCTGGGGATCGACCCGGCGCCGGGCCCGGCCCGGGCCGCCCGCGTCATCGGCGTGCCCACCCTGGAGGAGTATTTCGGACTGGCCCTCGCCCGCCGGCTGCGGGAGGACTATGGCCCGGCGGACCTCATCATCGCCAACAACGTCTTCGCCCACGTGGCCGACACCAACGGATTCGTCGCCGGCCTGAAGGTCCTGCTCAAGGGCGACGGCCTGGTCGTCATCGAGGTGCCCTACGTGCGCGATCTGATCGAGCGCTGCGAGTTCGATACGATCTACCACGAGCACCTGTGCTACTTCTCCGTCACCGCCCTGGACCGGTTGGTGCGCCGCCACGGGCTGTACCTCAGTCGCATCGAGCGGTTGAAGATCCACGGCGGCTCGCTCCGGCTGTTCCTCACCAAGTCCGACGAGCCGGACGAGTCCGTCCGATCGCTGCTGGCCCAGGAGCAGGGGGACGCCCTGGACCGGTTCGAGTACTACGAGGGATTCGCCCTGCGCGTGGAGTCCATCCGGCGCCGGTTGCGGGGGATCCTGGCCGATCTGAAGCGGCGCGGCCGATCCATCGCCGCCTACGGCGCCGCCGCCAAGGGGGCCGTGCTGCTCAACTACCTCGGCCTGGGAACCGGGATGATCGACTTCGTCGTGGACCGCAACGTCCACAAGCAAGGCAAGTACATGCCCGGGGTGCACATCCCCATCCACGAGCCGTCCCGGATCATCCAGTCGATGCCCGACTTCGTGCTGCTGCTGCCGTGGAACTTCAAGGAAGAGATCCTCCGCCAGTGCGATCCATACCGCAAGCGAGGCGGGCGTTTCATCATACCCATCCCCGAGCCGCGCATCGTCTGAAGCGCGACCCCCGACACCGGAGCTGCCATGAGAAGCCGAACAAGCCTCACCACTGCCTGCCAGGCGCAACGCCCCGCCGACGAGGGGGATCCGCCTTGCCCCAGTTGCGGCCGGGGAACGCTGTCGACGTTCTTCGCCGTGGAGAACATCCCCGTCCACTCCTGCCTGCTGGTGGACAGCCGCGCCGAGGCCCTGGCATTCCCGCAAGGCGAACTCGCACTGGGGCTATGCCGGGAGTGTGGGTTCATCGCCAACACCCGGTTCGACCCCGCCTGGCGGGACTACGGCCGAAAGTACGAGGAGACCCAGGGCTTCAGCCAGAGGTTCAACACCTTCCTGGTCGCACTGGTCAAGCGGCTGATCGACCGCTACGACATCCGCCGCAAGCAGGTCCTGGAGATCGGCTGCGGCAAGGGCGACTTCCTGGCCCTGCTGTGCGAACTGGGGGACAACCGAGGCGTCGGGATCGACCCCGCCTGCGTGCCCGAGCGCCTGGCCGAGGCCGCCGACAGAATCCAGGTCATCGTCGACTACTACGACGAGCGCTACGCCCACGTCACCGGGGACGTCATCTGCTGCAGGCACACGCTGGAGCACATCCCCGACGTGGGGAACTTCCTGCGCCTGGTCCGCCGGTCCATCGGCCGACGCAAGAACGTGCTGGTCTTCTTCGAGGTGCCCGAGACGTTCCGCATCCTGCGGGAGGGGGCGTTCTGGGACGTCTACTACGAGCATACCTCCTACTTCACCGCCGGCTCGCTGGCCCGGCTGTTCCGGGCGTGCGGGTTCGATATCGACGAGCTGTATCTGGACTACGGCAACCAGTACGTTCTGCTGACGGCCCGCCCGTCCGGCGGGTCCGCCGCGGCGCTGGAGATCGAGGACGACCTGGCCCCGCTGGTCCGCGCCGTCGCCCAGTTCCGGCTGACCGC
>SDBT01003430.1_pt1 | contig 27451 bp, 62 predicted proteins | sample 2277101 | NCBI WGS metagenome assembly SDBT01 (sample SAMN10404973, study PRJNA504765) | marine sediment metagenome | isolation source: marine sediment core GS10_PC15, 103 cmbsf | place: Arctic Ocean: Southern Knipovich Ridge | collected 2010 | reverse complement strand
GTTCTAAAACATCTCCTTGGATATGCCATTCAGGATGTCCTCCACTACAAGGAAGAATATCACAACTAAATGCTTCATATCCTAATTCCCTGAATTCCTTACAGATTGATTGACTTTCTTCACATGCTATTAGTATTTTCATTTTTATTGTTTCTTAAAAAAGATAAACTCAAAAGAGTTTAAGCTTCTTCCCCCTCATATATTATAAAAGCATAGTAATCAATATGATCCACACAGAACTTAATATCATAATGCTCATGATTATTTATAAATTCAGCTACTTGTTCTTCAAATCCTGACTTTGAAGTCCCTTGTATTATTTTTAATTTACTTTCCATTTTATTTATTCATTATCAAAAGAGAGTTAATCTCTTTTTTCAATCTCCTTTATTATTTTCATAACCTTTCCTCTTGAAAAACTATCAGCTAAATAATTAAGCCCATATTTCTTAAATAATCTCCATTCTTCAGGCATCTTTTGTGCTAATCTTGCATACCCCTTTTTTATAACGTGTCTTGCTAAAATATTATTACACTCAGTTATCTCTCCTTCTTTTAACCAAATACCAAAATCTTTTATTCCTTTAATCTTTATCATCTTCTTCCTCCATCATATCCTGTTTAATTAAATCACATTTAAAACATTCTAATAACCCAAAAAACTCAAAATAAGTTAGTTGAAATTGTTCTGAAATAGCATTTAGTTTCTCACACATAATTTCAAAAGCTTCGTTTAACTTATCACTTCCATTAAATATCTTTATTTGTTCCATCTTAATTATGATATAATTCTTCCTTTAATTTATTTAAAACCTCTAATCTTGTTTTTAATCTTGATTGTTTAGGATATTTGATAATACATTCAATTCCTTGTTCTTTTAATTTCACAGTTATTTTGTTTTTATTATCTTGTGTTATCATTTTATATTCTTAATTCAAAAGGATTAACCCAAAAGAGTTTAAGCTTTCCTACCCCTCCCTTGATTTTCTTTAGTTAATAACCACCTGTGATTTTCAGGGGCAAATGCTAATTGAATTTGTTCTATGTTTGTAAGATCAAACTTATACAAAGGAACTATGTGATCCACTTGATAATCGCTTCTGTTTTTAGGTATTGGGCTTAGAACTTCAATGATTCCAACCCAATCAATACTAAACTTCTTCATAGGGTTTCTTATCTTTCCAGTTTTAATATAAACTCTTATCACCATACTCAAGGCACTTCCCAACTGCTTCCTTATTCTAAAACCCTCAGCTTCTCTATATCTTCTATTAGCATATTCTAAATGACGCTTGGATACTTCTTTCTTATTATCTTCATAATGTTGTTTAGAATATTTCTTATGTTTATCTTTATATTTATCGTAATAATCACTACCCCATTCTTTAACACGTTCAGGATTTTCTTTTCTCCATTTCGCTAAAGATTTCTGGTTTATTGGTTGATATTTATCTTTATTGTCTAACCAATAATTATGTGTGTATTCTGCAGTTTCTTTTTTATGTTCAAGTTTCCATTTCTTAGAAGAACATTTAGTACATAAACCACTTTTATTCATTCCACTACTAATAAGAATCTTACATCCTTTTGTGCTGCATTTTTTATCTTTCATTTTATTCTAGTTATACAAAGAGTTAATACATTAACCCCTTACATTCCTCCTCTGATTCTTTAATTTCCTTTTCAGCCCATTCGCTTCTTTCACATTCCTTGCAATAACCATTTATTAAACTCTGAGCATGAAATCCATGATAAGGGCAAGATTGTAATCCCCTAACCTTCCAGAACCAACATGAGACAGTTAATTTTAAAACTGCATATCCAAATGGGAAAAATGGAAGTCCTTTAATCTTTCCACATCTAATGCAAATCTCTTTATTAGCACCTTCCAATTCCTTATATTTATGTATATGTAATTTCATCTTATTCACAAAAGAGTTTAAACTCCTAAGTTCCTCCTTAATTCATCCTCTACTTCTTTATTTTCCTTTTCAATATCTTCTTTAGCTTTTTCTATATCTTTATTTGCCTGTGCCTCATAGCATCCTTGATTATCTATTATTTTATTTATTCTTTTACTTACCATGTTTCTTTTTCTCCCTTTTAATTTCCTTTTTCTCTTTATCTATCTTTTCTACATCTGATTGAATCTTTAAAAACTGTTTAATAAACTTTGGACTCATCTTCTTTCCGTCTTTCCATAATAAACAAAACTCTGGAAATACACAACCATAATCATAATCTTGGATCTCATACTCCTCAGTCCCAATAAACTTATACACGTTTTTTATTCCTTTTACTTTATATACCATTTTTATTCTGTTCCCAAAAAGAATTAATCTTCTTGTTCCTCCCAAGGATTTAAGTTTTTACCTGATAACCACCGATTATATATCCATTTCTTTTTACACTTATTACAAACATATTTATCATCTTTTATATGTTCTAAATCATCACATTTACATTTCATTTCTTTTACCATCTTTGTTCATTTAGAGTTAATTGCAAAGCCCCATCTTTCTCCTTTGTTTAATTATATAGTCCACAAGTTTCTCTCTGAAAACTGGTTCTAATATGTCAATTATCTCTACATTCATCTTTCCTTCAACTATTAACTTTCTCACTTTATATTTTTTAAATAACATTTTATTGTTTCATTTAAAAGAATTAATCTTTTCTCATTTCCTCCAATAAAGGTTTAAATAATTCTTTTAGAGTTTCATGACATCTACAATCGCATTTAATTCCTGTTTCTTCTGCTACAAGACCACAAGAGTATCTTGCACAATCATTACATATCTTCTTTGCCATGTTTTATTTAAAAGAGTAAACCCTAAGGGGTTTCTTCTTCATTTACCTCCTTTACTTTTCCACAAACATCACATTGAAATGCAAAATAAGTATGTCCAATACTATCACGATCAGCTTCAAAATAATATGAATTTCTTAGTTTCATAGGTTTCTTACAACATTTTATTGGTTTTAGTTCTATCATCTTATCATTATTAGAGTTAAAGGTCCTCTTCAACTATTACTCCTCCCTCTGATTTTATTGTATCAACAAGTGAACTATACAAACAACTTATTACCTTATATTTCTCTGCTATGTTTAGGTCTTCAAGAGAATCGATTATCAGCTTTCCCCTTAAATCTAATTCCTTATCTGTTTTCTCTTGTTTTACTATTTTATCTTCCATCTGTTTACTAAAGAATTAATATCCAATCTCCTTAAATTTATTTTTATAATGATAATAATTCCAAATAGTTCCGAATATATAAAATGCAATTATACTGATTAAATTAATTAAGATCTGATATTTATAAAACATATAAAATAAAATAATTGATAATCCATTTATCATTATAAATATTACCATTAATTCTGCAATTAATTCTGCATGGAGCCTCATCATAATATCTGCTTTATTTTTTACCATCTTATTATTAAAAGAGTTTATCTCCTGCACGTTCATTTATTATTTTAATTACTTCATCTTTTCTGCATACCTCTAATGAAGCACAATCATGTTGAATATTCTCTATTCTTTGCTTAATCTTAGCTATAAATTCTCTTACTTCCATTGTAGGAATAACAAATTGGCTTGGAACTAAAGTCCCTGCAGTTACTATTTCCTTACTTAAATTTATTTCTTCTTGTGCCATTTTATATTCTTCCAATCAAAACCCCTAATCCTATTAAAAGCATAGGTACAATCGCTTGTTTACAAAACTGGTTTCCATCTTCTATCCACTTCATAAATCTTTTATTTACCATCTTTAGTTTAAAAGATTAACCACTAAGAGTTAATGTTAATCTGCCCTCCTCAGTTTTTACTTCAAATATGTGTACATTACCTATTGAGGGTAATCTATCTTTCTCCCTATCTTGATAATAAAATATCCTACGTTCACAATGATCACAATAAAAATTTCCCAAATCACATTTCTTAAATTGTTTGTTTTCTTTAATCTCAAATTCATCAATATGATTCCCTTCAGTTTCAGTATCAAATATCTTTCCACATCTCTTGCACTTTTCAAATTTATCTGGGATAGCCTTTAAAAACTCCTGGGCATAGTATAAAACATTAAATGCTTTTTTATCAGATAGCTTTGGGGATTTACCAAAAACTAAATTTCCTATTTGTATATTTTCAATAAGTCCTCTAAGATAGTCATAATAAATTAAAACTTTCTCATCCTGTGTTGGTTCTTTTATTTTTTCAGCCATTTTAAACTTTTAATGCAAAACAACAAGCATCTATTATCTTTTGTATTGCTTCCTCCGAAGGTTTTGGATTCCAATATCCTATTGCTTGTCTAAGACTTCCATCTCCTACAAACTTTCTCGCTTCTTCTCTTGCTTCGTTTTTTGGTCTACCCATTTTTATTCTAAAATTTAAAAGAGTTTACCTCTGCATCTAATTTAATTAAAATTTTCATTCTTCTAATACCTCAAATATTTTATAAGCTAACATTCCATTAATGAATACTAGTATGCCATATATTGATATTAATATCATTTTAATTGTTTATCTAATATTTTTGGATTAGTGTATTTATATCCTGAACCTGAACTTGATATTGAGAATAAAGTTTTAACTATGCTAACACAAGAACTAAAGTTATCTTTTAAGAAATAAAAACAATTTTTAATTCCTGATAGATCTTTAATATATAAGGGAATATAAACAAATCTTGATATTTTATGTTTTTCAAATTCTTCTAAAATCCTTCTTTTAGAAATACGAACCTCTTCTTGATTTAAATTAGAAATTTTAATATATTTTGTATTTCCCAGTATGTGGTTAAAATTTCCTTCCTTTAAATAATCATCATCTATTTTTCCTTCTTTTTTTAGTCTATTAAATAGATTAGTTGAAGGGTAAACGGTAGTTATAGAAACACCTATAGAAAAAGGTTTTATTGTTTTAATTAGCTTTATTGTTTCTTCAATGTCTTTTAATGTTTCAGTAGAATTTCCAACCATTATATATGCGTGTGTAAACAATCCTACTTTTCTTGAATCTCTAAAAACTTTTATTATATCTTCTACTTTTAAGCTTTTACCTATGGCATCAAGAACTTTCTGACTTCCACTTTCAACTCCAAAAGAAATTGCAACGCATCCTGACTTTTTCATAATCTTTAATAAATCATAACTTAGGTTTGCCCTTGCCTGACACCTCCATAATATCTTAACTTTTCTATTCATTATTTCATTGCATATCTTTTCTATATAACTTGGATTTACCATATCATCATTAAAGACAACCATATTGCATCCATATTTTTCCTTTAATTCTTCAATTTCATCAACTACATTTTTGGCAGTCCTATATCTAGTATTTGATCCAAATGTTTTTTTCAAATAAGGTTGGCAAAACTCACAATTAAAAGGACATCCTCTTGAAGATATTATTCCTAATTCTCTTAGTGCTTTTCCTTCAAAATACTTTTCTAATGGGAATAGATCATGTCTTGGGAATGGGAGTTCATCCAAATTTGGTATTAACTCTTGCCTTCCATTAAAACAAACTTTATTTTCTTTTTTAAAATAAGCCCCCTTAATTTCTTCGTTTGATTTATTATTTAATATATTGTTACATAATTCATAGAAAACTCTCTCTCCCTCTCCAACTATTACATAATCTACATTTTTTTCTTTAATTAAAATTTCTGGAACAGAAGTTGCATGGGCATTTCCTAAAATTATGATATTCTTTTTATTTTTCTCTTTAATTTGTTTAACTAATTTCATCACAGAATTATAAATTGGAGTAGTTATAGAAATTCCATAAATTGCAGGTTCTTCCTCTAATTTTAATTCAGAATCAAAAGTTAAATCATGTACCTTAACTTTTAAACCTTTATCAATTAAATATCCAGAGATATATCCAATACCTAGTGGTGTGGCGATGCTTGTAGTCGCTTCAACATTATTTAACCATATTAAATTAATTTTAATATCCTTTTTCATTTCTTTAATTATTTCTTTTACCATGTTAATTTTATTAGATTAAATCTTCTTCATTAATTTCTTCTATACTATGAGTTAAAAATAACTCTACTCCCCTAATTATTAATTGTCTTCTATTCTCTAAATCTGAAATGAATCTCTTTAATGATCCTACCTCTGAGTTACATTTCTTTAAATAATCATCAAAACTATTTATTTTTTTTGATTCTTCATTTGTTAATTTTCTTACCATCTTTTATTTCTTAGAGTAAATATTATCCTCATGTTTAGTTAAAGTATATTTCTTACCTTCCATTCTTGCGTCTAAATCACTAATCTTCTCAAACCAACATTCTTTAACATCTTTAGGTTTAATATATAGATACTTCTTTAAAAAATGATTAACTAAGTCTTTAGGTCCTACTGCGAATAATTCCTCAGCACTCTCTCCAGTTACAACTAAAACAAATCTCATCTTCCCTTTCCTTTTTATTTTATCTTCTGCCATTTTATATTCTTCGTGTTCTTAGAGTAAATCCTCATTTAAATGTTTATCAAAATAGCCCCATAAATCATCTAGCAATTTATCCTGCTCACCATCTATGTGTTTATCTTGATTCTTATTCCTATTTCTTTCATCAATAAATTTATCCATTCCTGAATGTAGTATTTGTAAGTATTGTGATTTTTTCATTTTATCAAGTCCCCCAATATCTCTTTAATTCCTTCCCTATCTTTATCCTGGAAAATATCTGCTGAAGCATAAGATCCTAAGAAAGTATTATAATCATGTCCTAATCTTTTACAAATATTAACTATTGTAACCTCATGAGCATTCAACCAATTACCATGTGTCTTTCTAACATTATGAAGTGAGAACATATAAAAATCTTCTATCCCTGCTTTGATTAATGCTTTCTTCATTGCAATATTTAATGCAGGAGCAGATAGCATTCCAATCTTATCTCCATCATTTAGATTCTTAGAATACTTTTTTAATCTCTCTAAAAATTGTGTTGATAATCTAAAGGTTCTTGGTTCTGGAAATTTCTGTCCTTTCTTTGCTTTTATCTTTGTAACCTTTAAGGTTAATGTTCCTCTTTCAAAATCAATATCTCTTTTTCTGATATTAAATCCTTCATTATATCTACAACCAGTATTTATTAAAATATCAAATGATAACTTCTGTTTTGGTGATGCTAAACAATCTAAAAAGTTATTCCATTCATTAGGATAAAAGAATCTTTTTCTATTTGTTCTTACAGAATACTTTTGTCCATTACTTTTAACTCCTACTTTAAGTTCCTGGTGTTCTGTATCTTTAAGATCTAAATGAGTGTCCTGAGTTTTGTCCCCCATTAAACGAGTTGCATTCTCGTCATCGGCTTCACTCACCGCACCGAAAGAGTTATACTGAGGTTTTGTTAAACCTAACTTAGCTTTTGTGTTAGATTTATTCTCAGGACTATTAATATCAGGTCTCCCCTTAATGGTTTGTACATCTTTCAATGTAGGCTCGGTCACGTTACCATCCTGACTATGATTTCCAAGTTCTACTTGTTCTAAAAATTGCTGCTGCAATTTATGCCTTTTTAATTCAATTTGTAAGTTTCCCATTTTTATTCTTTCTTTTGTTTGATTTTATTTATTATGATCTTAGCAGTTTTACCTTCATGTTGTGAGGGCAAAATTATATGGCTTGAGTTACTAAACTTAGTAATCTTTCTATCTAAGATCTCGTCTCCTTCTTCTAGTTCAATTTGTATTTTCTTTTTCATTATTTAACTCCAACTATCTTAACTTGTTTTATCTCTGGTTGGTTACTAGCTAAAAGTCTTCCTAATTCTAAAGCTTGTTCTGGACTTTCAGCATATACTTCCTCTTCTTCACTTTTCCATTCAACTTTTATTTTATATGTTCTTTTCATTTTATTTTGTCCTCCTTTACATATATACAATGTATATTATAGTATATAAAGATATAGGTAATAATGTATATACATTATATATACCTTTTACTCTTAGTGTTTATTCTTTGCCGTTGTTGAGTTTATTTACTTGAACCTCATGCCCACAATAAGCACAAACTCTTGTTAGTCCATTATTATTCATTCCGACCAGTATTCTATGTGGTTGTAACTCAGCATTACAATTCTCGCATTTCATTGGATTTATTATTACCATTTATTCTTTATCCTTAATCATTTTATCTTCTCCCAATGAACTTCCCTAGTAACGAATAATCCTATTAAAGTTATGATTATAGGGACTAAGGTTGCTATCCAAAGTGGATTAAAAAACTTATGATTCCAGAGAGACATCCCTATTGCAGAGGCAAGATATAATATTCCAATCATTAAAAATGGATTTTCAATTGGATTAATTAAGAATTTAAATTCATACTTTACTATTTTCTTAAATTTAATTTGTTTTACCATTTATTCTTTTCTTGAGTTTAATTTAAACAAGCCTCCTTTAATAATCTAAAAACAAAAAAGTAATGATATAGAAAATAAAAAAATCCTAAAGTTATTATTACAAATAAAAATGTAATTAATCTTTTATGAAAGTTTCCACTTTTAATATGTTCTATATAATCTTCTAAATCTTGTTCTCTTTCTGTTTTCATTTTTATTCTTTCCTTGAAGGGAATTTATTTATATCTATTCCTGCCTTCTTTAATTTATTTCCTTGAGTATCTTCTATCTTAGCTTTAACACCATACCAACCAAATCCTATTGAAAATAATACCATCATTCCAACTAATATTGCTCCTTGGTTTCCGATTGTAATTTGATATATTACTGAAAATATAATCATTCCAATTGCAGATAATATTGTTTTTGTTAGGTTTTCCATTTATTCTTTTCCTGAAGTGAGTTTATTTTTTATCTCCCTTCACATTGGGATTTCCATATTGCTTTTGAGTTGGAGCAACCCCATATTTATTTGTATGACAAAAATAAACAAATATCTTCAATTGTCAATACGTTAAAGTTCTTTTTACATTTGTTACATTTATTCTTTGTCATTCTTCTTTCACCTGGTTGAGTTTATCTTTCCATTCAGGTTTTTGCATTTCCTTTTCAAAACCTTTTTGCATATCTTCCATCCATTCTCCAAAGGTTGGATTAAAGTATCTTTTTATTTTGTAAAATATTCCCATTTGATTTATTCTTTTTGATTAAGGAGTTTAATTTCTGAAGTAGGAGTTACGATATATTCTAAATTATCTTGAAATGCAAAAAACTTTGCTTTATGATGTTTGATACATTTTTCCATATATCCATCCCTCATTACCTCAGTAGTTTCTAATTTATCTATACTAGAAAATGCTCCATCAACTCCAACATATCTAAATGGAACTGTCTTTTCTTCTATGCATACTGAAGATGCAAATGAATATATTATTCCAGTCATAACTATGGATACAAAAATAAAACATATTGAGAATGTTATAATAGATCCTATTGTTATTTTCATTTTTTATTCTCACCATATTTAGAGTTTAAATGTTCTTTAGCTTGTTTTCCTGCTTTTCTCCAATTATCTCCTAACCACTCAACTAATAGACCTCCAAGGAAATATAAAACTAATAATCCCATAAAAATCCCCATTAAATAAAACATTCCTTCAATCCAAAGGTCTACTTCACTACAAGCCTCATTATTATATAAATCTACTCCACATTTTATATCATAATTATCTCCTACAGAATATCCTAATAAATATGGCCCTAAAAAAATTAAGGTTATTATTATTAACACAGTCATTATTTCTTGGCATTTATTAGCTATAAAATATTTCCATCTTAATTTATTCATTTCTTTATTCATTTTTTATTCTTTCCCTTTTTAGATTTAATTTTCTTATCCTTATCTAAAGTTCTTACAAACTTTCTATAACATTTATCTGAACAAAAATATCTTTCCCAAATATCTCTCTCAAGCAGTCCAAAGAAATATCTTTCTAGGCGTCCATCTCTCTGTTGCCATTCTCCTTCTTCTATATGTTTTCCACATTGAGTACAATATGCTCCTTCTCTTATTTCTCCTTTTGAATCGTTTTCTTTTTCTGTTTTATAAATGCTTGTAGTTATAACAAACTTAAATAATCTATAAGTTATACTACAAAATGCATTAAAAAAATACCAAACCATAAAAAGAAATAATGCACTTCCAAAAAACAAATAAGGCATTTCTAATAGTTTGTATAGATCTACTAGCTTTAATAAAATGTTAACCATACTTAGAACCATTGGAATTAAAAATATTTTAAATATTTGAATAACTAATAATGCACTAAAAACTATTAATGCAACCTTTCCAAAATCTATGTTTCTTTTTTGTTTTACCATTTTAATTCTATCTCGTTAAAGAATTAATCTTCTCTCCTTAATTTATATTTAGGTAAGCTATACCCTCCACTTATTAATAACAAAATGATTAACCAATAGTTTTTTGTATATCCAATTAGATAGATTATTGCAATATCAAATAATACGGTTCCCCAATTTATCTTATCATAATATTCTATCTTCATTACTTTTTTTATTGAGATATATTCATGCCTTATCATCTTTTTAAGATTCTTTTGTGCATATTCCATATCTTTATCTATTTTCTTTTTTGCCATCTTTTAATCTTCCTTACCTAAGAATTTAATATCATCTAAACATCTTCCAATACTTCTAACTAATCCTTTTCCAAGATCAATATAAACAGTATCTTTTCTTCCAGGATAAATATCTAAAACCTTATACTTTTCTCCATCTTCATCTACAAAGGTTTGTCCTAATACTTTTCCATCTAGTAAATAATGTCTGAATGTTTTACTTCTTGCTGCAGAAATATCATCTTCTCCAAAAAATACTGGTTGTTTTTTATTTGTCATTATTATTCTCCACATAGTTGATCTATATTTAATTCGTAGTATGTTTGATTATAAAAATAAGGGATTGTGTTATTATTATTTACTTTATCAATTACTTCAGCATTCCATTGTTCAATTCCTTCATTAAATCCTAAAATTAAAGATTCATTTCTTACTACTTCAATATCTTGTTTTGGTAACTCTGTAAAGATATAGGCTACTGAAATTATTAACAAAAGTGATAAAAAAACAATTACTATTTGTTCCTTTGAAGCTTTCTTTTTAGAGGTTGGAAATTCTTTATTAAATTCTACTGCTTCTTTCTGTATTGGTAAATGATTGTATTTTTCTTCTTCCATTTTGATTATAAGGTTGGTAGGGGCCATGAAAAGGGTTTTAAGCTCACCCCTACCAGATATTGTTAGACTATCTATTGATAACTATTAATTCCATTCAACTATTGTGAATGTAGGTGAAGGTAAGATTCTTTTAATCTCCTTAGCTCCAACTTTTTTAAGATCTTCTAAAAGCTGATTTAAAGTTATCTGGTTATTTACTTTTTGTTTCATTTTTTATCCTCCTCTTTTGATTTTTGATTATGTTTAAATTCTATATGTTTTTTTAAATTCCAATCTACCTGACTTGCAGCAGTTCCCTTGATTGTTTTTTTACAGATAGGACATTCAATTGAATATACTATTTTTGTTACTTCCTCTTTTTTCATACTATACTATAGGGACTATAGTATTTAAATGTATCTCTTCTTCTTCTCCCTTATCTTCTAAAGCCCTGAAGTCCTTAAATTTAGGTACTTCAAAATGTGTTATTTTCATTTTATTTCTCATCTTTCCAATCTTTGGCATAAAGAGTAGAACTCCTCCTTAAATTTATTCTCAATACTTTCTTCCGTATTTCCTTTAGATCTTAACTTATTTCTAAGCTCTTTTAATTTATCATGGAACAGGTCTAACTTGGCTAATGCTTCATGGAAGTTTAATCCAGATTTCATGTATTTGTTTAGGAGAACCTGCCTTTCTATCTTCGTTAAAGTTATCATAGTAATTTTTTTGTTTTCATTTTTTGTTTTTCCAAGTATTTCTTATTTTTAATGTCTTTTTTCTCATAGCTATCTTTTTACATTTTTTACATAGTCCTGGCTTTTTCGTTATTGCAGGATACATTTTTTGACACTTTAAATTTGTACATTGTTTATATAGTGCTTTTCTTCTTAATACCATTTGAATATTAACACCAGGAAAACATGGCAGAATATTAACTGCCCCCTTACGGGTAAAAAAGAGGTAAGTAGAGATCAAAAACTCTAGAATACCATATTTTTTGTTTTGTTTCCTGGATTGTGATTTTTCATTTGAATTCTTCTAATGTTCTTTGATTTAAATTATTTTCTTTAATATTTTTTCTTTGTACTGCTTTTGTTAATTGTCTTACTGCACCACCAATTTCTTTTAGAACTTTTAAGTGAGATTTCATATTCTTATCAAATATTAATTGATTTCCTTGTATTCCTTCCATTACCTTTCCTTGTTCAACTATTGTTTCTCTTACTTCTTTGAATGTTGTTGGATTCTTTCTCATATCATTTAAAAAAGGAGACATTACATCTTCCATATCTTCATGCCCTCTTATTGTATCAATTGTTTCTGTTTCATCAGTATTAAAAGAATAATCTGCTATTAACCATACTTTTTCATTTTCATCCCTTATATACAATTTATTTCCTTCCTTTTTATATGCCTTTGCAAGATCATCATTTAATCTTGCATAATGATTTGAAATTATTTCTATATTAATTTTTCTATCTTTTATTAGAACTACATTAAATAGCCTCTCTGCTTTTGATATATTGTTCCAGAATATCTCCATTGCTTTTCTTAGGGCCTCTGATGGATTATTTCCATAAGTTGATGGTAAATTAAATATAATTGATTTTGTTGTTGTCTTAAGCTTTATATTTGAAAATGCATGTATTTGATAAGAACTATTTTTTAAATCTACATTTTTACTTAGGACCCTTATTTTTGCTATCTTACTTCTTTTTAATTCCCAATTTCTTGGTCCATCTAAAATCTTAACTTTTATTGATAAATTATGTAATCTTATCTTGTTCTTAAACTCTATGAGGTTTTGTAACCCCTCTTTTCCACTTTTTGTAACCTCATAGGCTTTTCCTATTTTTCTTATTGCTTCCTTTTTAATTAACTTATTAATTACCTTATAAACTGCAGTTCTACTCGTTTTTCTTTTTTCTGCTATCTCTGGGATTGTTAAGAAGTTAGCAAGATATTTTAGAATTTCAAATTGTGTTTTAGAGAATACTCCATAACTTTTAACCATTTTTGTAACCATCTTATTGTTTTTTTGCTTCATTTTCTTTTTCTAGTTGCTCCATAGGTTTATTTACAAATCCACATTTCTTACATCTCTTAACCTTTAAAAATTCATTCAACTTCCAGAAACTACATTTAGGACATTGCATTTTAAAAAGTATTTGTTATCTCCTGTGGTTTACTTATTCCTTTATACATATTCATCTTTTCATTTCTATTAACTTTGATATTAGCATTTCCTTCTAACTCTGGATTTTCTTCTTGTAACTTTCTTCTTACTCTAGTTATTGATTCAAAGCAAGGTAGCTCCATAAATTTATTATATTCTATATGTATGCCATTGGCAATCATTAATTTCCAAATTAAGAATTTATCTGAATCTCTAGTTCTCGGATCAGATTCTAACTCTGATTTAACTATCTCTTTTAGTTTATTAAATTTATCATCCATCTTTGCCTCTTTTTTCTAAACTAACTAATTGTCTTTTCTTTAAATACCTTTCTGTTTTAAAGGCTTTGCACAAAATAGGATTCTTGCACAATTATTTTAGACCTTGCACAGTTAACTAAAGAATTTAGAAATAATTATTTGAGCTAATATTGTTGCAGCAATTGCAGAGATAAGACCTATCAAAAAGTATTGCCACCAAGGAATGGGATTGCTCCATTCATTTCTTAGCTTTCTATAACAGATACCATTAGTTTTTTTATATAAAAAAGTTCTTCCTTTTAGATACCTTCTTCTAGACCTTTTTACCCAACGGGGGATTCTGTGGCGTTCTAATCTTTTCCAAGACATATCTTTTAAAGGGGTTTATTAGTTTTAAATCTAACTAAAGAATAACTCTCTTATCATCATCACAAGTATAGATAATAATTTGAGGTAATGTGGTTCCATCGATTTTATATTGAGATCTAGCAATAATTATGGGAATTTCATTAGACTCTGAAGAATATATATTTCTCAATTTATTAATTGCAGTTTTATACCAAAGGGAATCCCATAGTTTAATATATTCTTCTGCATCTCCCAAATTATTAAATATTTTTGTTTCCTTTATTGAAATAGATCCCATAGAACCTAACTTTATTCGATAAATTTCTATTTTTTCATCTAAATCCTCTTTACAAGAAATGCCTTCAGGAGTAACTTTATCTTTTATATTTTCAAAGAATTCTTCTTCTTTTTCTGTTGAATTATCTATTATCTTTTTCTGTGCTATTAAACTTGTTTTTTGATTTGTTTCTTTTAGTGAGGTCTTAATGCCACCAACATCATAATAAAAAACTAAAGCTAAGATTACAATTAAACCTATAACAATAATTAGTTTTTTGTTATTCTTGTTTCTTCTAAAATCATAGCTATGATGTAGATTATCATCTGAAAAAGGATTATATTTCATTTAAATATATAATAAGATTAATCCAATAACAATTAAAATAAGAACCATTATTACTATCCATTCCCCCATCGTAAGTTTTAATATTCTAAACTTTTTTAGATATTTCTGTTTTTCTTCTTTTTTCCATTTTTCTCGTTTTAACTTTTCCTCTTCTTTGTTAATTGTTTTCCCAATATAGTATGCCTGTAAAATAGCAAGTAACCAAACGTATTTGAATAAGAACCCTATCAAGGTAAACATTACTAGGTTATTCCACATACAAAAATTAATTAATCTTTCTAGTTTTTCTTTCATTTTAATCTCCTAAAGGTATTTTTTTATGTGTTTTATATATTGCCTCTCCAAGATATATCATTCCTACGAATAAAGAAATTGCCATAATCCCATTGGTCCATTCTTGAACTGAATAACCTTTAAATGCTGGAAAGAATAATAACGTAAACAAAGCTAAAGAAGGTATTAACATCCATACAGGTATTTTTAATGTCATTTTATTTTTCTCCTAAATTTAATTTATCAGAACTCTTTTTCCTTTTTGGTATTCCAATATTGGGTCAAAACCTTTTATAAATCTTTCTTCCAATATTGGAGTATTGATTGGTAGTAAAAAAATGGCAAAAGCAAAATATAAACATATTTCACTTCCAGACAAATTAATAGAATCCATTGATGATTATATTAAAAAACATCCTGAACTAGATCTGAGGAGTAGAGCTCAAGTTGTTAATTTTAGTTTGAGGAAGTTGTTTGTTAATGAGAAAAATTAATTATTAAAGTCCAATTTAATCTGGAAATAGAAATGCATTATTTCTTATACTAGTAAAATGAATGACTAAAATTTGAGTATTTTTATTATCTTCATATTCTTCTTTTATATGTTTATCATCTGTAAAAATCACAGAACAAACTTGTCTCTGTTTATCTACAATATCTATTGAAATATCTCCTACCTCAAGTTTACCTAAAAAATGAGAATGATTCATAAAATCTTCTTTTACCATATCTTTCTCTTCTTGAATTTCTTCTAAGATTGGTTTGATAAATTTAGAAACCTCTTCAGTGATTTTTTTACATTGGTTAGTATCACAATATACTTTTTTACAACCATCTTGTATATGCTTAATTAATTCATGAAAAATATAGGGAGTAATAACAAAATTACATTGACTTTTTCTAAATAAATGAATTATTTTCATTAATAGGTTGAAATCATCTAATGTATATCCAAAAAGACTTAACAATCTAGTTTTATTTTTATTATCAAAATTACCAATAATATATAAAAAGAGTGGTCCCGTGTCAAAAAGAATATTATGTTTAAGAAATTTGTTATAATTTGTTATTAATAAGGATGGTGGTATTGCCTTATGTAGTTCAAATAACATTCTAATTTAGTTCTTCTACTTGAACCATACTTCCATTTTTTACATTAACTTTAACAAAGTATTCTAAAGGTTTAGATTGGCCAGGAGAAGTAAAAAAACTACAATTAATTTTCCAAACTCCAGGATCTGTATTTCTTTCTACTTTTTGTATTTTGAACATTAGCATCCAGTTTCCATGAATTTCTTGAAAATATTCCCTAACTAAGTGTGTAGCAACTCTCCCATCTACTGCTTGTTGTATTTCTTCACTAGGCTCAATTATTGTTTCTTCTTGGGCTTGTTTGGCTCCATCAACTACTTCAGTAGTTCCTTCATCTGTTGTTTTTTCTTGTTTTTCATCCATGTTTTAATCACCCCCAAAATTATATAATTATCTTGCAATTTCAATTTATAAAGTTAATGTTAATGAGTTTATATAATTTTAGGGCTTTGCTGTTTCATCTCCTTTTTCATTATATTGGAACCTTCCTCTTACAGTTCCTGCAAATAAAAAGTTCTCCTTTTTCTAAATTTCTTCCACACCTCATACAACGAGGAGCACCGAATATAAATTTCTCATTAAGAACAAATCTTTCAGTTTTTCCTCTGGGTTTTCTTAGATTATTCATTTTCTATTTTCTTTATTAATTTTTTCTCAACTAGTGAATAAATATATTTTTTTGCAGTCATATATGAAATATCTAGTTTCTTTGCTATTTCATTTATACTTAAAATCAGAGTAGTTCTATTTAGTAATATTAATATGTCTCTTTCTGTTTTGTGAAGTAAATTATTTTTCTTCTTTGATTTATTGACCATAGATTATGAAATGTGATCCTTGAGATTCTTCAAATTCTTTTTCCCTAGGATTAATAACAACCCTAATTTTTTTATTAGTATCTAATCCTGCAGCTAGTCCAATTGTTTGAGGGATCTTGATTACAAATTGTTTTGCATTTTTATCATAGATTATTTCTTTCTGAAGGACAGTTGCTGGTTTTTCTCCTGTCAGCAATTCAACAACTTCCTTTTTTAACCTTTCTTTTTCATCCATTTTTAAGACTGAGTTTATATAATTTATTAATATAATGTAGACTGAATATTATATAAACCTTTCGGTATATTAAATATATTCAGTCTGAACATTATTAGAAATACGAACATTTAAATACCCATTAAATTAGATATATTCAGACTGAATATCTCCTGTCAGAGTTATGATGTCTGAGGTGAGAGTTTATGGGGGCTCTTACTTTCAAAAATAATGAGGCAGCATTATGGGATGCTGCCTTTTTTCTCATAAGGAGCTTAAAATGGAAAACTATCAATCAAAACTATCAGACTATCCTGAAACAGGGATCAAACCTTTTAGTTGGAACAAGTATAATCAAAGTCAAACACAAGAGAAAACCCTTTTTATGAAGTTACTAGGAGAATTATGTCTAACTATGGATAAGCCTAATGATAACAATTTTAGTGGTTATGATATTAGAAGTTTTAGTGGAAGGATATTTTGCATGGCTATGAAAGTCTATTTAGGCACTTCTAGTAGAAGGATGATTTCTGATTTAAGGATGTGTCAAAGATTAGGTTATATCAATCAAGTTCCTCACTTTAACTCTGTTCTCAATTATTTTAATAATAGGTCTATGAAGAAAGTTCTTAAATATTTAATTGAATTATCTGCTATGCCTTTAGCTCAACTAGAAAGAAAATTTGCAGTTGATGCTAGTGGGATTGGGATGCATCAGTATGATAAATGGAGCAGCATAAGGACTAGGCATAAAGAACATAGGAAATATAAGAAGATTCATGTTATCTATGGGGTATTAACTAATGTGGCTGTCTCATGCAAGGTTACACAAGGAACCGCTAATGATTCCCCTCACTTTGCTGAATTACTACAAAGGGCAGCAGATAATTGGGATATTGAAGAAGTAACCGCAGATATGGCCTATAGTTCAAGAAGAAATTTAAAGTTAGTTTTAGATGTAGGTGCAATCCCATTTATTCCATTCAAGAAGAATGCTGTTGCTAAACAGAGAGGTTTTGAAGTATGGAATAAAATGTATAATTATTTCAAAAATCATCAAGAAGAATTTCTAAGGCATTATCATAAGAGATCAAATGCTGAGACAGGATTTTATATGATTAAAACTAAGTTTGGTGAATTTGTTAAAGCTAAGAATGATATTGCTCAAGAGAATGAAATTTTAGTTAAGATCCTCTGTCACAATATTTGTGTCCTTATCCAGGAAATGTTTTTGCAAAATGTGGATATTAATTTTTTGAAAGTTAAGAAAAAGTTTGTTGCACAAGTTGAGAGTTAGGATTTGTGCAAAGCTTGTTTTAAATTCGGTTAACCGATTTTAATTAAGAATTATAAGAAAAAAGTGGCGATTTCTCGCCAACCATTTTCTATGCCCTACTTTTTCGGACTCCTGGATGTTGGAAAGATTTATCTCTTTTTTTGAGAAGGTCCTTTCCTTACTTGATATACTTAGGTACTACATATATTTAAATGTATGCTTTTTGTAGTGGGTAACTAGACAGGTCTATTTCCTGTGGAAAATCTTAATTCTAAGACATAAAAGAATAAAAGTGTGCCTCCTATAGAACGTACCGAATTTTAGATCGGGACCCTACCTGCAGGAGAGGCACAATATAAATAATAATAAATTGTTTAAAAGTGTTTGGTATTTAACCTATTGTAGTTCTTCTCGCACCAAGTAATCTAATATCATGGTTTGTGTGGAACTTTGGTCTAAAGATTCCATTACTTCCAATATATTTAGCTTTTACTTTTGGTTTACAAACCTTAGTATTACCAATGAATTTTCCTGAACATTTTACTTTTATTCTACATGGTGTTGTTTCATTGTTTGTTATTAGATAAATGTTATCAATCCGTGTATCTACTAAGACTCCTTCTGAGGAATTTAAAAAACTCTTTATTGTTAGAGTATCCCGATTACTTATAAACTTAAATGTATAACTTGAGAAAAGAAGCCCCCAATATTTAAAACTAGTAGTAATCCAATCAGCATCACCTGCCTCAGTTATATTCTTTTCATCAGTACCATTACTAAATCTTAAATCAAACCAACTAAAAGTATTTCCAATTGGTTCAGCAAAAGCAGTATAGCTTATATTAACTGCATGGTAACTTGTAAGCCAATATCCTTCATAAGTAACAAAATTATTGAAATAAGGTTCATTACTTTCAGTTCCAGTATTTATGTCCGTTTTATTAATTGGTTCAATCCACCCATCTGAAATAGCATCTTGATAGTTTTTTGTATCTCCTGTAGAATTTGTAAAGATTAAAGTATTCAAACTTACTTTATCCATAAAACTATTTCCTAATAAATTAAGAGTTCCCCCATTTAGGGTAAAATCATTTAATTCAAGAGTAATAGTTCTTTCAGCTAAATCACTATAATTAGTAATTACTGAAATACTATTAAAACCAGTATTTTCTAATAAAACAGGTTCATGCACATAACATTCTCCATTAGGTGCAGGACTTAAAGCCATAACCATTGGTAAGAACATTAGTAAAAACATTGTTGTAATTATTTTTGTTTTATTTTTCATTTTGTTTACCTCCTTACACTTTAGTGTCAGTCTTTTCAGACTTCTTTGATTTATTTGAATCTAATATGAATCTAATTCTCTTTCTTGCCATTCTAAGTCCTTTATCTATTTTGTCTAATTCTTTTATTTCTTCTTTTTCCATTTTATAGTTTAGGTGCAGAACTTTCTAATGCAATTATCCTTGCTTCAAGTTGTTCAATATATTCTTTTAATTGATAAATTAAATTATAATTATCTAAATATCCCATCCCTCCTGAGATAACTAATTCAGGTTCAGTACCACATTCTATTGTTTTATGTTCTACAATCTCCTCATCTCCATATAATTCTTTTAAGTCTTTATTAGAAGTTGGTTCGCAAATTAATCTCTCATCATAACAATATTCTATTTCAATTATAACTTCTTGACAAGTTGATTCATCAGTTATAGGAATATAAGTTTGAACTGCATCTGGAAATGATTTATGAAACTCAACTTCTGTTTTTCCATTCCTTGTAATTAAAGAAGGATTTTTCATACTTTGTAAACTACTTGCACTTGAAGATAATTCAGGTGTTGAAAAAACAACATCTCCAACCCTTATAGTTCCTAATCCACTTCCATTATTAAAAGTCCAGATTCCTGAACCTGCCAAAGTCATATTTCCATTACTTGAACTATCTAAACTAATCTTTAATTCTTGATTTTCTCCAATTTCTAACGCTTCATTATCTTGGTCTATTTGAATACTATTTTGTGTGATTATTCCAACATTAATTGAAGAACCTGATGAAATTCTATCTATAGCTAATCCATAAGCATTAACTAAACTTCCATCACCACCAATTGCAGGATTTAAAATTCTTGCACCCTGTGAAGTTGTAACTGCAAATCCTGCCCCTACATCTCCTCTAAATGCAATCCCTGCAATAGTTCCCCCAGCACCAAACCTTTCAGGAGTATAAACTGCACCAAAAGAAATTGCACCCTCACCATTGTCTATATCCATAATTCTATCAGAGGAAATTACACCATCACTTCCTAGAAACATTTGACTTTCTACAAGTAAATCTCCATGAACTCTCGCATCATTAAACATTTCAAATCCAAAAGAAGCATTAAATCCATATTTATTTAATGCTGGTGCAGAAATACCTTGAGAAAAAAAGATATTAGATCCATTAGCATAAAACTTTGAAGTTATTGGTGCTCCTGTATGGTCAAAATAATATCCACTATCTGCACTTCCGACTAATATCCCCTGTGCTACAGTAATTTTTGCTGAAGTATCTATTGTTCCATTCATAACTCCATTAACTTGTAAATCCCCAAAATTAATAACATCTCCTGCCATATCTAATTGCCAAATAGTTCCTGTTCCAACATCCTGACTTGGTGCAATTTTTAATATATTATCATCATCATTATCTAGCCCCATTACTAGTCTTGCTTCTGCTGTTAATAAAAATTGTAAAATTGCATCTCCTGTCCCATCTTGCTCAATAGTTAATCCTGATGATGCACTTACACCTGAGGTATCTTCATAAATATGGGCTATTGAAATTGGATTAATTATTCCAACCCCAAGTCTATTTGGAAAGTTGAAATTAGAAGTGATGTTCTCAAAAGTAGCATTAACTCCTGTAGCATTTAATTGTGTAAACTCTGTTAAGTCATAAATAACTGCCTGACTTTCAGTTCCATCAATTCCTCCTAAAAACAAATTATAAGTTGCAACATCATCTTCCAAAGAGGTATTCCAAAATACATCATTAATAGTTCCATTAAAACTAATATCTTCTATCCACATTTGTTTTACTCTTGATGTTAGAGAACCAATGAAATTAAAGAAACCAGTATTAGCACTAACATTCCCACTCATATTAATATTAAAAGGATTTAAAGGAGTATCAACTTGCCAACTTCCTGTTAAAGGTGTAGAACCATTAGCCAATAAATGTGTAGGAAAATTAGGTGAAGAAAGAACATCTGCCCAATCAAAAATAGTTGTTGCATTTAGTTCAATTGAGTTTGTTACATTTATATCTTGTTCAGTTATTAATGCAAAGGTTACATTTCCTCTAAAGATTATTTCATCACTTGAAGCATTATAAATTATTCCTCTTTCTGGAAAACCATCTGCATCTACTGCATCACTACCAAATTTTATAATAGAATTAAACCCTGATTGATTTGTAAGTGTGGTATCTATTGCAGTTCCATTTACAACAATAGTATCAACAAAACATTGCCTATTTGTATTTGTAACATCACAATTAAATCTTAAACTTACTTTTGGTTGATCTGACATTGAACTTGGCATTGCTATTGATTGAGAGAGTTTAATAACATCATTGGTTGAATCGGTTAATAAAGTAACTTCACCACTTCCAACATTATTATTTACGGTTACTGTAAAATCATTTGCTCCAAGCATATTTGATAAACTATAAATAAAATTAAGTGAAGTTGTATTTATATTTAATGTAGAGATATTTGATTCCATAATTATATTTCCAACTCCAGAAATTCCAATTGCATTTGCACAATCTCCATCATCACATAAGACATTAGAGGTTTCAAACCAATTTCCAAAATCATCTTGTAGATTAATAAAGCTTCCTAAATTTCCTGAAAATTCTTCATCAAAGGTTATTATTTCATCACCTCTAGTTACTCCTGTTTCAAATGTTGTAGGAGTTGCAATATGTAATGTTCCATTTTGAATACTAAAGTCATTACCATTCATAATAAAACTTGCTAATGTTTCTGCCCTTATTCCTCCATCTGCAAACATAGTTCCAAAAGATTGTATATCATCTTGAGCAATAAGGTCTGCACCTGAATCTGCACTATCACATTGCACTCTTAAAGTTTTATTTAATAATCCTGCAACAAAAAAACAATTAGAATATTTAGTTAAATTACTTGTTAAATTATTTACAACAACAAACCAACTATTTCCTAAAACCCCATTAGATTCATTAAGTCCACTTTGTGCCATTATTAAAACAGCATCAGTAATACTATTTGTTTTATTTACACTAACTACAAAAGGGATTGTTCCTTCTGGGTGTTCTGTGTTTTGTTGAAATGAAAAAGCATTAGTAGATAATCCATCAAAATTTGTTGTCCCTCTTTTTAAAAAATGATTTATATCTCCAAAAAATATATTATCGTTTATAGTGATATTGGAAACAGAATCTAGGTTATTTGAGTTCATGTTAATATCTCCAGACATAGTCCCCCCTGTTAATTGTAAATATCTTCCATCAAGAGTTGAGTAAAGATCTGGAACATTATTCATAGTTCCCTCATCTGTAATCCAATTGAATGCAAAATCTGCTGTTCCAGCTAAGGTAGCAAAATCAGAAGTAGTAGAATGGTTTACCCCAAGAGTCTCATTATTGAAAATAGGTACTTCAGGCATTATATTAACCTGTGGCAAGTTTAAATCATTAAAACCTACAGATACCTCTGCAGTAGCTATTGGAAAATCTACCGCACTAATTAGAGAAATAGAGACTAAAGCTACAATTATTGAAAATAATATGAATTTCATTATATTTTTTAGAGGCATACAAAAAAATCTTAATCTTTCTCTACAATTTACATGTAAGTATTACTTATAAATTTATTGTTTTTTCTTCTTTTTCTTTAATTTAATTACTTGAAATTTGTTTCTCTTTGATTCTTTTATAACTAAGAATTTATCTCCTTCCTTTGATCTAGGTAATCCTTGTATTTTTTTGCTTGGCATTATAGTCCTGGACCTACTGAATTTACTTGATTAAATGGAGTATTATTAAACTTTTTTACGGAAAATATAATAATTGCTATAATTAATAATATTACTACAATAGCTAGTAAACTAAACCAAGTAGTAGTATTTCCAAAGAATGAGGCAACTCCTGTAGATATATTATTTGCAATTGAATTTACTCCACTTTGACGTACATCATAATTCCAAGATAAATAAATTCCTCGCCATTGGAAATTATCATTTAATATTGTTAAAGTATTTCCTGATATTGAATAATCTGTATCTTGTACTAGGGTAACATTTTCATCACTACGATTCCAAGTTGCACCATCTATTGTTCCATCGTTTGAGTTTCCTGAAACATCGTGTGCTGTTAGGCCTGAGTTTTCATTAAAATTAAGTTTTATAACAGGTTCTATAGAAGTTATACTAAATCTTTCAGTTGTTAAAGGTTGTCTTACATAAACATATCCTTCATTATCTGCTTTAGACATTTGAGTAAATACACCTGAGTTAGAACCTAAACTTTTATTTAATCTATAAACATAATACCAATCATCCCCTGAATTTTCAGTATATAACATAACTGCATTATAAGTTTTATTTTTTGCCTGAGTACCAAATAGATAAGTATTATCATCTATTTTTAAAGAAGAATGCATGGAAGTTAAAGTATATTCTTCAGATACATTAAAATCTTCCATAATATCTGTTGATTTATCAAATCTATTTATAGCTAATGTACTACCTGAATCTGCACCAAAGAATATATGATCTGGAGAAAATTCAGCGACTATTGGTTGCCATCTATGATTTGCTTCACCTAATAAAGTCCATGATACCCCATAATCTTTACTTCTAAGTAATTTTGCACCATTTGTAGCTTCTCCTGTTGATACATAAATATAATCTGTATAAGGATCTACAGCTACTAAATGTGTATGTTTTGAAGGATTTGTTCCATATTCAGAAGCATTTAATATCTTAGTCCACGTTAAACCCTCATCTTCTGATTTATAAACTATTGCACATCCTTGTTGTGAACTAACTGTATATTCTCCTAAATATAAGTTACCTAATGAATCCTCACTCATTCCTTGATGCCTTAAACTTGAATTAATTAATGCTCCATCATGACATTCAAAAACTTCTAAACTTGTAAAATTATCTTTTCCATAAATTATAGTAAAATTTCCTCTATAAGAAGAATAACCTATATCTTTTGAAGAAAAAAAGATTTCAGGAGAATCACTACAATTAAAACAATATTCTGTAAATGTATCTCCTTCATCTATACTTACATTAATTGCTTTATCATTTGTTGCTCTAAATAAAGCACCAGAACTATTAATATTTACTCCTTTATAATTAGTTGTACTAAATGTTTTATTAATAGTATAATGTTTATCTAATATATAATCTCTATTTAAACTAATTGAATATGATTCTGAAATAGATAAAGATTTATTATAAAATCTAAAATTATCTATACTTCCATTCCAATATCTATCTGCCCCACCTTCAAACCCTATTCTTAAAACTTCAGAATCTGTTAAACCTAAAACAGTCCCATCTCCAGATTCTAAATCTAATAATATTCCATTTAAATATAAACCAGTAGAAGTACCATTCATTATACACATATAATTAGTCCAATTAGAACTAAGACTTATAGCTTCTCCATTAGTACCTGAAGTATCTCCAGACTGATTTTGATAAATACATCTTATATTATCACTCCCAACAGCAAGTCCAAGATTATCTCCAGAAGTTCTATATAAATAAGTATTAGCAGTCTGAGTAGCTAAATCTGATTTAGCCCAAATACTAATAGAAAAATTAGTAACATCTAAACCTTTAGAGACATTCCAACTATCATCATAATCTAAATCTACTTCATCATCATCCCCATCAAACTCCAGCCATGTTTGGTTTGCACTAAGTCCACTTGAAGAAGTAATTCCCTCGCCGATTGGAGATAAAGTTGCAGAGGAGTTTGCTAGGATGCTTTGCGAGGTAGATGCTGTTTCAGTATTTAATGTAGGAACTTCAGGAAAAACAGAAACCACCATAACTATAACAAATGCCATAACTGACAAAATTAATATTCCAACTATAAATATGATAGTAGTATTCAAGCCAAGTATAGCTTTTTTATTCATTTTAATCTATGTCTATATTTTTTAAATCTTCAGATAATCCCTTTTCACCCAATGCAATATCACCTAATTCCCCAGTTTTTTCTACAATTAATCCTAATAAATTTAAGCTTACTATTCCACTTAATCCTGTGCCTATGGCACCTGCAATTCCACTTCCCATTTTATTTAAGTTGACTAGTCAATTCTCTTTCTTCAAACTCTGCTGCTTTTTTTAGTCCTTCCTTAGTACCAAAAGTAGCTTCATTTAACTTTTTTTCCATTTGTTTTTCTTTTTCAGATTTTTCAGACATTTTTTACCCCCTTTTTCTTAAATTTATTTATTAATTTATCAGAAACAACCTCTGGATATACCATTCCAATAGGCACCATTAATTCTCTTAATTCTCTTTTCAGTTTAAATTTATTCTTTCTTGTTGTCATTATAAGTTTTTTATGAAATCAAGTGTTTGTAAATCTTGAATTTGTTTATCTCTTTGTATTATTATTGATCTTCGTTTGGCCTTTTGTTGGGGTGTCAATCTTTGTGGAGGTAACTGTGGTTCTTGTTGAATTATTGGTTCTGAAACTTTTCTTTGTTGTTTTATTTCAATTTGAACTCTCCTTGGTCCTTTTACTTTTTTTCTTCTTCTACCAATAACCCTTAAAGGTTTTGGTGCTTTTCCTACAGCCTTAAAACCTGCAACTATTCCTTTACCCAGTGTTTTTGTAGCTTTTAAAACTTTTTTAGTCTGAAACTTTCTATTAAAAGATTTTGGAGTTTCCTCTATAAATTCTTGTGCAGTTTTTCTTTTTTTTACCATTATTCTATTTAAATTTTAGGATCCATTCCTACCGCTTTAAATTCCTCAATAGTATCTTTTTGCATTTTTCCAACCTTTTGCTTAAGGGTTTCACTAACTTCTAAAGACGGTTCTTTCTTTGCAGCATCAAATGCTTTTAATGCTTCCATCTTCTTCATTTTAAGTTTTTCTCTAAATTGTTCTGTCATATTATTTTACCTCCTTATAAATAGTTTAAACTATTTAAGTTTTGCCTAAAAAAAGAAAAAAAAGAAAAAAATAATTATAGGCCTGGACTTCCACTTACAGCTCCTCCAATTTGTGAACCACCCACTTCAAATCTTCTTACAGTAATAATTACAATAGCAATTATTAATAAGATTACTACAATAGCTAGTAAACTAAACCAAGTAGTCGCATTTCCAAAGAACGAAGCAACTCCTACTGAAACATTTCCAGTTATAGTGTTGATTTGTGCATTTGAATCATAGACATAGTTTCCAGTAACATTCCATAATGTATTATTAAATGATCCTGGGTCTGCAACAGCAGTTATTGTACAACCCGAAGTTGTATAATTTCCTGAAGTTATAACCTCTCCGTCTGAATTATTTGTAGCAAGATTAAATGATGCTACACAATTAGTCAAACCTAGGGTTCCAGATAATTGATATGGATTGGTTACATTCATAGCCTGAGTTACTTCATTAGTAAATACTACAGGATTAGCAATTTGAATTTTTGCTACCTCTGTATCACCTAATGCGGATAATGCTATTATTACAGCAAAAGCAGTAACTGATAACACTAAAAGTGTAACTATAAACTGTGTTGTAGTATTCAGTCCTAATATTGCTCTCTTAGATTTAAGAAATTTATTCATCATCTTATTAAAAAGAAGGGGGTTTCCCCCCAATTAATAAATTCTTAAAGTGAAGTTGCTCCACCAGCACCTACTTCAAACCTTCTTACAGTAACAATTACAATAGCAATTATTAATAATATTACTACAATAGCTAGTAAACTAAACCAAGTAGTAGTATTTCCGAAGAAACTCGAAATACCCGCTGAAACATTATTTAAGATAGCAGTAGTTTGGTTATCTGCAACAGATCCTGAAGTTAATATATTAGTGTCATTAAGAGCAGCTAAGGCAATAATTACAGCGAAAGCAGTAACAGCCAATACCAAAAGCGTAACTATAAATTGAGTAGTAGTATTAAGT
>SDBT01003429.1_pt1 | contig 27452 bp, 23 predicted proteins | sample 2277101 | NCBI WGS metagenome assembly SDBT01 (sample SAMN10404973, study PRJNA504765) | marine sediment metagenome | isolation source: marine sediment core GS10_PC15, 103 cmbsf | place: Arctic Ocean: Southern Knipovich Ridge | collected 2010 | reverse complement strand
AGGTTCATCATCAATTTCCATTGGAGTATAATCGTCAAGGGGAATGGGCGGAACCTCATCATCATATACTTTAAATTGAGACGGGAGAATTGTTTTTTGTGCTGTTTTGGATGTAATTACTTGTTTTATTTCACTCTTTGTGGTCGTGGTAACCGTTTTTGGGATTGATACAACACCACTTTCAGCAGAAGGTTCAAGGTCTTCGAATTCCAAGCCTTCTTTTTCCCAATCATCCAGAAATCCTAATAAGTCATCTAAAGCAGCTTTATCTTGCTCTACTGATGGTTTTACTATTGGTTTGAATTCTTCTTCTACTTGTGGAAATGGTTTCTGTACTTCTGATTCTTCAATGGATAACACCATACCTGTTTCTGAATCACCTGAAATCAATCTATTTAGTCTTTTTACCATTTCTCGTAAATATCCAAGATAATACCCAATTCGATACGAATTATTCAGACCCGCAAACACAACATACTCTTCATTTATCGCTTGCAGAATACCATACCCTAAAGTGTTATGTAAGATTATTTCAGTTAGAGCTCCATGAGTAGTAGCTTGACTTAACCTTGATCCTAAATCAATTAAAGCAGTGCTCGAAGCAGATGTAGCATCTGCATCTAAATCTGAAGAGTGTGCACTAGCAACTTTCATTCCTACTCTCGATAAAACTGCCAAGTTTTCTAGATCTGTTTTATTTTCCTCTTCTCTTAATACAAGCATCAGTTTTTTACGGATACTTTCCGCAATCGAAGACATTTTACTGAGATTTAATTATTACTGAGATTTAATTATTACTGAGATTTAATTATTATTAGAGTGTTTATTGTAATATATTTTAGCATTCTTTAATTTTAAAAACTTATTCATATTCATTTGAGTTGTAGGAGGCGTACTTAACCTTTGAAAAGAATAATCAGATAATTCTGTTATTAGGGTTTTCATTTCATCGATCACTTCTCCAGTATTTAATTTATCAGTATCAATCATGAAAACTCCTTTTTTTGTAGATAAAAATTGGGTATAGTAGGAGAGAATAGTTAACAAATATTCTTTATCTTCTTCATTCCATTCTTTCCGTATTCTTTCGATTGAGCCTCTTTGTATTATTCTTTTCATGATCGTATCTGGTTTTGCATATAAATAAAAGATATAATCTTCTTTCCATTGAATTGATCTATAAGTGTCTGAAATAAGTGTAAAATCTTTTTCTTTCAGATTTAAACTTTTAGAATATATTAATACACAATAAGGGGTTCTATCTAATATTAATATTCTACCATTATATTTATCATCAAAATTAGTAATATTTTGGTTTCTTCTGATGAATTGTTGGAGAAAATGGAGCTCACTTCTAAATCCTATTTGTTTATCAGAGGAACCGAAAGGAAAAGGAGGTTTTTTGACATACCTCTCAGGGAAGAATTTGAATTTATTGTTATTTCTAATAATTTTTTTTTTTAAGAGATTGAATACCGTAGTTTTACCAACACCATGAGCACCAGCAATAGAAATTATAATATTATCCTTACTTCCTTTATTCCTATATTTTTGTTTTCCCAATCTCCTTGCTCCAGCTAAAACTAATTAGATTTTAATAATAAAATAATAGTTAAATTATCATTGAGATTATTGATTTTTCTTATTATTAAAATTTTATATTGAGGGGAAAATGAGTAATTAAAATTAAAGCACGATTAATATCATTATGACAATATTATAAAGACAATTTGCTATAATCGTATTATAGATGTTTCCATTTATTGAATATAAAACACCTAGTATTGTAAATGTTAAAAAGTTTGTTATAAAGAAAACTAGTCCAATAGGAAACGAAAATAATAACATTACAAGTGAATAAGCTAAAGAAACTAAAAGTATAACGTAATATTCTTTTTTAAATTTCTGTTTAAGAGCATTATGCAAGACTCCTCTAAACACAATTTCAGATGAAATTGCACCTGTTATTAACAATAAAGTTAAAATAAAAATCCATAATAAATCAGCATTTCTTATATCTAGATTTTGCTCAATTATACTCATTTTTATATCAAAAAAATCTAAACCCGCATTGTTAATTAAAGTAATAAATGTATTGGAAAAATATTCGATAAGAATCAATATAAATGTCCCTACAATACCAATAACGATTGCATTAAGAATTTTTCTTGAATCAGAAAAGAAACCTAACTTACGGTATCTATGTCTTTTATTGTAAATATACCATATGGGATACACTCCAAAAACTAGTTCAGGAAGTTGACTTAATACAATGATTACAATATTTAAATTTGTGTCGGCTGTATCAAATTGGAGTGATATCAGGGTGATTATTAGAAAAAAGAGAATAATGAGTACATAAATACAGGTACTGAATACATTAATACCTTCTTTTAACTTCCATGTATCTGGTGATAGGATAAATTTTTGTTCTGGTTCAAATTTTTTATTTGTAAAAATTAACCCTGGTTTTTTTTGTATAAAAGCTTTGGTTATCTCTGATATTCTTTCTAGTTCAGTATTACATATCGGACACTGTTCTAAAATAGTAGAAGTTACAGTGGAGCCACAACCAGAGCATTTTCTTGAAATATCAAGTTTCTGTGGAGAAATAGGTTTAACTATTTTTTTAATTGATTTAACTTTAATGATTAACTTACCACATTCGGGACAATAAGTCTCGAATTTTTCTTCTACCTTTGCTCCACAGTGTACACAATGTTTAATTTTTGGATTATTTTCTTTTAACATATCTCTAAATATGAGCTCATTCGATAATTTGTCTTGTTTAATATATAAACTAAGAATTAAATAATTTTGGATTAAAATTTATATAAATAAAGATATAAGCATTATTAAATGGTTTTATTCAACTATATGTTTATATTGACCATTTACATGGATATGATTATGCTACAAAAAATCTTTAAAAAGAGAATAAATGAAATCTATAAGAAATTTAATGATAAAAAAATATTAATATCTGATGAAAAAGCTAATTTCTTCGGGTTAGAGTCATTAGGAGTACGGAAAATTCGAGGAAATGGCGTTCTACTACTTACAAAAATAGAATTATTCTTCGGAATGTGGAAACCTAAAAGAGATTTATTAATCCTTGTTAGAAATATTATTGAGATTTCTAATCCAAAATCACATATGCATCGATCAGCTTTTAGACCTCTCTTAAATATAGTTTTTGTTAATGAACAAGGAGAATTTGATTCAACTGCTTGGTATGTACGAGAATTAGATAAATGGAATCAGATTCTGAAAGAATTGATTAAAAATAGATAAATAAAATAGATTAGTTCTTTAATTTTAGTCTTGTCTTATACTATAACTAATTAAAGTCCTCTGAGGTAGAGCAACCAACAAATAATCAGTCGTAATAATACCTTGCTTTCTCAAATTTGATACTACGACCGCTCCTGATTCATATCAAACAGTAGTCTTGTTACCTCCTCTATAGAGTTTCAGTTTTTCTTGAAAATCTGATAAAAAATAAAATCTCTCTGCCCTGTCTTTTTCATCAATTAATTGGTCTTTCTCATAATCCCACTGTGAATGTACGAAGATAAGTTCTCTAACAGCAGTAGTCAACTTAGCTCCAAAATGCATTAAAAAGACACCAAGCACTTGATATGCTAAATGAGATTTCGGTTTAATGGCAAAATCTACTAAATTATCATAGATATCTTCAATTCAATCCCTAATTCTGTCATCCGGAACGTGTCTGGTCTTCTCTTCATCAGATAAAGAAGAATAAAGCAACTCATAATAACTAGACCATTAAACCCATGCATCCGAATTACCCATTATGGTATATGACCCAGTCCCATATTTTAAAATCATTATTTAATTCTTTTTTGTATTTAATCCTTTTAAGTTCTTTTTTGTAATATTTGTCAGTTCCATAAGTAATAACCCCTGATAATATGTGCAAGAATCAAAATATACTTCTCCTAAATCTGATTTCCCAGCATGAGCTAGAGCTATTTGGGCGTTTAGTGAGGCTTTCATCAATAATTCAATCCCTTTATATATTAAATTGGGACTCCATATCCCATTCTGGGGATTGGCCCACCAGACAGGACAAGAATAAATTCCTTTATCGTAGAAAAAGCGAGAAGTTCTATAATATTTCTCTACCTCCCAATTCATAGTTAAATCTGTATTATCTACCAAGTTCATTAAATTGTTTAGACTTTTCATGAATTTCCAGTAATACTTATGAATACTATTATCTGGATGTTTCCATAACGGGTAAGAAATTTCTGCTTTAATATCCTCATAGGATGTACTCCAACTTGATTCTCTGGGAGTAACATTTCTTTTTGTGATGGGAAAATATTTATCTAAATCAGAAATAAATACGACCTGTATTTTCTCATCTTCAGTAATGAAATCTAATACTCTCTTTAGAAAAGATTTTTCATAGAACGGAATATGGTGTCCAAAAGTCTCTCCATCCATAGCAGTTACTATATATCTATCAATTTCGCTGTAAGAAGATGACTTGTCGTTATTTTTTTTTTGGAAAATCTCTTTTATTTCTTTTACAAATACTTTAGCTGTAATATTCTTAAAAGAAATTTTATTACTAAGAATGTCATCCCTAAAAAATAGTTGAAGCCCATCTGGAGAAGTATATATCTTATCATAGGGCCATTCTATTGGACAAGCAATTCCACTCATTAGGACCCATTTATATCCTAATTGTCGAATAATTTTTACTACAGTCTCAGAGATAGCTAATTCAGGAGGGAAAAATCCCTTTCCTTCCCAACGCCCAAATTCTTTTCTGTTTATTTCTTCATTGATATGAATTTGGTGTTTTACTTCTTTCTTAGGGATCAAAGGAAGAATGGGATGGTATTTTGCCGTCCCTACAACTTCAATTTTACTATCAGAGACTAAATTTTTCAATAAATCCATAGTATCAGATAATCCATATTGATAAAGTAATTCGATAAGAACTCCATTGATATTTAAACTAAGTTTAACATCATCGTATTCTTCTAGCAATGAAAATAAGGGTTTGTAACTTTCTTTATCAACTCGTTTTAAAACATTAATATCTTGAGTAGGTGGTTGGTATATGTGGAGTAATGGTGCCCAAAATGTTGTCATTTTATCTCCTTATTTCTCAATTATAGTTTCTTTTATTGCTGTACCAAAATGTGTAGCTCCAGGACCAATATGAACTAACACCTCATCTCCAATATTAATATCTATAACAGATTTAGCCTGACCATCAGTTCCAACTAAGCGTATAGTCTCAGCATTTTGACAAATACAGGCAAAAGTAATGATTTTATCATCTTTCACAGTTTCTAATTCGAATCGGAGCATCGGACGGGTTTCTATTTTAACCCTTCCAATTGAAACAATCCTTGCATCACCTTCACTTGTAACTGCTATAACTTTATCACCACCTTTCAATTCGCTTAGATATTTTGTGCGATATAAATTATCAGGATCATCGTTAGGTACTATCAAATAAGCAGATACATCTCCAGCATTGACTCTAAATGGTCTGGATGCTACGAATTGAGTCTCAAATGTCTCAGAATGAATCAAACAGAATCCAGCTGCGGTAGATCCTACCAAGAATCCTTCTCCAATATTTAGAAGAGAAGTAGAATCAATACACACTCGTTCACTCTCCGGAATTGTTTGTATACTACTAATTTTTGCTTTGGTTAATTCTATATGAAAATCTGATTGTATGAGTTTCTTCAAATCACCAATATCATTAAGATTTTTTGGTTTTATTAGAATTCCATCTACGCCAATTTCAAGAGTTTTTAACATTAATTCCGCTTCGTTTACGTTTTCTACTTCAGCAATTAAATCTGTATAGTTAGAGTGCATTTCTGCTATAAGGTTTTCATATGGAATGATCTTCCAATCTTTTGCAGAAACCACAATAAAATCAACATATCCAGTTTTTGAAATTTCAATTATTTTTCTTTCATCTTCTTTTGATTTTAACTCTAAAAAGAATCCTATATTTCTCTTTATAGAGTTTTTCTCATTTTTCACTTCATTAATGTTTGCTATATGTTCGTAAATTAAAAATTGAGAAGGAATCTGTGGATCTTTTGAATATAAATTTACACGTTCAATATTATCAAATTCTGAAAATGTTTCCTCAGAAACTAAAAAATTCAGTATGTTTTTGTTAAATGCTTCTTGAACTAATTCCATGAAATTATTAGTCTTAATTTCGAGGTTTAAAATTATTCTTTTCATTACACTCTAAAATTGGTCTATGAAAGCTTTTTTGGTTAGAATTATTTTAATATTTATATTATATTAATTATTATTAAATTTTTAAGTTAGAAAAATCATATAATTCATAAATTAGATAATAATTATTAATACTTCCAAAAGGAGTTAATTAAAATGGGATTAAAGAAGAAGCTGTTCCCTAAAGGCAAAGGTAAAGAAAAAGATACTTTAATTTCTAAATCTAAAGCGCATATTCATAAATTAACATTAATGAATAAGAATTATCGTCGAAGAGCTGAGATAAGTCGGAAAAATGCAAAAATCGCACTAAAGCGAGGAGAAAAAAATCGAGCGAAAAATTACCTTGTTCAGTACAAATCTTATCAGGCAAAAGTAGATCGTGCTACAAATATTAGGGCGAAAATTGAAAGGCAAATCCAAGCAATAGAAGAAGGAGTTCTAATAAGCCAAACAGGTGATCTAATGGAAGGAATCCGTGATGAACTTGAATATATAGCTACTAAAGCGTCACCCACTAAGGTTGCAGAAATAGCCGAAGACTCTGAAGTTTATGTATCTGAGATTGAAGAAGCTGCGGATATTTTAGCAGGAGATCCCGAAATTGATCTTGCAATTGATGTTACCGATGAATTAAATCAGTTAGAAACTGAGATGCTCTTAGATCAAGGAGGTACTATGCCCGAAATTCCTTCAGATGATTTACAATATATTCCAGAATATGATGATATTGAAGAAACAGGTGACATCAAATCAAAAGATAAGTTGAAAGAAGAGATCGATAAATTAAAGAAGGAATTAGAAGGCTAAACCTTTTTCGTCAATTTCTTATAATTTTTCTAGTTCTTTCAATGCAATAACCATATTTTTTACTTTCCTTATGGCGATTTCATAACCTTCCTTTTCCCCAAATGCTTTAAGTGGCAAGAAACCACAATCTGGCTTTATTATTAGATTTTCTGAACCATAACTATCTATTCCTCTTTGTATAAACTTTTTCAGAAAATCTACATCTTCTATATAATCATCAATCTGTTTATTACTTTCAGGGGCAAAATTTGATTTAATAGTACCCATTGCTAATAATTTATCTGATTCTAAGAGATGTTTTTTTTCAAATACTCTAAAATTGTCCTCATTTGCGCTGAATTCAAGATCTATAATATTCAAATTTGTGTTCAAGAGAATATCACGTAGTTTAGGGCTAATAACCCCGCATACATGGATAGATGATAAATTTTTTATTCCAGAAACAGCTTTGTTTATTGTTTTTATAAAGAAGTCTTCAGAATGAAAGAGGGGTTTCCTTCCCACTAAAAGGCCGAGTATGGGTTCATCCATGGAAATGATATCTATGCCTAGATCATTGTAAGCTGCCCCAATTTGTTTCATCATTTCTGCAAATTTATCTACAAGCCAATCTACCATAACCGCTCGGGGTTCTTTAAAAATTATTGGTTTTAAGTTTTTAGCGAGATTTTGTTTCAAAAGTATATCAAAAGTTAAAGTAAAAGGTCCTGTTAGGCAAGCTTTCGTACCTTTAATTTTTTCTTTAAGTTGAGGGTGTTCCTTTAAAAATGTTGAAATAAATTCTCCATATTGCATGGCTAAAGGAGTTTCGGGAATTTTAAAATCCTCATAAAGAAAGAATTTGTTTTCAACTTCTTCTAATTGGACAATACTTTTTGAGAATGGTGATAAAAATTGATTTATCATTGAAACTAATTGGGGATAACATGGATAATCAATTCCTACATTTATTAAATCGTTGAAAATTTTCACCATATTTTCATTTGTATTGCTTAAGGGCCAACTACCAACAACAGTAGTAAATACCATATCTAATAAAAAGAAGATAAAGATTTAAAATATATTCTTGACACTGTAAAAATTCTATTAATAGAAATTTTTCTCATCAAAATTTCTGCTTTTTTGTTTGATATTTTCAGCTTCCTCTAAACTTTCTTTCAATGATTGTATTTTGGTATCAATAAAGTAAAAATCTTTTTGGAGGTTTTTATAAGTTTTAAAATAATCAACCTCAGAGATTATACCTTGGTCAAATTTAGTATCTAACTTTTTTATGGTTTGTTTAACGCTATATCGTTCTTTGTTTAACTCAAGCATCCTCTCCTGAATTTCTTTATCAAGCTTAAATGGATGTCTCTTATATCTAGAAGTTCTGGGAGGTGAGACATCATCGGAATTAAATAATTCTGTTAAATGATTTTTGTTATAATCTTGAAATCGTCGGTTATTAGGTTTTGGTTCTTCACTATAGTAATTTCTATTTAAAGATTTGAATTGAGGTATGTAATTACTATTCGGATTTTGTTTTAATTTTCTCATCAAGTAATTTCTATTCTCGACACTGTAGAATTCAGTATTATATCCTGGAAATCGTTGAGAAACATAATTTTGAACACGATTAGGATTAGATATATTTTGCCTAAAAAAGCTTTGTTCGTCAAATATAGGAGGGTATATTAGATTTGAAGATTCCGGAGGGTATATTCCATTAGGTTGATTCAATTGAGGAAAATTATTTCCTGTATAACCAACCAGGTTTCCTGAAAAATTTTCACCATTAAAATTTGGATTAAAATAATTATTAGGATGGATATTTTGAATTTGGTTGGGAACTATATTTTTATTATGAGATAAATTAGTATTTACATAATTTTGAGCTTTTTCACTGCTTTTATTATATTGACATTTTATACTGAAGAAGTTGTTAATGGATTCTTCTATAAAAGTTTCAAGATCATCCAAATCTATATTAGTTCTTTGTAGCCTTAATGCAGTTTTTTTATCGTATACAGTAGTTTCATCAAAATTTCTAGCTAAAAGGATGTATTCAATTACTTTAGAAACAGATTTTTGCGGCAATGAGAATTCGTATTTCCCATAGGCAAATTGTATATATAACTTTTTAAAAAGTCTACCCTTTTCTCTAATTCTTGTTAAATCTCCAACTGGAGCTTTGAAAATCAATTCCTTCTTCTTTTTAATAATACCATGCTCATGAACAAATGATAAATCAAGATTAGAAATAAAAAGAATACCTTTGTCTTTTTTATATCTTGCTTGTGTATCTAATCCATTAGATAATTTCGCATTTATCGCAAAAACAGGTTTCTCTTTTTCTGCAATCTTTAGAATTTTCCTATAAGAAGTAAAATAAAGATTTAACTTATTTATAAATTTTAAATTGGCTAAAATAGATTCTACGCTACGTTCAAAAGTATTAACGTTATTTGTGATAAAATCCTTTATAGAATCATAACTCCTCACAAAATTTTCAAATAAACTCTCAATAATAGTAATGTTTGAATTCGGTTGAGAATAAGTATCAAAAAAGTATTCTTGATTTTGGTTTAATTGATGAAAATGAACGCTAATTTTTTCATATAATGTGTTCTGAACATATTGAAATAACTTAAAAAGAGCTAATAAATCAGATTCCATTTTTGGATAATGATAGTATCTCAAGGGAGGGGCTCTAGCTTTTTCCAGCTTTTGTTGAAGCATTAATAGTTCACTAAGTATCTCCCTTAAAGGTACTACAAATAGACGTGTATTTTTAATTAAATCCAGAAATAGTTTTTCAAGATCTTCCTTTTTCTCATAGATATTGACAATATTATGAGAATTACACTTAGGACATGTTTTTATCAGTTGGGAACCTTTATCTATATTTTCGCTTCCACAATCATTACAAACTTTCTTTTTATCTGAATCTAAATTATCAATTTTTCTTGAATTACAATCTTGACATTTATTGTAATTAACATTTTCTTCATGTAAACAGTCAGAACAACAATTAGAGCTACAATCCTCACAGTAGTAAGCTAACTGAACATATTTATGGCAAAAACGACAAATTTGTTCTGACATTTTAAATTATGAACCCAACCTAATAATATGAAAAATCTTTATAAATCGCTTAATCAAGAGGATAGTGAATTTCACAATAATTAAATAAATATATTATCGAAATATCATGTAATATCCAGATATTTAAGAAAAATATAAAAGAGCAGAATAAGGTTATTTAATAATTTTTATTTTTTGTCCTAATGCTTGCCCGGGAACTCCCGCTTTTTTAAAGTGAGCTCTCACAGCACCATTATTTCCATGTGCTCTGGATATAACACCCTTCAGTTCCTTTCCCGTAGAGCTTACCCATACTACAGTCCGCCCTATGAGTTTATTCGCTTCTTTTCTGGTTTTTATATTTGAAAAAACCAATATGCAATGTTTTTGATGTACAGTATGGCGCCCACCCTTATAGTTTGAAATTACGCCTTCCATTCCAAGTAAATTCAATTTATTTAAAGACATTTGAGAAAACCACCAGAAGTTAGGTCGTACTATTTTTTAGTAAATATTTCAAAATTATTAAGTTTTTTTAATTACCAAAACAAGTTTAAAAATATATAGAAAAAGAAATTAAAGCTCTACTAAATTAACTTCATATATAGAGAGCTTATAAGTAATTTAAGAGAATGTAAACTTATGAGAGTTGCTTTTAATAAAATCGTTATCACTCCAAAAGGTTATAATGGTAGACAATTGACTTGCTATACTCGTCCATGTTTCTGTTTGGGCAAGTTAGGTGAGATTTATGCTCATGGAATCTTAGTTGAAAGGAAAGACATATTTAATCAATTGCTAGTTTTTGTCCTGTATGTGTGATTTTATCATTGCATGTGATTTATTCCAGGCTAATAGATTAATTGCTTTCATTTTTTCTAAGAAAGTTTCTTCAGAAATGTTTTCCTCTTGATTTATTATGTCATCTACTTTTTTGAATAATTCTTCCTCAATATCTCTAAGCTCTTTTCCTTTTTTTATCGGTTTAGAATTTGTATGCTTACACCAAAACCAATCTGGATCAATCATCGAATATGGTCCCGGTTCGTTATATATTTGTCCTTCAATAGGAAATATAAAGGGTTTATAAATACTTACACATGGAAGTGAAGTTCCCGTAAACCAATGAATAGAATTTTTCCCGATTCTTAAATGGGAGACTTGAGAACCTGTTGATTCAAAACCACCATGCATACAAATTCCGGCTTGATGTTCTCTAAGAAATTCCATCATAATTCTCGGAGTAATTTGACCTACATTTTCGTTCAATAGAACTTTCGATTTTCCTTCTCTAGAATATGGGGAAGGTTGATCAGATATGACAGAGCCAGAAAAAGTTACAGCAAAATCAAATTCATCATCTGATTTACAATAATTCTTTTCAATAGCGTATTGGACTATTCCCTTCTTTCGAAAATCTCCCTTACCTCTAATTGAAATATTATTTGAAATCGATCGAATCTCAGTCACTTTTTCAATAATCCACCATTTATCAGCTGTTTCTAATACAAAAGCTTCATTACTATCTGCGATTATAAATGAGTTATGATACACCCAACTCGGGTCATTATAACCACACCCCCCTCCCTGTCCAAATGTCTCTAACAAATTAATTATAACATCTATCGCTTGTTTGGCCGTTCTACCTCTTTCAAGACCTAACCTTAATAAATCCATCCCTAACAATCCAATTTTTCTTAATGGTTCGAGTGTATATACTGATTCATTCCCTATCACAACACCATATTCATTGACACCCATTTCTGCCCCCCACATCCACCAAGGTTGACTTAATAGAACAGAAGCAGTTTCATTAACTTGAGGAATTGAAATGTAAGTACATTTTACTTCTTCTCCTTTTGAGTAAGTCTCTCTCTGAAAAGAAGTTACTAACTGAACCTCATCAAAGGGTCGATCAGAATTTTTTCCAAATATTACACTTCCATCAATAGTAGCATTTGTAAGTGCTATTAACGTATCACACATATTTGTATTAGATAATATCTATTTCAGATAATTTAACGCTGTAATTGCATATAGTTTTGTCACATTAATCAAATCTTCGATGTATACAAATTCATCAGTAGAATGATGGTTATTTTCTCCTCGAAGAGAACCTATTAAAATTGTTTCTATACCCTTTTGCTGAAAAAAATGGGCATCTGTTGTAGGTATAAATACCTTAAAATCTCTCTCTTCATTATAAACTATTTTATAAGCTTCTTTAACAATTTTTGCAAAATTAGAGTTAATATCAGTTATTTGTGGGTTTATTGATATAGGAATTTGAACGATAATATCTAAGTTATCATCCTTTTTCTTATAATCATCAATAAAATCTAATATTTTTTTTTTTAATTCCTCAACATCTTGTTCTGGAATTGTAGTAATGAGACAATTCAATACACACTTGTCAGGTATAGAATTTACGGAAACTCCACCTTTAATTGATGTAAAATTAACGCTACTTATTTTTGATGGCATATCAGGATGCATTGGATATTCTGTTTCTTTTATTTCTAACTCATCTTGTAATTTCATCAAGAAATTCATAATTGGGAGCATTTTATTAATCGAGTTTATTCCTGAATATTTATTACGATTAGGGGATGGTAAATCTGGGAAGGCTTGTGCATTCCTGCGTAATCCTTTTATTATGAAGCTTATTTGAAATGTTCCCCCTCGAAATGTGACAGGAAAATCGCTTACTGAATCACCTAAGAGGCAAGCATCCCCCTTTAGAATTTCTTCGTTAACAAGGTATTCTGATCCAAACATTCCTCCAATCTCCTCATTAATAACAGCGGAAATGATTAATTTTCCATTAAAATCGAATCCTGCATTTATTAAAGCCTTAGCTGCAAAAATTTCAGCTGCTACGCAGGCCTTATCATCGCTAGATCCTCTCCCATATATCTTATCATCATTAATTTCCCCACTGTAGGGATTTTTCTTCCAACCGTCATAAGAAGCAACTGTATCAAAATGAGCATTGAATATTAGAACTTGATTATTTTCATTCCCTATTTCTCCTATAACGTTATGTCTTTTCCTTTGCGTTTTTATCCCATATTCTTCCATTTTAGAAGCTATGAATTTAGAAATTTCCTTGTATCTTCCAGGTGGAACTTCGGAGGGTATTTTTATTATATCTTGAAGGAATTCTATGATCTCATTTTGCATATCGTCAATTTTTTTAATAATAATTTGCTCTAACTTTTCCATAATTCCCAACTATTACTCTTCTGATTTACATAATTATGAGAAAATACAATTTTTATTATATTTTATCTTTATGAGATGACAAATAGAATTTTAAGGAAAGTGTTATTGATATTTAAAATAACATTTTTTAAGTTACCGCTATAGCATCAATTTCAACTAGAGCACCCGGCATTGGGGATACTGCCTGAACTGTACTTCTAGTGGGAAATTTTTCATTTACTCCGTTTTTTTCGAAAAATTCTTTATAAGCTTGGTTCATTTCTGTAAAATCAGTTATAGATTTTAAAAAAACGCTAACTTTTACAATATTTGACACATTTGCTCCTGCTTTTTCTAAAATTGTCTTTATTTTTCCAAGAACTGTTAAAGTTTGATTTTTAATATTTTTATCATCTGGATTAGGAACCTGTCCCGAAATAAAAATCAAATCACCTGCTTTTAAACCTAGACTGTAGGGTCCAGCTTTAGGAGATCCTGTGTCTATTACTTCTTTATTAACCATCTTAACACCCATCTATTTTTTATTATATTCTATTTTATTGTTTAACTTCAGTTAATGAATATAATATATTTTCATTTATCTGTATTTTTTTCATCAGACTAATTAATCATTGCTCTATTAGAATCTAACAAATCCTTTTTTAATTAAGTTTTAATAAAATTCTTTTTTTTAAAAATTAGACTTTGTCATATTAACACTTTATTCATTATATATTGATTTTTGATTACTACTAGCTTTCTATAAAAAATGAGACATTTTGACAGAAAAAAGAGATAAACTTTGGATTTTTACTTTTGAGTACGCAGGAATTGTAAAAGTTGGGGGGTTAGGAGAAGTTCCCGCAAATCAGACTAAAATTTTAGCTGATAAATACAAAATTACAGTTTTTATTCCCTCTCATGGACAAATCCATAATTTAGAAAAAAAATATGAATTATACAAATTACCTTTTAACTGTGTAGGACAAATAAACCCTTCTCATTTTAGTAGTAATGGAGGTGAGAGTAATTACAGCATTGCTTTTTATCAATTAGAAATAAACAATGTTACTATAATTTTACTAAGCGGTGAAAATTCCTTTACTAAAAGATTTTTAGATGATGGAGTTGTCTACAACCCAAATACTTTGAGTGGAAAGATTTGCCTTTTTAGTATAGGAATGCGTTGTTTTATCGAGTTTCTAATTGATAATCGTAAAAAAAATTTGCCTGAATTTATTCATCTTCACGATTATCACTCTGTCATCCCATTCATTAGTATTAAGCAAATTTTAATAAAAAATGGATTAGATGTATCCTCCATAATTACTCTTCATTTATTAACCCAGCCAAGATATCCAATTGAATTCTATAGAAATTGCGGCATAAATCATACACCAATTTCCATTCGATTAAAAGGAGGACTTAAGTCATTGACATTAAATGAAGTCTTCGCCATCTGTGAGGAAATTGGTAGTGGAAATCAACCACCGACAGTAGAAAAAATCGGTGCATTTGTTAGTGACATAGTTTCTACCGTAAGTCAATCTTATCTAAAATCAGATATAATTCCGAAATGTGGTGGCGATTTAATTGAATTCAAATCTAATTTCGTATGGGATGGGTGTGATTGGGATTATAACGAGATTTATAATCAGGTTTTAAAAAATCATGAGCATGAAATCCGAGCTTTATTAAACTTATCAGAACAAAACGATCTAACATTAATGGATATGAAGAAGTATTTGTTGACTTATAAAATTGCACATCTTGATAGAAGTCCACTGATTCGTTCGGAACAAGTTTTACAAGTAATAAATGAAATTTCAAACGAAAACAGGTTTGTTAAAAACGGTCATATTATAGCTTTTGACGAATCTGGTCCTTTAGTAATTACAACTGGAAGAATTTCTAGTCAAAAAGGATTTGAAACTATTTTTGAAGCGATTCCAGAGGTAATTAAAGTAATTCCTGATGCAAAATTCTTATTTTTGATATTACCTACAGAATATAGTTTAAATAGAATAAGAATCTACTCTCAATATGTTAAAGAATACCCAAAAAATCTAAGAATAATATTTGGAGTAGCGTCTGATATTTTTCATTTAGCTCATATCTCTGCTGATGTTTATTGTGCTCTTTCAAGATGGGAACCCTTTGGTATAATCGCTTTGGAAGCAATGGCTTCAAAATTACCGGTAATCGCAACAAAGGTAGGAGGTTTTAAAGAAACAATAATAGATTTACGCAATTTCCCAGAAATTGGAACAGGTATTTTAATTGAAAAAGATAATCCTATTCAGTTTGCGGAAGCTTTAATTTCACTTTTCAAATTAGCCGAAATCTCTATCAAAGTTAAAGAAAAAGACTTGATTTATGAAACCGAAAATTTTAAGTTAGTGAACCAAATTCCTGATGAAATTCTCAAATCATTAGTTCTATTAGATCCTAATTACTTTACTAAGTTAAGAGAGAATTGCTATAAAAGGGTAAACAACAATTTTCGATGGAAAATAGTTTCAAAAAAATTAATCGATCTTTATAATGAAATAAAGAATCTTCATTTAGTGAATGTAAAGGAGTTTAAATTTTGATTATATCAAAAAAATCTGTTATTCTAATTTTAATTTCAGTTTTTTGCTTGAATTTTGCAGGAATGGTTGTGTTTACTTATACGCCTAAATATTTACTATATTTAGGTACCAATAGACCTTTTACGCAGCTTATAGTTTCTATATTCCCTTTGACAGCTTTTCTTTTTCCTCCATTATTCGGTTTCATTTCAGACAAAATTCAGAATAGAAAAGTCTTCATATTAACAGGTTCTTTTGGGATAAGTTTAGCTTTTCTATTATTATCTTTAACTCAAAATCTCATATTCAGTGTAATTTTCTTTTTTTTATTTGGTATTTCTTTTGCTTCCTCAAACATTACTTTTACTTTATATGCCGAGTTAGTAGAAGATAAAAATAAACTTATATCATATTATAATGCGACTATCGTAGCTGGGTGGTTTTTTGGTGCTCAATTTGGAGGTATTTTTATTGATTTTTATGGAATAGAAAAAATATTTTTATTTACTCTAATGGTTTCTCTCCCTTCAATAATTTTTGTTCTTTTTATTAGAGAAAAAAGGACCTTGATACTAGAAAGGTATAAAAGTAGAGAAATTGGCAGTCAGAATGGTTTAAAAATTAATGAACATGAAGATAAAATGTTAATTTCCCATTCAATTTATTATGGATTATTTTTTAGGAATTTTAGTATCAAGCCTATTATGCCGATTCTTGCTATAATAATGGCATTATATTTAAATAGTAATACTGAGATTGGTTTTTTAGTTGGTATAAATTTTTTCATCCAGTTTTTTCTGATGTTGTTAGCAGGAAAGTTTATCACCCATAAAAACATGAAATCTTTTATGGTTGTTGGTTATTCTTTAAGCGCACTAACGATTTTTGGATATATAATTTCAACTAATTTTTGGATATATTTATTATTCCAGTTTGTGTTTGCATTTAGTTACTCTACACATTGGGCTGCTACTATAATGTACATCTCCCAAAATACGACACCTACAAATAAAGGACAAATTATGGGTTACGCTAACGCGAGTGTGTTTTCTGGTAGTTTTCTAGGAGTTCTCTTTTTCAGTCTTCTATTGACTTTTAATCCGGATTATTATATAGCTATGAGTTTCATGATAATTTTTCCAATGATTTCGGTTATAATTATCTTACTAAAATTTAAACCACATCAAAAACTTGTTAAACAAATCATTGAAATTCCAAAATAAGAGTAATTTCTAATGTAAACGAAATCCTTTAAATGATTTATTAAAAGGTATATAATATAGATTAAATATTAATTTGCATTTAAAATAAAGGCGAATATGATATCAAAAAGATCTTCTTTTCTCATTTTAATTTCAGTTTTTATAGTATATTTTGGGGCAATGGTAATAGTCACTTACTTACCACAATACCTGGATTTTCTCGACACACCAAAACCTCTTATATCATTGACTATATCGATCTTTTTATCAACTCTTTTTATTTTTCCACCCTTTATAGGTAGAATTTCAGATAAATTACAGAATAGATACTACTTTATACTAATTGGAATATTAGGTATACTTTTCTCATCATTTCTGATGTTATTTGCAAAAAATTTGATATTAATAAACATATCTTTAATTCTATTCGGTTTCTCTGCCTCATCTTTTACAATTTTATTTACATTGTATACTGAGTTAGTGCAAAATGATTCGAAAAAGATTTCTTATTATAATGCTGCTATAGCGGCAGGATGGTTTACAGGAGTCCAATGTGGCGGTATTTTTATTGATTTTTTTGGTATTCAGCAAATTTTTTTCTTTAGCTTGTTAATCTTTTTAATAAGTATATTTTTTGTAATATTCATTAAGGAAGATAGACAATTAATTTTAGAACTCTCTAAGAATTTTAATATTCAGAATTTAAATGAGATTTCAGAAAATATTGGTGAAGTGAAAAATTCTAACTTTAAATCAATATATTATAGCATCTTCTTTAGGAACTTTGGGATAGGGCCTATTCTAGGGATAATTGTAATTATAATGAGTTTTCACTTAACAAGTAATACTGAAATTGGGTTTTTAGTCGGGATAAACCCCCTACTACAATTTTTTCTTATGCTTTATATTGGAAGGTTAATAACTAACAAAAATTTAAAAAAGTTTATGCTTCTTGGTTATATTTTAAGCGTAATTATTATTATAGGTTACATTTTCTCATTTGATTTCTGGAGTTTTTTAGTTATTCAAATTTTAGTCTCTTCAAGCTATTCAATATTTTGGATGGCATCAGTGATTTATATTGCTAAGAATTCAACACCAAAGAATAAAGGAAGTTTTATTGGGAAAGCTAATGCGAGTGGGTTTGCTGGTGATTCTATGGGAGGTTTATTTTTTAGCTTGTTACTAGTTATTTTTCAATCAAATTATTACGTATCTATGTATTTTATGATTATTTTTCCTATTATTTCACTTGTAGTCATTTCACTTAAGTTCAAGCCAAAATAAAATTATATGTTACTCCAAAAGGGACTTAAATTTTGCATTATAGCATTGGGTTTATCTGGAACAATTTCTAATTCATTTCTTATCCAATCGGAAATCCATTTGTATTTTGCTTTAAATCTGCTGTCCATAAAAATTATTGCTCCTTTATCAGAAATCTTTCTTATAGGACGTCCAGATGCTTGATTCGCCCGTTGAATAGCAGGATAAAGATATGCAAAATCCCATCCTTGTCCTTTAAACACTTTATCATAATATTTTATTTTTGCTTCAACTCTCGGAGTTAATAGATGATATGGAAGTCCAACAATTATCACAGAATTCATGAATCCTCCAGGATAATCTTCTCCTTCAGAGTTGCGCCCCCCCGATACTCCCAACAAAACAGCACCACCACTTGAAGCCATACTCTTAAAATCTTCTACTATTGCAGTGTTATCCGAAGCAGATAAACCTGATTCTTCAGAAAATAGCTTCTTATTATTTTTTATAATGACATTTTCAATCCCGTTCGAGAGAAGACCCCTGAGTATTTGATATGAAGCACAAAAAATGCCCACATTTTCAGGAGTACTTAATAGAACTTCATTGATTTTCTCAATGATCTTTTTAAACATATAAGGATTTCTATTAACTCCTTTAGTATCCACTCCCTCAGTTATTATCGCTTTTATATTTTTTTTTTTGAATGGTGAATCTGCGATTATTCCTTTGAAGCTTTTTCCACTCTCATTAAATCCCATTAAACTATTAAACACATAAGGATTCACAGTTCCGGAGAGATTAAGAGATGTATAAGCACGTTTTAGGATTGGAATAACCATCTCTCGTGGATCTAAAGCTACAATTTCGAGTGAAATTGATTTTCTTTCTTTTACTTTTTTTATATTATAACAAAAAAAATAATTTTCCAAGATATAGGTTTTTAGCCACTTTATCCAGAATTCAGCTAAGGGTCCCAAAAAATCTCTAGAGATTTCCCCATTGGATAATTTTACTTCATGGATTGAAACACTTAAACTATGAAGATCTTCCATCAAATTTTTGAAGCCATTTAAGTCATGGAAACCCAATTTTTTGTAAAGAATTTCTAAAAATTTCCCTGGTTTTATAGCTTTTTCTTCTGTTCCAATATCTTTCTTTTTTTGATTTAGGGTGTCTAATAAAATTTTCACAAAGCTTTGCATCTGGATTGGTGAAGCATACATTTCTAAATCTTTTAAACATAACCTTAATGAATACGGTGTAATTTTATTCGAATTTATTTCAGTAGCAATATCAATTAAATTGTGACATTCGTCCATTACTAAAATACAGTTATTTAACTCTTGGCCTATAAATTTAAGAAATGATTCCCTGATAAATGGATTGTATATCCATTGATAATTACATATAATTACCTTCATTGAATCTAAGAGAAATTTACTTAAAAAATAGGGGCAAAATTTCTTTTGTTTACAGAATAGAATAAGATCTTCAGCATCAACTGGCTTATTAAATAATTCGGGTTCTAATGAAACAGGATTTTCAAGTTCTCCTTTCTTTTTCAACAAATTCAGAAAGTGAAGGCAATTTCTATTTTTTCTTAAATCTCCACAAACTGCCATCGCCTCTTTTGGATTAACTTTTAAACCAAACAAAGTCTGATTCAAACACATTTCATTTCTTCCTCGAATAGATAGCCCATTTAATTTAATGCTAAGACTATTTATTTCGTGAAATTTAGAGATTTTAATCATTTCTTTTATAACTCGTCGATTTTGAGCATGGGTTCTGCACATGTAAATTATTTTCAAATTTTTTTCCATTGCAAGTGGGAGTAGGGCACTCAGAGCTATTACTGTTTTACCAGTACCATTTGGAGCAACTAGTAAAATATTTTTCCTCTCCCCTGCACTCTCTCCAATTTGTTTGATCAGATTTTCCTGAGATTCTCTGAATTGATTGTATGGGAAGAAGTGAAAATATTTTAAAATACCTATTTTATTCATTTTCAGAAGTTCATTCTTATCTATCTTTTTCACATTGATATTATCATTTAAATCATTTGAAGATTTGAAATCTGAACTGTTATCTATACTTATATATGGCACTAACTTATTTTTTTTCTTGAGTATAAACGATCTTTGACAAGCTTTACAATAAAGATATTTTTTTGTAGGATATAGTACTTTTTCACATTCGGGACAAAAATTCATCTTAGAATATAGAGTGTTTTATTGTTAATTTATTGTCAGGATCAAAATTTATATTAATATAGAGTATTAAAGTTTACCTATTAAGTATCGAAATAAAAAACTAATCATTTTTCTTATTGTAATTTAAGCTTTTCAGCCATACAATTTAACTGAGATAATGTTTATATAGTTATTTGTTTAATTTACTTTTATGATATTCGAACAATTAATTTATGAAGAGGAAGAGAGAGTAGCGAGAATTACATTAAATAGACCGAAAGTCTTAAATGCCTTGAGCATGCAACTCTCTGATGAAATAGTCAAAGCTATAGAACTGGTACGCCAATCAACAAAATTAAAATTTTTGGTAATAAAAGGTGCTGGAAATAATTTTAGTGTAGGTGATGATATTACTGAAATGATGAAATGGGGCGATGCGAATGGAATAACAAGACGGGTGAGATATTATCAAAACATGGCAAATCAGATAGAAGAATTAGATAAAATTACAATTGCCGCTGTAGATGGTTACGCTGTTGGTGGAGGATTAGAGATTACAATGGTATGTGACTTTGTCATTGCAACAGAAAGAAGTAAATGGGGAATGCCAGAAGTGGATGTAGGAATTACACCAGGATGGGGTGGAACTACTAGATTATCACGCCTTATAGGAAGACGTAGAGCAAAAGAAATTAATCTGATAGGAGCACTACACTCCGCTCAACGAGCAGTAGAATGGAATTTGTGGAATCGTGTAGTTCCAAATAATCAACTTAATGATGAAGTAGAAAAACTCCTTGACATACTTAAATCTAAAAATCAGCAGGGAATGAGACAGCTAAAATTTATAATAAATAGGGGTGTTGAGTGTGATCTCTATACAGCTCAGGGTTTTGAAGTATTATCAGGTGCATTAACGGGAGCAGTTAGTGGAATGTGGAAAATAAAAGATGCAGATCAAGGTACAGGAATAATAGGATTTTCTCAAAAGAATGAACAATGGAAAAGAAGAAGAAGCTTAGCCAAAAATTTCTGGACTGATAAGAGCTAATAAAACCAGTTTTTAACTTAGGAACTTAATCATGTAAAATTGGTTTTCTTGCAGCAAGTACAGCATCAAGGCGTTTAACTGGAGTACGGTGAGGTGCAGTCTTTAAGATATTAGGATTAATTTTTGCTTCTTCAAAGATTTTTGTCATTATTTCTACAAATGAATCTAGTGATTGTATAGATTCAGTCTCTGTAGGTTCAATCATTAATGCTCCAGGTACGATTAAAGGAAAATAGATAGTTGGAGCATAGATTCCATAATCAAGAATACGCTTTGCTATATCTTCCGTAGTTACTTCATTAGGTATATTTCGATCAGATAAAACAAATTCATGCTGACAGATTCGATTATAAGGAAGATGATAATTTTTCATGAGTTTAATCTTCAAATAATTGGCATTCAACACAGATACCTGCCCTACACGTTTTAAACCTACACCACCTAAAGATAAAATATATGCGTAGGCTCGAATTATTATTCCAAAATTACCCCAAAAAGCCTTAATTCTTCCTATTGATTTATCGTTGCCTTCCCGACATACTATCCCTTGTTCAGTTGAGATTATGCAGGGTTCTGGGAGATAGGGGCTAAGTTCATCTATTACACCTATAGGTCCCGAACCAGGACCTCCTCCACCGTGAGGAGTGGAAAAAGTTTTATGCAAATTTAAATGAATAATATCAAATCCCATATCTCGAGGACGACAAACCCCAAGTATAGGATTCAAATTTGCTCCATCATAATAACATAAGCCCCCATTATTATGTACTATTCGGGTGATTTCCTTGATTTGCCTATCAAAAACACCTAAAGTATTCGGGTTGGTAAGCATTATTCCAGCAACATCTCCTTCTTTCATTGCAAATTCTAGTTGATCTAAGGGAATTTCTCCATTTTCGTTTGAATTTAATTCTATTATTGAAAAACCAGCCATTTTCGCTGAAGCGGGATTAGTTCCGTGAGCATTGTCAGGAACTATGAGTTTTTCCTTTTTTAATCCTCTAATTTCAAAGTATTTCTTTATGATCAATAAACCAACTAATTCTCCATGAGCACCTGCAGCTGGTTGGAGTGTAAATGCATCCATTCCGGTTATTTCTCCTAAGAGCTTAGATATGTGGGAGAGAACCTCAATTGATCCTTCATTTTCATCTTGAAATGGATGAATATCAGTAAATCCGGGAAGTCTCGCGACTTTCTCATTTACTTTGGGATTATATTTCATGGTACATGAGCCCAGAGGATATAGTCCCGTGTCAACGCCATAGTTTCTAAGACTTAAAGCGATAAAATGCCTAACTAATTCTGCTTCTGAAATATTAGGAAGTGGTAATTCTTGCCTAAGTAGATTTGCCGGTAAGATATCTTGGACATTTAAAACTTCTAAATCCATTTTAGGAACATAATTTTTTTGTTTATCTTCACTTCCGGTTGTTAAATTTAATGAAATTTTTGAATTCATTACTAATCACCCACCTCATTTCCTTTTAATGTGGACTTAGCGGCATTTATAAAAGCATCTATTGATTCACTTGAGTTTATTTCTGTCACACAAACTAAAGCAATGTTTTTCATTTCAGGGAAAAATTTTGAAATTTTTAATGGTGGGAGCAAATTTTGCTTCTTGCATTTCAGAATTAAAGAATTTATATTCGGACACTTAACTAAAAACTCATTGTAAGTTGGTTTCTTATTTAGAATCTCATATCCTGGGATTTTTTCTAGTTGCATTTTTAGATAATGAGCCTTTTGAATATTTTGAGACGCTATTTCTTTTAATCCAGTTCTTCCTAATGCTAAAAGATATGTTAGAGCTGCTAAAGAGCATAAGGCTTGATTAGTACATATGTTTGAACTTGCTTTCTCTCTACGAATGTGTTGCTCACGGGCTTGTAGAGTTAAAATATACCCTTCTCTATCACCATTAATTTCCTTTGTTTTTCCTATCAATCTTCCTGGCATTTTTCTCAAATATTTCTTTTTCGCTGTGAAAATACCTAACCCTGGTCCTCCAAAAGAAGGAGATATACCGAAAGACTGTCCTTCAGCAATGAAAATATCAACATCTGTTGATCCGGGAGGTTTAAGAACACCTAAACAAGTCGGGTCAGTCATAACCTGAACAACTAAACAATTCTGAGATCGCTCCTTCACATTTTTAGTAAGTTTTGAAATATCTTCAATATCACCAAAAAAATTAGGACTTTGGATCAAGACTGCTGCCGTATTATTATTTAATTTATCTTTTAAATTTTCTTCTATACATGTTTCAATATTAATATCTTGCCCCCAACAATAAGTTCTAACAACTTCTTCATATTCAGGGTGAATTCCTTCAAGTAGTAAAATTGAGTTTTTACGTGTAATTATAGTAGCCATAACTGCGGCTTCAGCAAGAGCAGTAGATCCATCATACATGCTAGCATTTGCAATATCCATCTGTGTTAGCCTGGAAATTATAGTTTGATATTCATACATGGCTTGTAAGTACCCTTGACTTGCTTCAGCTTGATATGGAGTATAGGATGTATAAAATTCCGACCGAGATATTACAAAATCTACTAGAGTAGGAATATAGTGATAATAACACCCCGCTCCCAAGAAAGAATTGGAATATATCTTATTCTTTTTAGAAATATTTTCCATGTATCGTAAAAGATCTGGTTCTGTTAACCCTGAGGGCATCTCTAATTTTCCAATAATTAAATCTTTAGGAATATCTTGATATAAATCATCTAAAGATGCCACTCCAATAACGCTTAACATTTCAGCAATAGTTTTATTATCATGAGGTATAAAATCCAATTAAAACAACTCGAATATTTTTAAATTTGAAAATTCAATAAAAAAATGAAGGAAAAAAAAATATTATTGCATTTCCTTTTGAACTATTTCCTTATATTCATTAACAGTTATAAGTTCATCAATTTCGTTTAGGTGAGAGATTTTAATTCTTATCATCCATCCTTCATTATATGGAGAAGAATTTACAAGTTCGGGCTTATCTCCAATTTTTTCATTTATTTCAATGACTTCTCCTGATAGAGGCATGACAAAATCACCTACAGCCTTAACAGATTCAATTTCTCCTGCATTACCCCATTTTTCAATTACCACTCCCACTTCAGGTAATTCAACAAACACAATATCGCCCAATTGATACTGAGCAAAATCTGTAATTCCAACAGTACATTCCATACTATCAACTCTAACCCATTCATGAGTGGTAGTATATTTTAAACCTTCAGGAAATTTATAATCCATAAAATTTCACATGTCTCTTGATAATTTATTTTTCTTATACATTTCGATAAAATGGTGTAGAAACAACTTTTCCTTTTAAGATTTTATTACGAATTTCAATATCAATATCTGTTCCTATTTCTCTAAACTTCTTTTTTATAAGTCCTAAGCCAATTGTTTTTTTCAATGTAGGAGAAAATCCGCCAGAAGTAACAAAACCAATTTTATTTCCATCTTTGAAGATTTCGTAATTCTCCCTAATAATGCCTCTATCAATTAGATCAAGACCAACTAATACTCTTTCGGTTCCCTGTGATTTTTGTTTAATCAAAATCTCTTTTCCAATGTAATCTATCCCCTCTTTGGGTTTTACTAACCAACTGAGACCTGCTTCAACCGGACTTATTGAATCACTAATCTCATGACCATATAAAGAGTAGCATGCTTCTAACCTCAATGAATCTCTAGCCCCTAATCCGGCAGGACTCGCTCCCGTTTTTAGTAAATCATTCCAAATACTCTTTACATGACCATTATCAACTGATAATTCAAAACCTCTCTCTCCAGTGTATCCGGTTCTAGCTATAAAAACAGGAGTATCATTTATACTACCATTAGCAAAATAGAATCGATTTATCTTTGAAAGATCTACATCTATTATTTCTTGAAGAAACTCATCTGATTTTGGTCCTTGAAATGCTATACGAGATCTCTTAGTTGAAAGATTAGTTATTTCTATATCATACTCTTCTAAGTGATCATTTAGCCATAGTAAATCTTTTTCTATGTTACTAGCATTAACTATCATCCTAAATCTCTCAGGTATTTCTTCATAATAAACAAGATCATCTACTACAGTCCCATTTTCATAGCACATACAAGAATATTGCCCTTTATATGGTTCTAATAAATTTAAATCGTTTATCATAATAAATTGAAGGAATTTAATAACTTCATTACCTTCTAAAAGTAGTTCACCCATATGTGAGATATCAAACACACCAGCGTTTGAACGAACTGCTTCATGTTCTTTTATTATACTCTCATATTGGACGGGCATTTTCCATCCCGCAAAATTTACCATTCGAGCTCCAAGGTTTACATGTGCCTCGTAGAGAGGCGTTTTTTTGATGTCTAACTGATCAGCATTCAAGATTTCTACACGATTTTAACAGTATTTATGTAATTGATGTTTATAGTGGAATAAAGTAATATGCCGAATTTAAATTTTTAGGCTTAAAGATATGAGTGAATTTCTTTTACTTAAGATGATAATCATGATAATTTTTTTATTCCGTCCATTCTTATAAAAGAAATGAATGAAAAAAATAACCATTACTTGTCCTTTAAAGAAATAATTACTGAGAGTATAATTCGAGATTTGGTTTTATTCACACTTTTGTTTCTTTTTGTCGCAGCTCAAAACTGGGATAATATATTATTAGTATTATTTCCTCTTATCACTTTCACTTTTTCGTTGTTTTTTAGAATAATTAGTTCGAGTAAACATAGAACAGGGTTTCAAAATAGTTACATTCTCTATAATCCTCTCGGTTTAGAAAAAATAAATGCGAATCGGCTATTTTTTTCATCAATTTTACAGTTAACATTAATCTTCTGGTTCGGAGCAGAATCTTTGTACAATCCGCATTTGGTTGAGGGTTATTTAGCATATTTTATAGGGTTCTTTATTTTTTTCTACACTTTCGGTTTTTTCTTGATTTTTATTGATTTATGGAAGTATACTAAAATAAAGATTATCACAACTAAGTTAGATGATTCCTTAACAAAACAAAATGAAATTGAATTTGCAGCAGATTTGAACAATGTAGTAGCATTTTTAAACTTGAAATATTACAAACTAATTTCTTTCATCAATATAATTACTTTTATAATTCTTAATATCACAAACGTGATCTCGCTGGTTTTATTAGAAAATATCCCAGTATTGGGATTCCAATTGAGCTTGCCAGGCTCGGGGAGTGTCAACTTAGGCTCAATAAGTGTTTCATATATTTTTTATGGGATTTTAGTTATTCCACCTCTTTTATCTGTAGCAATATTTTTCTTGAATTATAAGAAAATTAACCTTTTTAATTTTGAAAAGTTGAATGAAATACTAGAACCTTTACCAAAAAACCTCCAAATAAAGATTGTTGAAAGCCTTAAATCATTAAATCGTAAAATGAAAGAAAAACTGAGTATGGAATAAAAGTTTTTTAAATTTTTCCTAATATATAAGAAATTTATTTTAACTATTATAATATTAAGTCTACTCTAATCAATTATTCCCTCTCTTCGTAATATCGTTCGGGTTAATATCTTAAAGATTTTTTTATTATTTTCACCACTTTTAGACGATGTTTCAAAGAAATAATCGAGATTATACTTATCTTTAAAAGCTTCAGCTTGAGCACGGTCAACACTGCGTCTTATATCAGCTAAATCAAGTTTTTCTCCGACAAGAAGATATACGGGGGAGTTAGCATTATTATTCACGATCCCGTACCATTCCTCTAAAGATTGGAAACTTGTGTGTCTTGTTATATCATAACAAAGCAAACATCCTGTTGCTCCTCTTGCATAATTA
>SDBT01003428.1_pt1 | contig 27454 bp, 17 predicted proteins | sample 2277101 | NCBI WGS metagenome assembly SDBT01 (sample SAMN10404973, study PRJNA504765) | marine sediment metagenome | isolation source: marine sediment core GS10_PC15, 103 cmbsf | place: Arctic Ocean: Southern Knipovich Ridge | collected 2010 | reverse complement strand
ATCCTTCGAACTGTGGCTAATAAAGAGTTTGATCATGTTTTGGGTCTCCGGAATATCAACAGATTCTAAATTCTTAGAATCCTTCGCTAATGAATCGACATGCCGAGTTATTCCTTTTGCTTCCGACAGCCCAATTTTCTTTACATCCATTTGGTAATGGGCTGCAATGCTTCCATGGCGATCATAAAAGCCGGGATCGATAACTTCGTATGTTTCCTCACCACCATTAGACATTTTCCTTTGGATTAGGTCACCAGTTTCAATCAAGACATCTGATCGGTTGATAAATATCTTTCGCTTTTGAACGCTCGCCTTTATACCATCAGTTTTCTCTCCATTCTTCTTTAATAACGAAACAGTATCTTTCATTAAGCTTGAAAATGACATTGGCTAACCCCTTTCAGTTCTGTGGCTAAACAAAGCTTTCTATCTTCTCCTTGCAAATTCTTTCTGTCACTTCGTATAGACCCGTTCGACTTCGCTCAGGGTAAACTGTTATGGATTCCTGCCTGCGCAGGAATGACAAACAGGCGATTCAAAGAAGTATTCCGCCCCTGGGTGCGTTCGTATTTGGTTAGATAAAATAGGGTAAAAGAAGGGAAAAGTCAAGATTTTTGTATGGTTGGGCAAAGATAAAGCAATCCTCACGTATGCAACCCCGCCCAGAGGACGGGGCTAAATACGCCGCCAGCGGGGCTGGCGGTATGGGGTAAGTAATCCTCGCGTGGGAAGAAAAGAGAACCCCCACTGAAAGTGGGGGCTAAACGAAATGGAAAGCTCTGGCAAGGCCAGAGCTTGTTTTTTTTAATAGATTCCTCGGCTGCGCTCAGAATGACGGCGGTCATTTTGCATCTTTTTGCAGTTTGTATTCGACGGAGTCGGAGAGAGCTTGCCAGGAGGCTTCGATGATGTTCTCTGAGACGCCGACCGTTCCCCAGATGGAATCTTTGTCGCGGGATTCGATTATTACACGTACACGCGCAGCAGTTCCTGCTCGAGCATTAACCACCCGTACCTTGTAATCAATCAGGTGCACGTCCTTGATGGAGGGGTAAAAGTTCTCCAGCGACTTTCGCAGAGCGCCATCGAGTGCGTTGACCGGCCCGTCACCTTCGCCGACAACATGCCTGACTTTCTCGCCGACCTTTAGCTTGATGGTGGCCTCGGTAACCAGCTCGCCTGTAGCTCGTTTTTCCGTGGTTACGTAATACTTTATAAGCTCAAAAGCCGGCTTGTATGTGCCCATAATCTTTTTGACCAGCAGGTCGAAGGAGGCATCAGCGGCCTCGAATTGATAGCCCTGGCTTTCAAGTTCCTGGACACGGTCAAGTATCTTTTGGGCCAATTTTTTATCCTGAGCAATCTTTGCCTTTTCCAGTTCAGCGAGGACGGTCGATTTTCCGCTGAGTTCAGATATCAGGAACCGCCTTGCATTGCCGATAAGCTCCGGGTCGATGTGCTCGTAGGTACGTTTGTTTTTGCGGAGGGCGTTGACGTGTAGGCCTGCCTTGTGCGCAAAAGCACTCTCGCCGACATAGGGCATATTCATAACCGGCGTTAGATTCCCAATCTCGAAAATAAAACGAGAGACCTCGGTGAGGGTCTGGATTTTTTCCGGGCTAAGGATGTCAAAACCCATCTTAAAAGCGAGGTTAGGTATGAGGGTGCACAAATTGGCGTTTCCGCATCGCTCACCGAGCTGGTTTATCGTGCCCTGAACGTGTCGGACACCGGCTCGAACGGCAGCTAAAGAATTGGCGGTGGCACAGTCGGTATCGTTATGCGTGTGAACGCCGATGACCATCGGGCTTAATTCGGCACAGACGGTCTTAGTGATTTCGTAGACTTCGTCTGGCAGAGAACCTCCGTTAGTATCGCAAAGGACCAGCACATCGGCTCCGGCCTCAGCGGCAGCGGCCAGGACCTTCATTGCATATTCGGGATTTTCCTTGTAGCCGTCGTAGAAATGTTCGGCATCGAAAATAGTTTCAATGCCATGCTTTTTTAGATACCCGACCGACTCGGCACAGAGCTTTAGGTTCTCATCCAGCGAGCAGTCCAGCACCTCGGTTACGTGCATATCCCAGGTTTTTCCGACCAGTGTAGCTGCCGGTGTTTTGCAGGCGAGCATTGCGTTGAGCGAGAGGTCATCCGAAACCTTCATATCGGCTCTGCGTGTGCTGCCGAATGCCACGATTCTGGAATTTTTCAAACCGAGTTTAGCCACTTCGGCAAAGAACTGCATCTCCTTGGGGTTTGAAGCGGCATATCCTCCTTCAATGTAATGCAGGCCAAGCTCGTCAAGGCACCTGGCGATTGAGAGCTTATCTTCCAGCGAAAAGCTAACTCCTTCAGCCTGCATGCCATCTCGAAGGGTCGTATCGTAAAGCTTTATCTTTTCCATAGCTAATCCCGCATTTCGTATCTCGAATGAGGTACGCTTTACACATTTAGGCTATTTTTCACTACTTCATTTTAGCCCGACACTATCGGGATGTAAAGGGAAATTGGTACCTCGTATGGGATGTTCCCTTTGTATCCTAAAACAGATACGGAAGACCCTTGACAGTAAGGGTGGGGATAGGTAAAAATGGTGAGCGTATAGCGGACAGAAGACAGAAGACAGAAAGCTGGGTTTGGGTACGCTGTTGCGCGCCCACGGGTGTTGGCTTCGCGGGGATGAGAATGAGTTTTAGGAGAGAAATGTTATGATTGAGATGGTGGGAGCTAAGGCTATAGAGGGTGTTGGTAACGCAGGGCAGTTTGCAAGGTTTGTCTGGCGGACGATGGTTACAACTGCGCGGAGCTGTGCCAAGAGCGATACCTATCCTCTGATATGGGCGCAGATGAATATCATCGGGGTCCGCAGCGTTCCGGTTATAATGATAACCGGAGCGTTTGTGGGAATGACACTGGCGATTCAGGCATACGACCAGTTAGCTGGAATGGGTCTGGAAGAGCACCTGGGCGTTTTGATTAATATTTCGGTAGTGAAGGAATTAGGGCCTGTGCTTGCGGCGGTGATGTTGGCAGGTCGGGTTGGAGGAGCTTTGACGGCTGAACTGGGTACAATGAATGTTACCGAACAGATTGACGCTATCAAGAGTATGGGTACGGACCCGATACGATATCTGGTTGCACCGCGTGTTCTGGCGTGTCTGCTGCTTACGCCGTTCCTGATTATCTACGCGGATTTGATGGGCATCGTCGGCGGGTATTTCGTCAGCGTTATTCAGCTTGGTATTAACAGTCGGGCATACTGGAGCTTTAGCGCCTCTGGGGTGGAACTTTGGGACGTGAGTATCGGGGTTATAAAGGGCTTTTTCTTTGGCGCAGCTATTGCAGGTATAAGCTGTTATAAGGGTTTTACCTGCAAGGAGGGGGCGCACGGAGTAGGGCAGGCGTGTACGGAGGCGTTTGTAGCGAGTTTCATTTCGATATTGGTGCTGGATTTTGCGCTGGCGGTGATTTTCAAGGCGATTTACAATACGTTCTGGTCACTGAAAAGTCTGGTTTGATGATTCGTATTTAGTATCGGGTTCCTTCGCTTCGCTCGAGTCTGTGGATGCGTATTGCGAGAAAAGAAATACGATGTACGATATGAGGCAAATTCAGGAATGAAAAATGGCAATAATAAAAACGGGACGCAGGTTGGTGACAGCGACGGTATAATTGTCCTTAAAAATCTTACGAAGAAGTTCGGGGACAATGTCGTTCTGGATAATGTTTCTCTGTCAATAGAGAAGGGCAAGACGACGGTGGTGATAGGGCCGAGCGGGTGCGGCAAGACTGTTCTGATAAAACATTTTATTGTTCTGCTAAGGCCGAGTTCGGGCGAGGTTTATTTTAGAAATAAGCGAATTGACAATCTGCCCGAAGATGAATTGAACAGGATACGTACTCATTACGGTTTTCTTTTCCAGGCAGGAGCGTTGTTCGATAGTCTGAGTGTTGCAGACAATATAATGTTTCCGATAGTTCAGCATTATAAGATAACCGACAGGAGTGAGGTTGAGGAGCTTGTCAAGACCAAACTGGCTATGGTAGGTCTCGACGGTTTTCAACGATATTATCCGGCGAATCTCTCCGGCGGACAGCGTAAAAGGGTGGCCCTGGCAAGGGCTATTGCGATGAATCCGGAGGTGATTTTATACGATGAGCCGACAACAGGTCTTGACCCTATTCGAGCGGATATAATCAACGAGCTTATTCTGAAGCTTCAAAGAGAACTCGGCGAGACGACGGTCGTTGTTACCCACGATATGACAAGCGTGTACAAGATAGCGGACCGTATCGTTATGCTGCATAACGGCAAGATTATTGCCGACGGCGATGCCGAGCATATACGCAATCATCCCCATCCCAGTGTTCAACAGTTTATCCACGGCCAGGTCAGCGAAGACGACCTTGCAGTTCTGCGGGCAAGCGGTACCATCAGCCAGGCGCAGTTCCTGCCGCGCGATTTTGAGTAATAATAAATAGCGAATTGCGTTTAGCGTATAGTGGACAGGAACAGGCACAGGGACTTATTTTATGAATGTGAAATTGCCATACGGTAAGGAGTTTATGAGCGTAGATGTTGCGGATGAGAATCTGCTGGGTGTTTATTGGCCCAATGAGATTGAAAAGGCGGATTATAAAAACATATTAAAAACAGTCCTGGAAGAGAAGGGGTTTGAGGATTTTATAAGCGCAAAAGAAAGGTTAGTTTTCGTAGTGAATGACGGGACTCGGCCTACACCTACGGCGAAGATATTGCAAGGGATATATCCTTCGGTCAGGGAAAAAGATATTCAGTTTTTAGTAGCTACTGGTGCGCATAGAACTCCAACGGAACAAGAGTATCATTATATTTTCGGAAAGGATGTTTACGATGAGCTGGTGAAAAAAGATGCGGTGCTGGCGCACGATGCAAGACGTGACGAGATGGTGTATTTTGGTAAATCCAAAAACGGTACGGAGCTATTTATAAATAAAATAGTGGCGGAGGCGAAAAAAGTTGTGGTGATAGGTTCTGTGGAGCCGCATTACTTTGCGGGATATACCGGTGGAAGAAAGGCATTTGTGCCGGGGGTGGCTTCTTTTGAGACGATAGAACAAAATCATAAGCTTGCCCTGAGCCCCAATGCAAAAGCACTTTCACTGGAAGGAAACCCCGTTAATGAAGATATGATGGAAGCAGCGGGGATGTTAAACAATATGGATGTGTTCGCGATAATGACGGTGCTGGACAGAGATGGTGATATTTATGCGATAACGGGGGGTGATTTGGAAGAGTCGTTTTATGAGGCGGTGGGAAAGGCGAATGAGGTTTTCTGTGTTGATGTTCCGGAGAAGGCAGATATTGTAATCTCAGCGGCTTTTTATCCGATGGATGTGAACTTGTATCAATCTCATAAGGCAATAGAGGCAGGGAAGCTGGCGTTAAAAGAAGGTGGGATACTTATTATGTTGTCCAAATGCAGAGACGGTATTGGAGAGGGGGCATTTTATGAATTGCTGGCAGGTGAGAAGAGTCCGTGTGCGGTTCTGGAAAAGATAGAATGGGCGTATAAGCTCGGGTATCATAAGGCGGGCAAGATTTTGGAGACGAGCCGGTGGGCACAAATATGGGCGGTAACGGAACTGCCGGATGAGATAATTGAGGCCGTGCGTATGAAGCCGTATCATAATTTAGAGACGGCTTTAAGAGAGGCATTGAAAGAAAAAGGCGAAGACGCTAAGGTTATAGTTCTGCCTTGTGGGTCGGTGACTGTTCCGAGGATCAAGAGATAAGAAAAAAATTAGCCACGAAGAGGCACAAAAAGAGATAAAAATTAAGCAGCAGGTCTTTTTTGATATTGTTTTGTGTTTATTGAGAAGTTTTGTGTTGGTGCTTTGTAGTTTTTGGTCAGTTTAAGTTTATCGTCAAGATATTGGTTTCTTGCCCAGGTTGGTTGGTGATTATTTGGTGTTTGGAGTTTTCGTTCTATGTTTTGTTCTTTGGAGGCTAGTTGGGGGATTATTCCGCCATAATTGTTTCTTTGCTTTTTAGGCAGCATTACTAGATAAGCTACTCTTGTTGGCTTTACTTTATCTTCTCCATAGAAATGCTTTGCCATAGCCTCTTGGAATGTTTTTAGGTATTTTCCTTGAAGGGCTGGGGTTGTTAGTTTGGAGATTAAGTTTCCATCTTCAGTTTTCCACCAATACCCAGCTGGAATTGCAAAATCTTTAAAGTTAACTATTCTATCAAAATTTAAATCTCCCTCTAAATAATTTTCACCTTCTTCAGTTGTTTGTAACCATTGAGATGATATAGTCTTAATATCAAAATAATCATTCTGTCCATCTAGTTTTCCAATTTCAAATTTTCCGGTTTCATTTGGGCCTGCAGAATCACCAGGAACAATTGGAGGAGTTGCGACAAACCAATTTGCATATTCTCCAGCAGGTTGGCTTGTAATTGGAGGTAAAGACTTCCAAAACAAAGTTCCATCTTTAGGTATTTCATTAAAATCACTAGGATTATTTACATCATAAGCAATAACCTTCCTATGTTCTAAACCATTAGCATCAACAACAATAATTTCTATGTCGTTGCTCATAGGTCCGGTTATAAAAATATCTGCCTCAAAATAAACATTCCATCCGGGAGTGTTTTGTTTTTTAGAATTTACCCCAATTAAATTAGGATCATTTTGTTCTTTTGTATATGCATCCAAAATATAAGTTGGATCATCAGCATGGGAGTTATCTTCAGAAGTTAAAAACTTTTCATTATAAAAATCACCAGTTTTTGAAATAGTCTGACTAAATTCATCATACTTTCGTTGGGGTTCATTCCAACTCACATTTCTAACCTTAATTTGAGCAGCGTTAGCTCTAGGAGTTAATTTATCAAGAAGGTATCCTCCAGCACCTAGGCCAACTACCATAATAATTTCTTTAGGGTGCTCCTTAATAAAGTCCCATGTACTTTTAGTATAATCAACAATTCTATCTCTGGTTTGTTTGATTTTTCCTTTCATATTGTACCTAAGTAGTAGTTAATTATTTATAAAGTTTACGGTTCCAAGAAATATAAGGTATCCAAAGTATAAAAATTTATCCTTTTATTTCTATCAGTTGCAGAATCAGCATTATTTCGCTTAAAAAGCCGCAAAACAACCTCCCTGATTAACCGTTGAATACGATTAGAATTGTAACAATTGTAGGTGGTGTAATCAAGGTTTTTTTTGAGATTGCCGTGTCGGCCCCGCCGCTTTGCTTCGCAAAGCGAAGCAGCGGGGCAGGCAGGACAGGAATGCAAAATTACAGTGAAGTTCTGAACGCAGGGAAACCGTTCACTAAAATCACGGGCGATTGGTATATGTCAAGGCACCTTATGTTAACAGGCCCCAGAACCGATATACCAACTTCTATCCCTAAGTCATTGATTGACCATTCTTTGTGGACGAAAGGACTTAATCTCGACGGTGGGACAGATAGGTGAGGGGATTCCCGCTTTCGCGGGAATGACAGGGGAGAATATCGAATATCGAACAAGGAATAATGAATGTCGAAGGGAGATTCTTCGCTTTGCTCAGAATGACCGTGGAGTGGATTTCTGCCCCTGTTTTCACAGGGGTGATAACCTTTCGCGGGAATGACCCCGCACCAAATTACGGCTTGTGCATATTTCGTGTGGGGCAGGCCCCATTAGAGTAAACGGCACTCTAAGCAATGGGGCAAGCGGTGGAGGATGGGGGGAATATCGAATAATGAACAAGGAATTACGAATTATGAAGTGCAGAAGAAGATTATGGAGGGCATTTAGCGCAAATTGAGCGGAATAGGGTGGTGGAGAGGTATCGGTCGCCACGGTCGGGAAGCATTACGACAATAGTGCCGGATTTCATTTGCTCTGCGATGTGTAAGGCACCTGCCACCGCTGCACCACTTGACATTCCGACGAAAACACCTTCTTTGGCGGCAAGGGCCCTTGTTGTTTCAAAGGCCTCGTCGTCTTCGACGGTGACCTTTTCATCCAGCATCTGTGGATTGTAAATCTTAGGCGTGATGGATTCTTTCATATTTTTGAGCCCCTGTATCGTGTGTCCCTCTGTAGGCTCGACTCCTACGATTCGGACCTGCGGTTTTTTTTCTTTGAGGAATCTGTTTACCCCCATCAATGTTCCTGTTGTGCCCATACCGGCGACAAATACATCAATTTCTCCCTCGGTTTGTGAAAAGATTTCAGGCCCGGTTGTCTGGTAATGAGCGAGAACATTGTTCTCATTCTCGAATTGATTAGGCATATAATACTTATCAGGTTCGGCGTCGAGAAGCTGATGCGCTTTTCTGATAGCACCATCTGTGCCTTCTTTTGCGGGGGTAAGCACAATCTCAGCACCTAAGGCTTCAAGGATATGCCGCCTCTCCGTACTGACGCATTCCGGCATAGAAAGTTTGACCCGGTATCCTTTTGCAGCTCCAATCATCGCCAGGGCAATGCCTGTATTTCCTGAGGTCGGTTCGAGTATAATTTTGCCCCTGGTGAGCTGGCCGGCTTCCTCGGCTTTTTTAATCATCCAGTGAGCGGGGCGGTCTTTGACGGAACCGCCGGGGTTGACTCCTTCAAGTTTTCCGAAAATTCTCACTTTTGGTCCTTTTCTGTTGAGGTTCTTCAGTTCCACAAGCGGTGTATTTCCGATGGCAGATAATATGCTCATAACGTTTAACCTCCAGAGATTGTGCTTAACCTGTTTATGTCAGAACCAAACTGGTTCGGATATACCTATAAAATTGATTTTACTTGGATTATTCTATATATTAAACTGAAAAAAGTAAAGCAAGAGCTAAGAGCGTAAGAGCGTAAGAGCGTAAGAGCATAAGAGCGTAAGAGCGTAAGAGCTTAAGAAAAACTAAAAGTTTAAGAGCGAAAAAGTGTAAGGAAAGGGAATTAAATGGGAGAGGTTGGATATAGGAAGCTGATTGTTTGGCAAAAAGCAGATGAATTTGCTTTTCAGGTTTATACAGCGACGGGGAATTTCCCCCAAGATGAAATTTACGGAATTATATCTCAGTTGCGAAGAGCGGCATTGTCTGTTCCAACTAATATTGTTGAGGGATATGGCAGGGGAGGCAGAAGAGAATTAAGGCAATTTTTGAATATAGCTTTAGGTTCTTTGGCGGAGACGAGATATCTATTAGATTTTTCACTAAGGTTAAAGTATTTGAATTCCACAACACACACGCAATTACAGGATTTGGCTGAAGAGGTTGGTAAGTTGTTGTGGAAGTTTTATAAGGCACAAGAATAGCTAAGAACGTGGGAGCTTAAGAGCGTAAAGAAGAATGCAAAAAACAAGGATAGAATCGAATTAGTGAGAAAAAACTTATGATCCTTTTTCGTGCTAAAGAGGCAATGCTATGAGAGCTGAAAACTACACGAAAAATGGTAAGCTGAGACAACACGTATTGTTGTTTATATTCGATTTCATTTATTTTATTATTATTTTAATTTTTTATCTCGTATCTCATGCAGTAACCAGAAAGTAGAAAAGGATAAAAGGCAAAAAACTTAGATTATGGCAATTGAAGAAACAAATCTTAAAAAAGCGGTGTTGTGGGAAGCAGGTGAGGATAAGAAGGTTCGGTGTAAGCTGTGTGCGCATCGGTGTGCGATAGGTGAGGGCAAATTAGGTCGGTGCTGCGTGCGCAAGAATATAGCCGGCGCATTATATTCGCTGAATTACGATAAGGTTTGCTCAGCTAATCCTGACCCGATTGAGAAAAAGCCATTGTTCCATTTTCAGCCTGGGACGAGCAGTTTTTCTATTGCCACGATGGGCTGTAATTTTCGGTGCGAGTTTTGTCAGAACTGGCAGATAAGTCAGGCGGCTATTGGGGACGGGCGAATTGACGGACAGGCAATAAGTCCGGAGAAGATAGTCGAATCGGCTGTTCGCAGCGACTGTGCCAGCATTGCCTATACTTATACCGAGCCGACGATTTTTATGGAGCTTTGCGCCGATTGCGGGCTATTGGCGAAGGAAAAAGGTCTGGCGAATGTTTTTGTCAGTAACGGCTATATGACACGTGAGGCGATTGATTTTGCCAGCGAATGGCTCGATGGTATAAATGTGGACTTAAAATCGTTCAGTGAAGATTATTACAGGCGGCTGTGCAAGGGGCGGCTTGTGCCGGTGCTCGATACGATTAGCTACATTGCAAAGGAAACTAACATCTGGCTCGAGATTACGACTTTACTTGTTCCGGGTGAAAACGACTCCGAGGATGAACTGAAAAAGCTTGCCGATTTTATCGTTTCAAGTGCCGGTGCTGATGTTCCGTGGCATATCAGCCGATTTCATCCGCAGTATAAATATCTCGATTCGGTTCCCACGCCAGTCGATAGCCTGGAGCGTGCTGAGCGGATAGGCAAGGCGGCGGGACTGCATTACGTTTACTTAGGCAATGTGCCGGGTGCAAGATGGGAGAGCACTTTCTGCTACAATTGCGGCATGGTGTTGATTGAACGAGTGGGATACAGGATAGCCGCCAACCGTATAAAGAATTCCTGCTGTCCTGATTGCGGGGTTAAGATAGCCGGTTTCGAAATCTGATATGAAAATCGTCGCAGACAGGAATATACCGTTTGTGGAGGAGTGTTTTTCTTCGTTCGGTGAAGTTGAAGTGGTGCCCGGTCGAGAGATAAGGCCGGGTGTTGTTGCAGATGCAGATATTCTGCTGGTTCGCAGTATAACTCGGGTAGATTCGGATTTGTTAGCCGAAAGTAAGGTTCGCTTCGTAGGTACTGCTACAATCGGCGTTGAGCATATAGATGTTGAATATCTTTCGAGAAGGAACATTGGTTTTGCGTCGGCACCGGGCTCGAATGCCAATTCCGTAGCCGAGTATGTTATTGCCGGATTGCTCAATGTCGGTCAAAAGTACAATCTTGATTTGCAGGGCAAATCGATAGGTGTTATAGGCGTTGGTAACATCGGCAGCAGGGTGGCTAAAAAGTGCGCGGCGGTTGGTATGAAGGTTTATCTTAACGACCCTCCCCTGCAGCGGCAGAGCGGTGATGTGAAATATCTGCCGATAGAGGAGCTTTTTGATTGCGATTTTATAACGCTTCATACGCCGTTGACATTTGAAGGGATTGATAAGACATTTCATTTAGCTGGAGAGAGATTTTTCAAGTCGGTAAAGAATGGTTGTATTTTTTTGAATACCGCGCGTGGCGGTGTGGTTGATACAGGGGCTTTGAAGTCGGCGATTAAATCCGGGAAATTGAAAGCTGTTGTGCTGGATGTGTGGGAGGGTGAGCCTGAGATTGATACGGAGCTTCTGGGGATGGTAGATATTGGCACGCCGCATATTGCGGGCTATTCGCTTGACGGCAAGGTTGTGGGTATGATTATGGTTTACAGAAAAGCGTGTGAATATTTCAGGCTTGAGGCCGAAATTGATGCGAAATCATTTTTACCTGAGCCTGCTGTTGGTGAGTTGAAGATAGATGCGAACCGGGGCAGTGAGCAAGAGCTGCTGCGCGAAGCGTTGGAGAAGGTTTACAGCATTAGCGAAGATGATTTGCGGCTGCGGCAGATTTTAGATATGTCGGCAGAGAAAAAGGGTGAGTTTTTTGATGGTCTGCGCAAGAATTATCCTGTACGCAGGGAATTTGGCAATACGCGGATAATAATAGCGGATAGCGGACAGCGGACAGTAGATAGTAAAAGAATTTCTGAGAAGCTGGCGGGTATTGGATTTAAAATATCAAAAATTAAAAATCAAAGAGCAAAATGACAAATCAAAATTCAAAATGAGATTCTTCGCTTCGCTCAGAATAACGAAGAAAGGGCAAATGGAAAAAGTGAAAAGTCGTGGTGGAAATATAGTTGAATGGCCGAGGGGGCAGTTGGATTTTTCTGGCGGGACTTTGGTGATGGGGGTATTGAATGTCACGCCGGATTCATTCAGCGACGGAGGGGAGTTTTTCGGTACCGATAAAGCTATCGAGCACGGCTTGCAAATGGCTGCTGATGGTGCTTCGATAATAGATGTAGGTGCGGAATCTACGCGTCCCGGCTCGAAACCTGTTTCGGTCGATGAACAGATAGGAAGGGCGGTTCCGGTAATAGAGGCGATTTGTGCAAGGGTGGATGTGCCGATTAGTATTGATACTTTCAGAAGCGAAGTTGCGCTGGCTGCTCTGGACGCAGGGGCGGCAATGATAAACGATATCACCGCCCTGGGCGATAAGCGGATGGGAGAATTGGCAGCTGAGAAAGAGGTGCCTGTTGTTCTGATGCATATGCAGGGCAGCCCAGCGACGATGCAGATTGAGCCAAAGTATGATGACGTGGTTGGCGAGGTTCTTGGCTTTTTGTTGGATAGGGCAAAAGGGGCGGAAGAGTTTGGTATCGATAAGAGTAAGATTTTTATTGACCCCGGAATCGGTTTCGGCAAGAGGTTAGAGCATAATCTTTTAATTTTGCGAAATATCCGCAAATTTGTTCAAACCGGCTACCGGGTAGTTGTGGGCACAAGTCGCAAAAGTTTTTTAGGCAAAATAACCGGTAAAGAAAACCCTCAGGAGCGGATATTCGGCACTGCTGCATCGGTTGCTTTGTGTGCTGCAGCAGGTGTGTCAATTGTCCGCGTCCACGATGTGGCTGAAATAGTGGACGTAGTAAAAGTTGTAAATGCGATGAGTAGAAACTCTGCATAAAATGCGGGGCTAAATAGACTTCTGCCTTCCGTTCGGTGCTCTCCAGTTTGCGGCGTGTTGCAGGAATGACAGCAAAGATTTAATTGGTATTGGGGGTGATTTTTAGGGCTTCGCTGCACAGTTCATAGTTCGTGGTTCATAGTTCATTGCTATTTAAGTTCCAAGGCCAGTTTGAGAACTTCGTCAGTATTTTTTACAAACTGAAACCTCAAGTTCTTTTTTGCTTCTTTTGGTACTTCGGGGAGGTCTTTTTTGTTTCTGGCGGGTAGGATAACGGTTTTAATTCCGGCCTGCTTTGCGGCGAGGATTTTTTCTTTCAGTCCGCCGACGGGTAAGACCAGGCCTCTTAGAGTTATTTCTCCGGTCATTGCCACGTCCGGACGGGTCGGTTTGGCAAGGAGCAGACTAACCAGCGATGTGAATATTGCAATACCAGCGCTTGGGCCATCCTTGGGAATTGCTCCAGCGGGTACGTGGATGTGGTAATCAAATTTTCTGAATCTGCTGGGTTCGATTTTCAGTTTTTTGGCATTTGCCTTTACAATGGAAAAGGCGGCCTGTGCGCTTTCTTTCATAACATCGCCGATTTGGCCTGTCAGCTGCAACTGTCCTTTGCCGGGCATAGATGCGGATTCAATAAAGAGCAGCTCACCACCGACAGGCGTAAAGGCAAGAGCAGTTGCAACACCTGGTATTCCGGTTCTCAGGGCCAGCTCCGATTCGAATTGGGTGGGGCCTAAAATTTTGGCGAGTCCTTTTTTATCTATGGTTGCCCGCCTTTTTTTGTTTTTTGCGATTTCAGTTGCGATGCTGCGGCAGATGGCAGCTATATTTCTTTCGAGGTTTCGGACACCCGCCTCACGTGTGTAGCCCTGTATTATTGTAAGTATTGCGTCATCTTTTATTGTCAGGCGGTTTTTATTCAGGCCGTGCTCGGTGAGCTGGCGGGGGATGAGATATTTTTTTGCGATGTTGAGTTTTTCGGTCTCGGTGTAGCCGGGCAGCTCTATAACTTCCATTCTGTCGCGTAGCGCCGGTGGTACCGGCTCGGTGTAATTTGCAGTGGCGATGAACATAACGGTGGACAAATCAAAGGGTTCGTCAAGGTAATGGTCGGTAAAGCTGAAGTTCTGTTCCGGGTCGAGCACTTCGAGTAGTGCGCTTGAGGGGTCGCCTCTGAAGTCGGCCCCGATTTTATCCAGCTCATCGAGCATAAATACGGGGTTTTTGCTTGCGGCCTTTCTCAACTCCTGGAGTATTCTCCCGGGCAGCGCTCCGATGTAAGTTCTTCGATGCCCTCGGATATCGGCTTCGTCTCTTATTCCGCCAAGCGATATTCGGATGAATTTTCTTCCCATAGCTCGTGCGATGGATTTGCCGAGTGATGTTTTGCCCACGCCTGGCGGGCCGACAAAACAGAGTATGGGGCTTTTGCCGGCAGGGTTTAGCTTGCGGACGGCGAGAAATTCGAGGATTCGTTTTTTTACCTTGCGCAGGTCGTAGTGGTCGGCGTTAAGTATTCGCTCAGCCTTGTTGATATCGAGCTGGTCTCTGGTTTGAACGGACCAGGGCAGTTCGCAGACCCAGTCCAGATATGTCCGTATAACGCTGTATTCGGGCGAGGCAGGGGGGATTTTGCTGAGCCTGTCCAATTCGCGAAGAGCCTCGGCCTCTACTTTCCGTGGCATTCTGGCTTTTTTGATATTTTTGCCGATTTGTTTTAGCTCTTCGGTTCTGTAGTCTTGCTGGCCGAGCTCTGACTGAATAACTTTTAGCTGTTCCTGCAGGAAATATTCCCGCTGATTTTTGTCTACGGATTCTCTAACTCGGCCCTGAATTTTGTGACTTAGCTCGAGGACTTCCAGTTGATTTGCCAGTGCGACGGATATTTTTTCAAGGCGTTTTGCGGCGTCGAGCTGCTCGAGCAACTGCTGTTTATCAGCGATGGGCAGGCTAAGATTAGCGGCTAAGAAATCAGCCAAGGCGGAAGGGTTTTCGATATTTTCCAGCAGTACAGATGCTTCTTCAGGCACATTCGGACTCAATTCGATAACGCGGTTTGCCGCCTGTCGGACATTGACGATAAGTGCCTTCAGCTTTTTTGTCATCCGCGTTTTGACGTTTAGCGGCTGGACTTTGGCCTTGAGGTATGGCTCCGTAGCTACCGGTTTTACTATTTTGAATCGAGCTATACTGTGGACTATAATGTGAATTGAGCCCTGCGGCATTTTTATAATTTTCAGGACTGAGGCCGTAGTTCCGACGGAGTATATGTCGTCGAAACGCGGTTTCTCAGTTTGTGGGTTGCGCTGCGTGACAAGTCCTATGATAGTTTCATTGGGCCTGGTGTCGTCAAGGAGACGTTTGGTTCTCTCTCGTCCTATTGCCAACGGCGTTACTGTACCGGGATAGGCAACGGCATTTCGAATAGGCAGGATTCCGATTGCATCCGGCAGTTTGAATTCGTGGTTGTTCTCATATAATTCTGTATTTTCGTTGTGCAGATAGTGCTTGAGGTCCGGCGGGTCTTCTGCAATTACTTCAATCAACCAACTGCTGTTGGAAGAGAACAAATTTTTGAGGTTATTCGCCATTTTTCTTACACAAGTGTTTGTTATTCAAACCTGGATAATACATGATAAAAAGCGTAACTGCAAACAAGAAAAGCGTAAAGCAAAAGAGTAAAACAAAGAGCACAGGCAAACTGAGCTGTTTTAGCTGCCAGTTGTGCACCCTATTTTATTTACTATTTCAGTTTTTTCGCCTATTTGATGGTAGCGTGGTAGCTCTGAAGGGATTTTACGCCGGTGTCTCCGGTTCGGCGAGCAGCGATGCTCTTAACGGCGGCGGCGGCTGCTGCTGTTGTGGTAATGTAAGGCACTTTGTACTCGATAGCCGCCTTGCGGATATAGGAATCGTCGTATTTGCTTAGCTTGCCGCTGGGGGTGTTTATAATCAGCTGAATCTCGGCGTTTTTAATGGCATCTACGATGTTGGGTCTTCCCTCGTGCATTTTGAGGATGGCTTCGGTTTTGATGCCATTTTTTGCGAGGAATCGCCTGGTACCTCTGGTTGCCTTAATCTTTAAGTCAAGGTTCTGGAATTCTTTTGCAATTTTAAGAGCGGCCTGTTTGTCCCTGTCGGTAACAGTTATCAGGACAGTTCCCTCGGAGGGCAGTGGCTGCTGTGTGGCCTGCTGTGCCTTGAAATAGGCCAGGGCGAAAGAATCAGCGAGACCCAATACTTCACCGGTGGAGCGCATCTCCGGTCCGAGCAGAGGGTCAACGGTGTGGAACATATTAAAAGGAAAGACGGCTTCTTTTACGCCGAAGTAGGGAATTTCGCGATGTTTCAGGTTCAGGTCCTTAATCTTTTTACCAATCATAAGCAGAGTGGCCAGTCGTGCCATTGAGATTCCGCAGACCTTGGAGACCAGCGGAACGGTTCGCGAGGCACGCGGGTTGGCTTCAAGGACATATACGGTGTCATTAGCAATGGCGTACTGCATATTCATCAGGCCGACAACGTTTAATTCGGTAGCTATTGTGGTGGTGTATTGGCGGATGGTATCAAGGTGTTTTTGTGGTATTGTTACCGGCGGGATGACACAGGCCGAGTCGCCGGAATGTACTCCGGCCAATTCGATGTGTTCCATAACGGCCGGGACGAAGGCATCGGTTCCGTCAGAGATGGCATCGGCCTCCGCTTCGGTGGCGTCTTCGAGGAACTTGTCAATCAGTATCGGCCTTTCGGGTGTTACCTCCACCGCCGCGGCAACATAGTGTCGGAGCATCTCTTCATCGTGGACAACTTCCATCCCCCGTCCACCGAGCACATACGAGGGGCGAACTATCAGCGGATAGCCGATTTTTTCGGCAATGGCAAGGGCCTGGTCAAGGTTGCTGGCCATACCGGATTCTGGCATAGGAATGCCAAGTTTTTTCATCATTGCACGGAATCGGTCGCGGTCCTCAGCCAAATCGATGGTCTCCGGCGAGGTTCCGACTATTTTAACACCGGCCTTTTCGAGCTGGCCTGCGATATTAAGCGGGGTCTGGCCACCGAATTGAACGATGACACCCTCGGGTTTTTCCTTCTCATAAATGCTTAATACATCCTCAACAGTGAGCGGCTCGAAGTAAAGCTTGTCAGAGGTGTCGTAATCGGTCGAGACGGTTTCAGGATTGCAGTTGACCATAATAGTTTCAATGCCCTGGTCTCTGAGTGCAAATGCGGCGTGTACACAACAGTAGTCGAATTCGATTCCCTGTCCGATGCGGTTTGGCCCACCACCGAGGACCATTATCTTGCGATTTTTGCTTACGGTGACCTTGTCGGGTGCGTTGTAGGTGGAGAAATAGTAAGCGGTGTCGTGGACACCGCTGACCGGTACCGGTTCCCAGGCCTCGACAACACCAAGGTTGGTGCGCTGCTTGCGAATTTTTTCTTCCGGGATATTGAGCAGTTGGGAAAGATAAAGGTCAGCGAAACCATCTTTTTTGGCCTGTATTAAGAGTTTGTCTGGGAGCTGCTTGCCTTTGTGCTTTAGAATTTGTTCTTCGAGTTGAACGAGCTCCTGCATTTGTTTGATGAACCAGCGTTTTATATATGTTCTCTCATAAAGGGCATCGATGTCGGCACCTTTTCGCAGTGCCTCATACATAATAAACTGCCGTTCACTGGTTGCGGTGCTCACGAGATTCATCAGCTCATCGAGGGAGAGCCTGTTGAAGTTCTTTGCGAATCCGAGTCCATATCGGCCGATCTCAAGAGAGCGTATAGCCTTTTGGAAGGCCTCCTTGTAATTTTTTCCGATGCTCATAGCCTCACCGACTGCACACATCTGTGTTCCGAGCTTATCCTCAACACCTTTGAATTTCTCAAATGCCCAGCGTGCAAATTTGACGACGACATAATCACCGGCGGGAGTGTACTTCTCAAGCGTTCCGCTTCTCCAATAAGGTATCTCGTCCAGAGTTATTCCTGCAGCCAGCATTGAGGAAACGAGCGCTATGGGGAAGCCGGTGGCTTTTGAGGCAAGCGCCGACGAGCGTGAGGTTCTCGGGTTGATTTCGATTACGACGACGCGGTCGGTTTTGGGGTCGTGAGCAAACTGTACATTTGTGCCTCCTATGACCTCGATGGCGTCAACGATGTCATAGGAGTATTTTTGCAGCTTTTGCTGCAGTTCCGGGGCGATAGTCAACATAGGGGCGGTGCAGTAAGAGTCTCCCGTGTGTACGCCCATTGCGTCGACGTTTTCGATAAAGCAAACGGTTATCTTCTGGCCTTTTGAATCGCGGACGACTTCCAGCTCCAGTTCCTCCCAACCCAGGACCGACTCTTCGACCAGGATTTGGCTGACAAGACTTACCGACAGGCCCCGGGCGGCCACAGTGCGTAACTCCTCGACGTTAAAGACGGCGCCCCCGCCGGTTCCGCCCATGGTGTACGCTGGGCGGATTATCACGGGGTAGCCGAGTTCATCGGCAATTTTCTCGGCTTCATCTACGCTAAAGGCCAGCTCGCTCTTGGGCATCTCAATTCCGAGTCGATTCATCGTTTCTTTGAAGGCACCGCGGTCCTCGCCCCGCTTGATAGCATCGATTTGTACCCCGATTACTTTGACGCCGTATTTTTCGAGCACGCCTGCTTCGGCCAGTTCAGATGAGAGATTCAATGCGCTTTGACCGCCGAGATTCGGCAGCAGTGCATCGGGCCGTTCAGCCTGGATGATTTTTGTCATAGTCTGCAAATTAAGCGGCTCGATGTAAGTTGCGTCAGCCATTCCGGGGTCGGTCATAATAGTTGCCGGGTTTGAATTGACCAGCACTATCTTGTAGCCTAACTTGCGAAGAGCCTTGCAGGCCTGCGTTCCGGAGTAGTCAAACTCACAGGCCTGGCCAATGACAATAGGGCCGGAGCCGATAATCATAACTTTCTTTATGTCATCTCGTTTCGGCATACTAAATTCTCCTGTTCTTCCCTGCGATTTCTATGAACATCCTTGCCCAAGGCGCGGATTTATTGCGGCGAATTAGACCAGATTGAAGCTGAGCTGTCAAATAAGAAAACTTTATAAGCCAGGTAAGCAGAATTGATTTTTTAGGTAATCGCTTGTTTGTCCGGCGATTGGTACGTGCACAGTAATAGCCTGTGCGAGTCTGTAATTTTGCCGGCCGAATCCGGTTATCATCTAACGTGGAGTTGTTACAGGAGAGGAGAGCCGGTTTGACGGTTGTAATTGCTCTTAGGCAGTTCTGGGGCGTCTTAATGGCGTAGGCAATCTATGTGTAGTGAGCAAAGATTAAAGGACAATTTCTGAATAGGATAAGGGGTCATAGTGCAATACTATCTCCGGCACAAACCCGGCAGGCACCTTTACTGTGCCGGAACGATTGAAACTAAGGTCACTGTTGCCGCTTAATTCCATCTTGGTATCGGAGTAATTTATTACGGAACCCTCAATTATTCCGCCTGCGTTGCCGTAGAATTTGATACCGTTTGCCGCTATAGCGCCGCTTATGGTCTCGAAGTTTCCGCCAAAAGAAGCGTTAAATCCTGGCGCTATAAGGAATGTGCCAATTTCGTCTCTCAAGTCGCCGAATTCTTCCGGCAGGTCTGTGACCGGATTACTGTTCACGGTGCCCTGGAAATCTATATGATTTGTTCCGGAATCGTCAGTTACGTCACCGTTGCCTACGATGATGCCGGTTATATTGACATGTCCGTTAAAAGTAACCACGTTTGGTGTCTCGATGAAAACGATGCCTTTCAGTGTTACATCGCTGGGGAAAATCGGGTTGGTATTGGGAGGTATCCTTATGTTTTCAAATGTCGTTTCTGTTAAGTTTATATCCTCAACGACATAATGCTCGAAATATTCTGGATTCGGAACAGGAAATTCGACAGGGTCTCTACCGTTTATAATATGGTCGTAGGCCTCCGGAACAGTTTCTCCCCCTATTGAGGCCTGGCCTCCCTGCAAATCAACGGTGGCGAGGGGGTTGGAAATATGCACGTCGCCGGCTATTTGCGAATTGCCTGTTATCTCCAGGGCCAAGTTTGAGTTTTCACTTACGACATAGACGTCTGATTCAACGGAGACATTTACGCCTTCAAGCAGTATATTGCCGGCTAATGATAAAGGCCCTTTGGTCGCCACGCCGTAGTCAAAAACCGTATGTTCTCTTGTCCCGAATTTATAATTAACGCTTATTGTCTTGGCCACTGGGCCGTGCACTCCGGTTACATCCACCTGCAGTGTTTCAGGGTCGAGCGGGTGTGGTATTATCGCCGCGGAGAAACTCTGCCCCTCTGCCGAATTTAGCATAACAGCTGGAAGGGTTATACTTGAGCTATCATAACTCGGCGTGATATTCGAAACTCCGTAGGCCGCCGATTGAAAGGAATCTGCAATCTGGTCAAACTGCAGCTCTTCGGCAGTAATGCCCGGTATTGAAACTTGATTTAACCAGAGTCGAATAATATCGAGGCCCGATTCAGCGCAGGCCCTTGCGCGATTGGCTTTTCGCTGATTTTCGGCAATCTGAAGATTCGTACCGGAGATTGTAGCCATGCTAACGGCCAGGGCGGAAAATATAAGTACAAATATCATAGATATGATAAGGGCAGAGCCCCAACGCTTTCGGTAAAGTAATTTGTTTATGGTTTTCATTTTCCCCCCCACCGGAAGGGCCCCCAAATTTAGATGCAGCTTACAAAACTTCTATATGCCAACTAAAACATAAGAAATATTCAGCGTCAAGGCAAAAAAAGCGTATCTCATATTCCATTCAAGATACGAAAATGTCCGATAAAAATGATTTTTAGAAACGTTAGGGCTAAATATGAATTCAACAGCCCTGTTGTAAGGAGTTTTGCTGTTCTGCAAAATATGAGCTGCGAGCGAATGGGTAGGAGCGAACCGAGGTAAATCCCAATCGAGTCGCTTTTTGTTTCCACCAGTTGAATTTCGCAGGGGTGATATATTCAACAACTTCGAGTGAATCTTTTGAAGGTTTCAGATACTGGCCGATTGTAATTCTATCACAGCCTACGTTTCGCAAGTCTTTTAAGAGTTGTTCGACTTCGGCGTCTGTCTCTCCCAATCCGAGCATAATTGAGGATTTGGTCCGGATGTCATCGTAGCTTTCTTTGACCATTTTGAGCAGGTTTAAGGAGCTTTGATAGTTTCCGCCACTTCTGGCAATCGGGTACAGGGAGGGGACAGTTTCGAGGTTGTGAGCGAATACGAAAGGTAGAGCGTTGTGCAGAATTTTCAGGGCCTGAGCCTGGCAGTGGCGGAAGTCAGGCGTTAGTATTTCAAATTTCATATCCGGGCATTTGTCTCTTACTTTGTTGATGCAGTTGCGGAAATGGCCTGTGCCACCATCCGGCAAATCATCGCGGTTGACACTGGTAATTACCAGATATTTTAATCCCAATTGCTTTGCCATTTCGGCTAAACGCTGCGGCTCGGTCGGGTCCGGCGGTTTGGGTTTGCCGGTGGTTACGGAGCAAAATTTGCAGTTTCGTGTGCAGAGATTACCCAGAATCATGACCGCTGCCGTTCCTCTTTGCCAGCATTCACCCCTATTGGGACAGTTGGCGTTAGTGCATATTGTCTGCAAGGCCAGAGAAGTTAATACCTTATTAGTGTGGTTGTAGGTTTTTCCGACCGGCAAAGGCCTGTGCAGCCACGGCGGCAGCTTTCGTGGTGCGTAGCTTGTGGCTCTCGGCTCGTTTGGTATAGAAAAGTGACTTATAAGCAGTTGGGTTAATTTTTGCTTTACCTGGTTCATTGAGTTTTGCCTGCCGGTCTCTTTACGAACCGAGGTCATCTCTACATCATCCAGGCCACAGGGTGTTATAAAATCGAAAATACTCAGGTCATTTTGAATGTTTATCGCCATACCGTGATAGGCAACAGATTTTGACACGCGCACGCCGATAGAAGCGATTTTTTTGGTACCGACCCACAGGCCGGGAAAGCCCTTTCGTCTCTGGCTGCTGACGCCCAATTGCTCCAGCAGCTCTGCGCCCATCGCTTCAAGCTCTCTGATATATTCACTGATGCCGAGGCCAAGCTCCTGCAGATGCAAAATCGGATAGAAGACTAATTGGCCCGGATTGTGAGCTGTTGTGCCGCCGCCTCGTCGGATATCAACCACATCGATTCCTCTTTTTGCCAGTGTACTGCGACTGGCCAGCAGTTTGTTGGCACTTTGTCGGGCACCAAGCGTAATGACAGGAGGGTGTTCGGCTATAAAGACGGTATCTGGTATTTTGCCGCGGCGTCTTTTCTCGCATAATTGGTGCTGTAGTTGCAGAAGCTCACGGTATTCGGCAAGTCTGCAATCAATAATGCGAAGAGAATTTGCCAATTGCAATTTAGATTCTTCGACTTCTCCTTCGACATTGCTCAGGACATGGCTGAGGACTTGCGTTTTGCTCCGGTTTTCGATTTTTTCAGCCATAATTTTAACCTCGTGTTGCGTATTGTGTAGTACGCGTTTACAGGACACAATAATATAGCAGAAAGTGTAAAAAATAAAACTCAAAGATTCAGCTTTTTGTGGTGATATCGTATCCTTTAGTGCAAGGATGAGTAAGGCGTTTTTGTTATTGTGTGCACCATCGACCAGAAATTCTCCATAGGAGTGTCGAGCTGGACGTGATGGGTTGGGCTGATGATAAGACCTCCTGCTCTGCCGATTGTTTTGAGTCTGGTAATGACTTCGGTCTTGACATCCTCAGGGGTTCCGAAAGGAAGTGTATATTGCTCGTCTATTGTGCCCCAAAAACAAAGCTTATCGCCAAAATCTTTTTTGAGCTTTACCGGGTCCATGCTCGCTGGTTGAACAGGATTTAGTACATCCAGACCAATTTCTATCAAATCCGGAATTATTTCGTAAATACATCCATCTGAATGATAGGCAACTTTAACTTCGGGATTTACTTGTTTAAGTGAGCTGATAAAATTTGCCATTCGTGGCTTGAAAATTTCTCGCCAGAGAGCCGGCGAAATCATCATAGTTTTCTGGGCACCGACATCATCACCGATCCAAATCATATCCACGCCCATATCAACCAGCTTTTTAGCAGCAGTCAAATGATAGTTGTAAGGGATATCCAAGATTCTATTTGCCAAATCAGGATTAAGCACTAAATCCATCAGCATTTTTTCAAGACCTCGCAGGGCCCAGGCGGTTTCGAAGATTGTACAGACCGTAACTGCGACAATCCAATACTCATCTTTATAATCTCTTATGACCCGCTCGGCTTCTTCATAGAGTCCAGGTCTGGTTGGGTCGGGTGGTTGATAACTTTCTACTGCGGAATCTTCAGCCAGCGGATGTCCCTTGATTTCTGTATAGTAGCCTTTTCCAAATTTGGTTTCGTATTCAACGGGCTGCCATCCCACACCCCATTCATCGGTATATGGCTCATCTTTTTGATAGTAGCAATTAGCCCAGCCGACAGATGTCAGCAGCAAATCCTCGTCGAGGGCCCGTTCCAATTCATACGTGTTCCCAGCACCGTGTGGATTGTGCTGCGAAGAATCTATTCCGCCAATATCCTGTCTCAATCTCAAAGCAAATTCAGGTGTAAAGCTGATTTGCATAGGACATCGGTCAGGCTCTTGGTGATTAAGAGCTAATGTTACTCTATCTCTGTGCTTCATTGTCTTAACCTCGCCTTTATTTTAATGGGTTGATAAGTTCCAAGTGGACGGTATCTTTCAGTATATCACCTTTATCAATCGGCCTGCGCTCACCAGCCAGATGCCTGGCAAAGTATGGATCGGCTCCGCCTGTTGAAAAGCCAGCTACCAATAGACGAATTGCATCGTCCTGGAGCCAGCAGCGTGTGCTCTGTGTGCCGTTAGATTTAACCATAACGCCATAGCCAGCTGCATCTTTCAGAGATGTCCACAGGATGCTATAGCGTGTTGCACGGAAGTCGTTGGTACCGAGGGCATTGCTGTCCAGCGACCAGGGCCAGTTTGGTTTACTGCGAAGAGCAATCTTCGGTCGTTGTGTGTCTCTAAGGGCCTTAGCTTGGCCGGTAGGCCGACCAATGTGGTCAGGCGGATACACAGTCCACTGAGCTTTTCGCTGCCAGTTGAGAGTATCGCAGGTCTTTGGCAGGTCGAAGACAATGCCAACCTGTCGTGGGTTGACCTTGTCATTATAAACAAAATGGTAATCGACACTTAGTCGCCCAGCACCGTCTATCTTCATTGAATATGTGCCCGATGCCTGCTTATACTGGCCCTTGACCTTAATCTCAACAGCATCATCGGTTTGCCTGACGGTAACATAGTGGAGCTTCCAATCCCGGCAGGTGTCATTGAAGGGCGGAATATCTGCGCTGTGTGTTGTTGTTGCGGCCGTACCGCCTGTTTGTGGCAGCTCCACTTTTAGCGGCAGCACCATCAGCACAGGGCCGCCTATAAGCACTGACCGGCCATTGATTTTGGCATTTTGAATTTGCCCGGTCTTGCGGTCGAATATCCACATAAAGTTATCGCCTTTGACCGTTACTTTTTCATCAGCTTCAATTAACTTCAGCTTGGCGTTCTCGGAAACTTTGGATTGCATTTTGGTCTCTGCGGACTTGCCGATAGGCAGCAGATAGGTATCGATAAGAAAGCCTCGCGGGCTGAAGAACTTTAGGGACAGCTTTTTGCCCTCAAAGTTGGCGGTCTTTGGCTGGATTGCAATTGCTCCTGTACCTCGTGGGGGAATGTTGGCCTTGACCGTACCGCTTTCTCCAGCCACAGTCCATTCTATGCGAATTTCACTTAAGTTTGTGAAATCGTGACGGTTGGCGATGCGGACTTTGAGTGGTTTGCCGACCTCGGGCAGTGGAATTATCTTTTTAAGGACCCGAATTGGTGAGTAAGCTTTTTTTATGTGCCAGTATTCGGGCTTAGTTCGCCGCCAGCCATCGATTGGGCCCCACATACCATATCCCACAGATTTACCAGTCGGTAGATGGAAGACATCATCGACACCGGACCAAATAGCTCCGCCGAGACATCCTTTGCTTTCGTACATTTTTTCCCACATAGCAGCAAAACCCAGACCCCAGTAGTCACACACACCCGGGTCGGTAACTATCTCCTCGCGATTATAGGTATTCAGATGAGCATATTCGCCGAACAGTAAGGGCCTTTGGCTATTATCAACCCGATATGGACCCTTAGGACCTGGATAATGATAGTTTGCGATTTGTGTGGTGCTACCGAAGTTATTGCGACGGCCCCAATTTTGATCGTGGAAGGATTTTGGTCGGGTAGGGTCGATTTGGTTTGCCAGTTCAAACGATTTTTCAAAATTTGACCCCCAGGCTGATTCATTCGCAAGCGACCAGATGATGATGCTCGGATGGCTCTGGTCTCGTTGTATCATTTCCATCGTTGCGCGAAGAATAGTATTGCGATATTTGATGCTGTGTGGATCCAGCTTTTTCCATATTGGATTTGCGCGATAACCAATCCAGCAAAACGGTGCCTCCTCTTCCACGAAAAGCCCCAACTCGTCACACGCTTCGATAAATTCTTCAGCCGGCGGGTAGTGTGAAGTACGAATATAGTTTATATTAGCATTGCGGAAAAGTTCGGCGTCCTTTCTCCAGAGCTGCGGTGTCAGACTTCGTCCTCGCAAGGGATGCGCCTCGTGCCGACAGATGCCCCGCAGCTTAACGGGGTGATTATTTACAAATAACTGATTGCCTCGGACCTCTACCTGCCGAAAACCAAAACGCCGCCGGACCGTCTCAAGTCGCTTGCCGTCTGCTTCCAAGTGACAGCTAAGCACGTAGAGGTCAGGATGCTCCGCATCCCATTTCTTCACAGCGGCGACAGGGATTGCAACCTCGTGGCTTTGCACTCGTCCGGCCTTTATGGCCGGCAACTTTGCAACATCAGGGTTGATGCTCACCGATTTATTCTTCGGGCCTGTAAGTTCGAACCTGACCTGTACGTTCTCGGCGTTCCGGCCGCCTTCGTTAGCGATATCCAGCATTACGCCAAGAGTAGCATTGCGGTAATCTTTGTTAAACTGTGTTGTCACGTGCAGCGAGGCGATGTTAAGCTGTGGAACCGTAAATAGATATATTTTGCGAGTAATTCCTCCGAGCTGATGAGCGGCATATCGCGTGCCGCTGGCGAGGGTGTCAGCGAGAGATTCGTTTTTAACTGCCAGAGTGATATTATTTTGCTGGCCGGGTCGGATAAGTTCGGTTACGTCCAACTCAAACGGCGTAAAACCGCCTTCGTGCTTGCCAGCTTGGTGTCCGTTTATCCAAATGGTAGCGTTGCTGTAAACTGCGTCGCAGTGAAGTTTGATGCGGTGCTGTTTCCAGTCTGCGGGGACAGAAAAGTTCCGCCAATAACCCGCAGCGGAATCTTTTTCCACCTTAAAGCCCTGCATAGCCCATTCGCCGGGAACTTCGATATCGGACCATCCGGCGCCGGTTGGCTTGTCAGCCTTGTAGAAGTCATTCGGCGGGGCGGGGTTAAAACGCCATGTGCCGTTGAGACTTACCTGTATCTCCACAAGGCCTGTGACCGTGACCGGGCGTGGCGTCAAACGTGGCATAGCTTTATAGCCAGCTATTTCTTCTGCACCAGCAGTATTCAGCATAAGCATAAAGGATACGGCCAGCAAGGCTAAAGCTGCGACACCCGTTAACAATCTTTTTTCCTGCATGTCTCAAAACTCCTTTTTCAGATTATCGCGTATGTGCATAGAATATCATGCAACGCACATTTATGCAAAAGGAAAAGAGCAAAATAAGATAGGGAGATAAGGAAATAGGGAGCGTAACTTAAAGTTTGTTTTTTCAAGCTGAATCGAACGGAATCGAATGTAAAAATACCCTACAATGGCTGCAAATGCAAGCTGCAGTTATTTGACAATCCTGGTGTGTGCGGCAGGGAACATTCTTACACCGCCGGTCTCCAGCTGGAGGATTAGGCCCTTTTCGGGGTCAATTCCAATGCAATTGCCGGTAAATTTTCTGGCATTGAAGATAAGCGTTACTCTGTGGCCTAACTGGATGCTTAATTTACGCCACTGGTCTGTTACTTTGCTGCTGTTTTTCTCGGCGACTACGAGCCAGTGGTCTATTGAAGAAAGTATCCTCTTTGTCAGGGAAATCCTATCGCATACTGAGCGGCTTTCAATGTCGATACTTGTCGCGGTATTTTGCAATTCGGTGGGGAAGGACTCTCGTCTTTGGTGGCAGTTTATACCTACGCCGAAGATATAAGCGCTGCGAGCGTTGTTTATCTTTGATTCGAACATCAGGCCGGCCACCTTTTTGCCGTTCAGTATTATATCGTTTGGCCACTTGAGTTTTGCCGGACTGCGTCCGATTTTGCCTAACCCATCGGCGACCGCTACGGCGCAGGTTAGCGAAAGCAAATCGGCGCTACACTTGGTATCAGTTAAAACAATTGAACAGAGAATGCTGTCTGCCCTTGTGCTGTACCATTTAGTGCCAGCCCTGCCTCTGCCTGCGGTTTGTTCTTCGGCCAAGATTACCAAGCCGTGATTTTTTTTATCTTTTGCGTATTCAGCGGCAATATCGTTGGTGCTCGAGGTACTGTTATAAACGATTATTTTTATGCCGATACGTTTGGTTTTTAGATTTGCTGTTATCTTGTCAGGGTCGAGCTGGTCGCTTGCCGAATTGAAAACATCTCTGTTTTCAAAACGACATCGGGAACCTTCACAT